>OIZV01001031.1_pt1 | contig 10711 bp, 4 predicted proteins | sample 1588681 | NCBI WGS metagenome assembly OIZV01 (sample SAMN03283281) | human gut metagenome | biome: human-associated habitat; material: feces | host: Homo sapiens | place: Peru | collected 2012
AACGGCAACAAACTGTTGAAGATGGTTACAGAGTTGCTTGACTTCCAAAAGGTAGAGCAGTCTGCCGAACAGGTTCGCCTGCAAGATATAGAATTGCCGATGCTTTTACGTGTGCAGTTGGAAAAGTTTGTATTGGCTGCTCAGGAGAAGCATATTCATCTGAGTCTTGAAGCTTGTCCGCAGCATCTGGTTCATACAGATGTCAAGATGATGGATTTGATATTAGAAAATCTTCTTTCGAATGCTATCAAATATACGCCTGAAGGTGGTAAGGTTACATTATCGGCTATCATCGAAGGGAAAACTGCGCAGATTCTGGTGAGTGATACGGGTATTGGCATTCCGAAAGCAGAAATTAAGAATATATTCAAGAGTTTCTTCCGAGCTTCAAATGCCGTGAATTCGCAAGAAATGGGAAGCGGATTGGGACTGATGCTTACTCGCCAACTCGTGAAGAAATTAGGTGGAAAACTTACTTTTGTTAGTGAAGAAGGCAAGGGTACTACCTTCCACGTAGTGTTGCCTTTGGGGAATTCTGCAGCATCTTCAACTCAACCTGTAGAAGAGGCGCAAAATGTAGAGACCATATCTTCTAATCATCAAGATGTTCATGATGAGGAAATGAAATCCGTGGCTTCTTCAGATAATCAGAATTCTGAAGTTTCGAAGGATACGCTTCTCTTTGTTGATGACAATGAAGATCTTCGTCAATACATCTGCATGACATTTAGTGATACTTATCGGGTGGTGGATGTAGAAAGTGGCGATGCTGCCTTGAAATATTTAGAAGAGGGCGGTGAATGTGATATTGTTGTTTCGGATGTGATGATGCCTGGTATGCAGGGTGATGTACTTTGCCAACGCATCAAGGAAAACAAGGATACTTCCTGGTTGCCTGTCATCCTGCTTACTGCTAAGGCTGGGCGCAATTTTATGATTGAAGGTCTTGGATTGGGGGCGGATGATTATATAGCCAAGCCTTTCGACGCGGCTGTTCTTGCCAGCAAGATAGACAGTATGTTGAAGAATCGACGCCTGTTGAGCCAATATTACATAGAACGGAGTCTTGCACTTGTTAGAGGTGAGGTTTCTGCTAAATCAAATTCATCCAAACAGGTGATGGATTTGAATGCTGCTGATGAACCGATAGAAACTATCCAGGCTTCTGATGAGAAAGAAGAGCAAGCTATTTTGAATCCACAAGACCAGGCCTTTGTAGAAAAAGCTACCCGTTTGGTTTTGAGTCATCTGAGCGATACCGACTTTAATATCGACAATCTCTGTAGAGAAATGGCGATGAGTAGAACACTTTTCTATGGCAAACTAAAGACTCTCACTGGTCAAAGTCCGCAGGATTTTATGCGATTGATTCGTCTGGAACAGGCTGCGATGTTCTTGAAACAGGGAGACAGCGTGTTGGATGTCTCAGTGAAAGCAGGTTTTGTTAATGTGAAGTACTTTAGTACTGTGTTTAAGAAACATTTTGGAGTATCTCCAAGTAAGTATCTGTAAATTAAGGCTTTAGTTAATATAAAGAGGTTTTGGTTTAGACGAAATGTCTGAATTGAAACCTCTTTTGTTTGTTATCAAACCCTCTTACTGTTCCTTTTTTCTATTTTTGCAACCAGATTCTGTTGCGTTATTGCAAACGGATTATCTTAAATGAAACAATAACAATCAAATACCTAAAAATGAAAAGGAACTTTTTGACATTTAGCCTCTTTTTATTAATAGGCATCTTCACATGTTTCTCATGCGAAGCAAACACGTTGCAGAAGGACTCGCCCAAAGGTTCTGATGGCGTATGCGAATCCATGCCTACTGCCCAGCAATGGAATAAAGACGTTGTGGGGTGGAATCTTGGCAACGAATTTGAGTGTTCTGCTCCTGGACAGGATGGTGAGTCGATGCAGATTGGCAACCCTGATGGTTCTATCCATGCAGAGACAGCCTGGGGCAATCCCGTTGTTACCAAGAAGATGATACAAGCCGTGAAGAAGGCAGGTTTCAATGCCATCCGTATTCCAATCCGTTGGCAGTGCCACATTACCAACGCTCAGGCGATGAGCATCGACAAGGCTTGGATTGCTCGCATCAAGGAGGTTGTGGGTTGGTGTCTGGATAATGACCTCAAGGTTATCATCAATGCGCATCATGAAAAATGGCTCGAAAGTCGTCCTACCTATCAGTATAAGGATGAAAACTGCCAAAAGCTTGCGCTCCTCTGGATGAATATCGCCTCTGAGTTTGCCAATTATGACAGTCGCTTGGCTTTCGCCGGTACCAATGAGGTTCACATCAGGGACAACTGGGGCAAGCCTACTGCCGAGAATCTCGAAGTGCAGAATGCTTACAATCAGATATTCGTGGATGTGGTTCGTGCCACAGGCGGCAACAATGCCAAGCGCCACCTCATCTTACAGACTTACGTTTGCAACCCTTGGTTTGGCATCGAGAATGGAGGATTCATCATTCCGAAGGATGCCGAAGGCAATGGCAACAACTATATGAGTGTGGAATTCCACTACTATCAGCCATGGAGCTACGCCGGCGATTGCACCTACGATTACTGGGGTGATGCCTACAAGGATGCTGGCAAGACACCTGCTGAAAACGAGAAGGCGATGACAGACTTCTTTGATAAGGTGGTGAATACCTGGAGCAACAAAGGACTGGGTGTCGTGATAGGAGAATGGGGGGTAACCGACCACTATAAGTCAAACGCTGCAAAAGTGCATGAAAACATGACCTACTACTGTAAGTTCTTGACTACGGAGGCTCGCAAACGAGGCTTCTCTACTTTCGTTTGGGACAACAACTACTTCGGCAACGGCTCTGAGAAGTATGGCATCTTCGACCGTTTCAAGAGTATGAAGGTGAATGCTCCTTGGATTCTCGAAGGAATCTTTGGGAAAGAATAAGTTTAAACTAAAAACTAAATATCAATTATGAAAAAGAAAACGATGTTTCTCGGCATGCTCGGTGCAGGTTTGATGTGGATGCCTACTACAGCCATCCTCGCTGCCCAGATGAACAATGCTGCGATGAGCGTTCAGCAGAACCAAGGCATCAAGGGTACAGTGGTGGATGCCACTGGCGAAACCTTGATTGGCGCAAGCGTGAAGGAGGTTGGTACAACCAACGGTGTTGTTACCGATCTGGATGGTAACTTTACGCTGAATTGCAAGCCTGGAGCTATGCTCGAAGTGAGCTACGTCGGTTACAAGACGATGACCGTGAAAGCTGCTAATGGCATGAAAATCACGATGCAAGAGGATGGTAAAACCTTGAATGAGGTAGTTGTCACCGCCCTCGGTATCAAACGAGACCGCAAGGCTCTCGGCTATGGCTTGGAGGAAGTGAAGGGTGAGGAACTCACCAAGGCGAAGGAAACCAACGTCATCAACTCCCTTTCAGGTAAGGTGGCTGGTCTCGTTGTGCAGAACACCGCTGGCGGTGCTTCTGGTTCTACCCGCGTGCTTCTTCGTGGTAATACAGAAATGGCAGGCAATAACCAGCCTCTTTACGTGGTGGATGGTGTGCCTTTGGATAATACCAACTTTGGCAGTGCTGGTGAAGCTGGTGGTTATGACCTCGGTGATGGTATCTCTGCCATTAATCCTGATGATATTGAGTCCATGACCGTATTGAAAGGTCCTGCTGCCTCTGCCCTCTATGGTAGCCGTGCTTCCCATGGTGTTATCTTGATTACGACCAAGAAGGCGGAGAAGGATAAGATTTCCGTGGAGTACAATGGTTCTTACACTGTCGATACACAGTTGGCTAAGTGGGACGACATCCAGGAGATATATGGCGCTGGCTACAATGGCGAGCTGCCTAATGCGAGCACTTCTGGTACGAACTCAAGTTGGGGTCCCAAGGCAGATGACTTCATGTTTAAGTATTTCGATGGCGTGGAGCGTCCTTTCCTGATGCACCCTAACAACGCTTCTGGTTTCTTCCGCACAGGTTTCACCACCCAGAACTCTGCCATCCTCTCAGTAAATTCCGGTAAGACGGGTATGCGTTTCTCTGTTACCGATATGCGCAACAAGGACATCCTGCCTAACACCAATATGAGTCGTGACAACTTCAACCTCCGTGTGAATACCTCAGCAGGTCCTGTTGACTTCGACTTCACCGCCAACTATACTCGTGAGAAGGTGAAGAACCGTCCTGCATTGGGAGACTCTCAGAGCAACGTGGGTAAGAACCTCATGACCCTGGCGGGTACCTACGACCAGGCTTGGTTGAAGCACTATGAGGATGCCGACGGCAACTACTCCAACTGGAATGGTAACGACCAGTATAACAAGAATCCATACTGGGATCTCTACAAGAACAGCAATACATCCAACAAGGACGTGTTCCGTTTTACGGGTAAGGCCATCTGGAACATCAACAAGCACCTCAAGTTGCAGGGTACCATCGGTACCGACATCAACAGCATGAACTTCGAGGACTTCATCGCCAAGACAACTCCAGGAACTCCTGCCGGAAAGCTTACCGACCAAATCTTCAACAACCGTACGCTTAACGCCGAGATACTTGCCCTCTACAACAACTCATGGGGCGACTTCGATGTCAACGCTACCGCAGGTGGTAACATCTTCAAGGTGAACAACAAGACCACTACCAACATAGGTCTCAACCAGCAGATGGATGGCATCAAGAACATCATGAACTATCAGGAGCAGAACATTCGCGAGAGCATGTATAAGAAGCAGATTTCTTCTCTCTATGCCAGTGCGAGCCTCGGCTACAAACACACTTACTATCTGGAGGGAACTCTCCGTGGCGATAAGTCATCTACGCTCCCTGTCAATAATAATACATACGTATATCCTTCGGTATCTGGTAGCTTGGTATTCTCCGAGTTTATCAAGAACAAGAAGTTCATCAATTACGGTAAGATTCGCGCATCTTGGGCAAAGGTAGGTAGCGATACCGATCCATACCTGTTGGCACTCAACTATACCACGGGCAAGTACAGCTACTCGGGTTATACCATAGGTATGATAGCCAACTCAACACAGCCAAACAAGGATTTGAAGCCTACAATGACAGGTTCTTACGAGGTAGGTTTGGAGATGAAGTTCCTTAACGGACGCTTGGGCTTGGATGCCACCTATTACAACCAGAACTCCAAGAACCAGATTTTGAGCTTGGCTTCAACCACCACCTCTGGCTATGCTTACCGCCTTATCAATGCCGGTGAGATTCAAAACCAGGGTATCGAGATTGCCCTCAATGCCCGTGCCTTGCAGATCAAGGACTTCGCTTGGGACTTGGGTGCCAACTTCTCGAAGAATTCCAACAAGGTGAAGTCGCTCACCAATGGCATGGACTACTTCGAGTTGGCGAAGGCATACTGGTGCGGTGTTTCTGTAGGTGCCAAGGTAGGTGAAAACTATGGAGCTATCCGTGGACACGACTTCCTCTACAACGACAAGGGTCAGGTGGTTGTCGATGCAGCTACTGGTCTTCCAAAGGTTGACCAGGAAATCAAGACCATCGGCAACTCTACTTGGGACTGGACAGGTGGTTTCTACTCAACCTTCAGCTACAAGAACTTCCGCCTCTCAGCATCCTTCGATGTGAAGGTAGGTGCCGACATCTACTCTATGTCCATGCGTTCTGCATACCAGACAGGTAAGGCAAAGGGAACATTGGCAGGCCGTGAGGAGTGGTACACTTCCGAGGAGGCTCGCAAGGCTTCGGGTATGGACCTTGCCGCATGGCGTGAAGCAGGTAACTGCAAGGGATTTGTCGTAGATGGTGTCATCGACAATGGCGACGGTACTTATCGCAAGAACGACATCGCCGTGAACCCTGAAGATTACTGGAAGCATGTGGCAAATGGCGTGCAGAGTGCCTTCGTTTACGACAACTCTTACGTGAAGTGTCGTGAGATTACTTTCGGCTATACCTTCCCAGAGAGCATCCTGGGCAAGTATGTCAAGGGCTTGACCGTATCCTTCGTGGCTCGTAACCCATTCATTGTTTGGAAGAACATTCCTAACATCGACCCAGACTCCAGCTACAACACCTCAGGTCTCGGTCTGGAATATGGTTCCCTGCCATCTCGCAAGAGTTATGGTTTGAACGTGAACGTGAAGTTCTAATCTCGAAAAAAATGAATCAATTTCTTTAGAAGAGTTCTAATATATAATAAAGTAAGAAAATGAACAATATAATCAAGAAATATATAGGTAAGAGCAGCCTGATGATGGCTTTCGCCATGATGGCAACCGGCACTGCGATGACTTCTTGCTCTGATGATACCTTGAGCAACATCAATACCGACAAGACCAAGGTGAGCGAGCTCGACCCTAACGCACAGTTGACAACAGCTTTGTTGCAGACTTACGGTGACTTCAGTCTGATGGATACCTACCGTAACTATATAACTGGTTTTCCACAGTATTTCGCTGGTGGTTGGAATGTAACCAATTACGCTGGTTCTAATTTCAGAGAAGATGATATGACCCGTCGAGTTTGGGACCGCTATTATGAAATCGGTATCAAGAACCTTGTGGATGCCATCCACAATTCTGCTGACAAGGCAAACTTGAATGCGGCACTTCGTATCCACCGTGTCTATATCACGGCAGTTTTGGCAGATACCTACGGTGACGTGCCTTGTTCGGAGGCAGGTCTGGGTTATATCTCAGGTATCTCCACCCCTAAGTATGATACCGTAGAGGAACTCTACAGTTGGTTCTTCGATGAACTAGACGCTTGCGAGAAGCAGCTTGGCACAGGTACCGACCGCATTTCTGGTGATGTCACCAGCATGGGTGGTGATGTAGCTCAGTGGAAGAAGTATGCCAATGCACTCCGTATGCGCTATGCCATGCGCATTTCCGATGTTAATCCACAGAAGGCAAAGGAGGAGTTTGAGAAGGCTGTGGCTGCCGGTGCTATCGCCAGTGCGGCCGATGATGCTTATATCAAGTATGCTGATTCTCCATTTACCTATTATGATGGAGCCAACGACTACGATTTCCGTGCCAATGCATTGAGCGAGACTCTCTATGGTCAGGATGCCACATCGCCTACCATGATATGCTCTACCTTGTTCTATCAGTTGCAGAATACCAACGACCCTCGTCTCTATCGCATCTGCCGTCACTACTACAATATCAAGCGTAGTCAGGTGAAGCCAGATAAGGAACAGAACATCGACTTGACAGATGATTTCCTGGCTTACTTCCAGAGCAAGAACCTCGGTGAGGAGCCTTGCAACCCTGGTGCAGCCTGGTACACAGACTGGATGAATCCAGCTACGGTGGATGACCTTCCTACTTTGAAGAAGTATGCAGAGATTGACGAGAACAATTATGCCATCTCTGATTATATAGCCCGAGCTGGTCGTCCTTGCCTGAACATCGACTTCGAGATGCCTTCTTGTCCTGGCGACTTGATGAGCTATGCCGAGGTGGAGTTCCTCAAGGCTGAGGCTGCAACCAAGGGTTGGAATGTAGGTGGTGGTGATGCTGAGAGCCACTACGAGGCTGGTGTTCGTGCCAGCATGGAGTTGCTCAACAACTACTATCTTACATCCAACAAGATTTCCAAGGAAGAGATAGATGCGTTCATTGCCAGCAATCCGTTGGGTGACAATCCTAAGGAGACCATCAACACCCAGGCTTGGATTCTCCACATGATGAACCCTTCTGAGGGTTGGGCTAACATGCGCCGCTCTGACTATCCTGCCATCTTGAATCGTGATCTCTTGACCAAGAATGGTTTCACTTATACCGATTCCGATTGGTCGATGCCTGTCCGCTTGCAGTATCCTGAGTTGGAAGGTCAGTACAACAATGCCAACTACAAGGCTGCCATCGACCGCATGGGTGGTACCGACAACTGGCACAAGCGCCTCTGGTGGGACAAGGCTGATGTAAACCTTCAGCCCGATTTCAATCCTCCATTCGGAAAGGGATATAGCGAGTAGTGTTTAATGTTAAGTGTTAAATGTTAAGTCTTATAGGACGATAGAATAGAACAATTAATTATGAATAAGACAATGAAACAATATAAGGGAAAAGTCTTGAAGGCCATGATGATGCTCTTAGCCGTGGGTTTCGCACTGGCTGGTACATCTACCTTGTCTTCTTGCTCTTCTGACGATGATCCATACTTCACTGTCAGCGAGAATGACGATCCACGTATCTTGAACACCAACTTGGCTGATACCAAGATAGACCGCAAGACTAATTTTAAGTTGGAAATCAAGGTGACTCCTGTTCACTACACCACTGTGACATGGTTGCTCGACGGCACGCAGATTTATGAAGGTACTACCATCGACCAAACTTTGCCTATAGGTAATCATGAACTGAAGATTGTGGCAACCACCACCAAGGGCAAGAGCACATCCCGCACCTTGAAAGTTACCGTGACTCCTGCTGCCGATGACCCAGCCTTGGGTACCAATGCCATCGAGCTTTGGGTAGCTCCAGGAGAAACTACAACCATCCACAAGTGCAAGAATCTCGGTACAGTTGCTAAAGTAATGGTAGGTGGCAAGGAAGTAGCCTTCGAGGTTCTCGAAGAGGGCACAGCCTTGAAGCTCACAGCTCCTACAGGTTTGGAGAATGGTGACTATGATATCACTTTGGTAGATGGTGAGGGCAACCAGTTCCCTGGCGGTACCATCAAGGTAACCACCGAGGCTCGCCCATCTATGGAGAGCACCCTTTGGGAAGGTGAGTTTGCCGTGACATGGGGTACACCGTTCGATGCCTTGAAAGACACCTTCCTCTCAAAGGTGAAGGCTGGCACCATCCTCCGTGTCTATGTGGATGGCAATGGTCAGGGTACTGCTGCCACAGCTTGGTGGAACAACATCCTTACTGGTAAGGGCGACCCAGAGCGTGGCGATATCATGGTGAATGGACCTGCTAAATGGGAGTTTGAACTGACCGACCTCTCTATCCAACTCTTGACAGAGCAGAATGGTTTCCTCCTCGTGGGTGACGGTTACACTGTAAAGAAAGTAACAATTGAGTAATCTGTTAGAAAGATTTCCGTTTATTTAATTAAATGACAAACCTTTACATCTTATGAAGAAAATATTATTATCTATTTCAATGTTGGCTTTGGCTTATACTGCCAGTGCCAATGTTCCGGTCATCAAGAGCGACCCTAAGATAGAGGCTCAGGTAGAACAAACCCTGAAGAAACTCACCTTGGAGGAAAAGATAGGTCAGATGATGGAATTGGTGACCGACCTCTTTGGTGCCAACGACAAGAACGGTGTGTTCTATATCGACGAGCACAAGACCGATTCTATCCTTTCTCGCTATAAGATTGGCTCTATCCTCAACGCTCCTAACACTTGCGCGCCAACCGCCAAGCAGTGGGAGAAGTACATCTCTCAGATTCAGAAGATCTCGATGAAGCGCATCGGCATCCCTTGTGTCTTCGGTCTCGATCAGAACCACGGTTCTACTTATACACAGGGCGGAACCCTCTTCCCGCAGAACATCAATGTGGCTGCCACCTTCAATCGTGAGATTGCTCGCCGTTCGGCTGAGGCTACCGCTTATGAGACTCGTGCCGTGAGCGTGCCTTGGACTTTCAGTCCAACCGTTGACCTCGGTCGTGATGCCCGTTGGCCTCGCATCTGGGAAAACTTTGGCGAGGATTGCTATCTCAGTTCAGAGATGGGCAAGGCGATGGTCCATGGTTTCCAGGGCGAGGACCCAAACAACATCGACCAGTATCATATAGCAGCCTGCATGAAACACTTTATGGGTTATGGTGTGCCTTGGACTGGTAAAGATCGTACACCTGCTTATATTTCACCTTTTGATTTACGCGAGAAACATTTCGCCCCATTCCTGGCTGGTTTGCAGGCGGGAGCCTTATCTGTAATGGTAAATTCCGCTTCCGTCAACGGTATGCCGATGCACGCCAACAAGGACATTCTGACAGGATGGCTGAAGGAACAGACTGGATGGGATGGTGTGTTGGTTACAGACTGGGCAGACATCAACAACCTCTATACTCGCGAGATGATAGCTAAGGATAAGAAAGATGCACTTCGTATTGCTATCAATGCCGGTATTGACATGATTATGGAACCATATACTGCTGATGCTTGTGGCTACCTTATCGAATTGGTGAAAGAAGGCAAAATCCCGATGAGCCGTATTGATGATGCCTGTCGTCGTGTGCTTCGCATGAAGTACCGTCTCGACCTTTTCAAGAACCCAACCCAGAAACTGAAGAATTATCCTAAGTTTGGTGGCGAGGAGTTTGCCAAGCTCGCCTTAGAGGGAGCTACCGAGAGTATGGTGCTCTTAAAGAACGAGGGTAATATCCTTCCTTTGCAGCATGGCAAGAAGATTCTCCTCACTGGTCCTAATGCCAATCAGATGCGCTGCCTGGACGGTGGATGGAGCTATACCTGGCAGGGCAATCGTACCGATGAGTTTGCCGGCAAGTACAATACCATCTATGAGGCTTTCTGCAATGAGTATGGCAAGGAGAATGTTATCTTGAACCAGGGTGTTACCTATAATGAGAAGGGAAAATACTGGGAGGAGAACGAACCTCAGATTCAGGGCGCAGTGGCTGCAGCGAAGGATGCCGACGTCATCGTGGCTTGCATTGGCGAGAACTCCTATACCGAGACTCCGGGCAACCTGACCGACCTTTGGCTCTCAGAGAACCAGCGTAATCTGGTCAAGGCTTTGGC
>OIZV01001033.1_pt1 | contig 10701 bp, 11 predicted proteins | sample 1588681 | NCBI WGS metagenome assembly OIZV01 (sample SAMN03283281) | human gut metagenome | biome: human-associated habitat; material: feces | host: Homo sapiens | place: Peru | collected 2012
CCTGCGGCGTGGAGAACCTGAACCTGGTGGTAGAGCGCGGCGCCATCAAGGTGGACGAGTGCTGCCGCACCAACGCCGTCAACGTCTACGCCGTGGGTGACTGCAACGGCACCTCCATGCTGGCCCATTCCGCCTACCGCATGGGTGAGGTGGCTGTGAACACCATCCTGGGCAAGAAGGACCGGATGCGCTACAAGGCCATCCCCAGCGTGCTGTACACCAACCCCGAGGTGGCCTGCGTGGGCATGACCGAGGAGCAGGCCAAGGCCGCCGGCATCGACTTTGCCATGACCGCCCTGTTCATCGTCATCCTTCTCGACGGGCTCAAGACGGCGAAAAGCCGGCTCCCGCTGGCCGTCGCGGCCGTATCGTGCACGCTGGGGCTGGCCGTATTCGGCCCGGACGGCTTTATTCTGCCCAGTCTGCTGCTCACGATGGCGCTGCTTCTGGCGCTGCGCCGCCGCATCGAGCCGGGAAAGGAGGCGGACGCATGAGCGGCTATCCTCTCTGGCCCATCGCCGTGATCGCCGTATGCGGTCTGTGCACGCTGGCCGAGCGCGCGCTCCCCTTCCTGATCTTCCGCGGCCGCGCCGTACCCGCCGCCGTCCACTATCTCGGCGACGCGCTCCCCATGGCCATCATCGCCACGCTGATCGTATACTGCCTGCGCGGTCTGGATTTTTCCGCCGCCGCCTCGTGGGCGCCGCAGCTCATCTCCTGCGCCGTTACCGTTCTTCTGCACCTGTGGCGGCGCAGTGCGCTCGTGTCCATCGCCGGCGGTACGCTGTGCTGCATGCTGCTGACACAGCTCGTGTTCTGACAAAAAACGAAAGGATCAAATATGAAAAAGAAGCTCTCTGCAAAGGAATATATCTATATCGCCAGCATGCTGTTCGGCATGTTTTTCGGCGCGGGCAATCTGATCTTCCCCGTAGCGCTGGGCCAGCAGGCCGGCAGCCGTGTCTGGGCCGCCGGCGCCGGTCTTCTCCTCACGGGCGTGGGCCTGCCGCTGCTCGGCGTGGCGGCGCTCGGCATCAGCCGCTCGAACGGCCTGTTTGAGCTCTCCGGCCGGGTCAGCCGCCCCTATGCCCTGTTTTTCACCTGCCTTCTGTATCTGACCATCGGGCCGTTTTTCGCCATTCCGCGCTGCGCGACCACCTCGTTTACCGTCGGTCTGGAGCAGCTTCTTCCCGGCGACGGACGGGGCGGCCTGTATCTGCTTTTGTTTTCGCTGCTCTTTTTCGCCGCGGTGCTGTTTTTCTCGCTGCGGCCGGGCCGCATCCTCACCTGGATCGGAAAATTCCTCAACCCGGTCTTTCTTCTGTTCCTCGCCGTTCTGCTGATCGCCGCGCTGATCTCGCCCGCCGCGCGCGTTTCCCATGTCGAGCCGCTCGGCGCCTATGCGTCCCAGCCGTTTTTCGCCGGCTTTCTCGAGGGCTACAACACCATGGACGCGCTGGCCAGCCTCGCCTTCGGCATCGTCGTCGTGCAGGTCATCCGCGGTCTCGGCGTGGACGAGCCAGAGGCCGTGGCGGCCAGCACGGTGCGCGCGGGCGTGTTCAGCTGTCTTCTGATGGGCGTGATCTATCTGGCCGTCATGATCATGGGCGCGTGCAGCCGCGGGCTGTTTGAGCCGGCGGAAAACGGCGGCGTCGCCCTGGCCCAGATCGCGCGGCACTATCTCGGCAGCGCGGGCCAGCTCGTCCTCGCCGCCACGGTGACGCTCGCGTGCCTGAAGACCGCCGTGGGCCTCACCACCAGCTGCGCCGAGACCTTCTCGTCCATCTTCCCCAAGGGGCCGTCCTACCGCGTCTGGGCCGTGATATTCTGCGGCGTGTCCTTCCTGTTCGCCAATCTCGGTCTGAGCGCCATCATCAACTATTCCGTCCCGGTCCTGATGTTCCTGTATCCGCCGGCCATCGTGCTGATCGTCCTGGCGCTGACCGGGCGGCTGTTCGGCCATGACCGCGCCGTATACCGCTGGACGATCGCGCTGACGCTCGTCGGCGCCGTTTACGATCTGCTGCGCACGCTGCCGGCCGGCGTGCGCGCCCTGTGCCGGCTCGACGCGCCGCTCGGCGCCGTCGGACGGCTTCTGCCGCTGTCCTCGCTCGGACTCGGCTGGCTCTGTCCCGCGGCGCTGGGGCTCGTCCTCGGTCTCGCCGTTCACTTCCTCCGCGGCAGAAGGCAGAAGGCCTGATCCGCCGCGGCCTTCACGGTCTGCGCCCGTTGCGGCGCAGGCCGTTTTATGTTATAATGCTTTATTATCTCACATGGACGGCCCCCTGTTTCCGCCGCCTCTGTCCGGCGGCCGGCCGCCATGAAAGGAGGCTTCCATGGAAAGGAAAAAACCGTCCGCGCCGCAGGTGGAAAGCCAGCTTCGGCACAACATTCTGAAAATGCCGGAGGCATGCTACAAGGCCAGCGGCATTCTCGTTTTCGGCCGGCGCATCAAAACGCTCGTGTTCACCACGGACATCGCCATCATCCGCAACTGCGACGCGGACGCCGTGTTCGCCGTGTATCCCTTCACGCCCCAGCAGGCCATCAGCGAGGCCATCATCAAATCCGCCTACATCCCCGTGTTCTGCGGCGTCGGCGGCGGCACGACCAAGGGCCTGCGCACACTGGGTCTGGCCAAGGACGTGGAGAGCCAGGGCGCGATGGGCGTTGTTATGAACGCGCCGATCTCCGATCTGAATCTGGCCGGCGTGGCAAAGGCGGTGGACATCCCCGTCGTCATCACGGTCGTCAGCGCCGAAACGGACATCGGCGCGCGCCTTCTCGCGGGCGCTGCCATCCTTAACGTCGCCGGCGGCGCCGCCACGCCGGAGATCGTGGCAAAAATACGGGAGGACTGGCCGGACGTTCCCATCATCGCCTCCGGCGGCAGCACCAACGAAAGCATCGCCCGGACGATCGAGGCCGGCGCCAACGCCATCACCTACACGCCGCCGAGCACGGCGGAGCTGTTCAGCGCAACGATGGCAAAATACCGGGACATGACCTGATATCCCCGGCGGAAAGGGCACAGCATGGCCAACATCATTGATATCCGCGATTTCTCCGCCGCGGAGCTGGACGTATACGCCCGGCTCACGGAGGGGCAGCTGAAAAACCGGCGCGAGCCGGAAAAGGGGCTGTTCATCGCCGAAAGCCCCAAGGTGATCGAGCGCGCGCTGGACGCGGGCTATGAGCCGGTGTCGCTTCTGATGGAGCGCCGGCATATCGACGGCCAAGCGGCCGGCGTGATCGAGCGCTGCGGCGATATCCCCGTCTATACCTCCTCCCCGGAGCTTCTAACGCAGCTGACGGGCTTTCAGCTCACGCGCGGCGTCCTGTGCGCCATGCGGCGCAGGCCTCTTCGCTCCGTGGAGGAAATATGCGCCGGCGCGCGGCGCATCGCCGTTTTGGAGGACGTGATGAATCCGACGAACGTCGGCGCGATCTTCCGCAGCGCCGCGGCGCTCGGCATGGACGCCGTTCTGCTCACGCCGGCGTGCAGCGACGCGCTGTACCGGCGCTGCGTCCGTGTGAGCATGGGCACGGTGTTTCAGGTCCCCTGGACCGTCATCGGAAGCCGGCTTGCCGACTGGCCGCAGCCGGGCCTGTCGCGGCTGCGTGCGATGGGCTTTGCCACGGCCGCCATGGCCTTGCGCAGCGACGCCATATCCATTGACGATCCGCGCCTGGCGGCGGAGGAAAAGCTCGCCGTCGTGCTCGGAACGGAGGGCGACGGGCTGGTCGGCTTCACCATCGCGGCCTGCGACTGGTGCGTGCGCATCCCCATGAGCCACGGCGTCGATTCGCTCAACGTCGCGGCCGCCTCGGCCGTGGCCTTCTGGCAACTGTCCCGCCGCGGATAAAAAACGCCGGAAGCCGGCGCGGCAGAGCGCGTTTTTTCCGGAAAATCCTGCTAAATCGTTGCAATAGCGGAAATGATATGCTATGATAGCCAGGCTGTACAACAAAAACAAAAGGAGACCGAGTTATGAACAAGACCGAACTCATCAAGGCCGTCGCCGAAAAGACCGGCGAGAGCCAGGCCGCCGCCGCCAAGAGCGTGGCCGCTGTTTTTGAGACCATCACGGAAACCATCAAGAAGGGCGAGACCGTTAGCCTGATCGGCTTTGGTACCTTCGGCACCAAGTCCATCGCCGAGCGCACGGGCCGCAACCCCCAGACCGGCGAGGAGATCAAGATCGCCGCCCGCACCGCCCCCTTCTTCAAGGCCGGCAAGGGTCTGAAGGACTCCATCGCGGAGTGACGCCGGACCGAAAACGGGAGTCTGCTCCTCCGACGGAGGGACGGGCTCCCGCTTTTTTGCGCCCCAATGCCGGGGCCACGGACAGATACAGGCCGCCCGAGGCGGCCGCTTTTTGAGGTGTAATATTATGGATCGGATCCTGCGCGCCGTCGCCGCCGACGGCTTTGTCAAAATGGCCGTGATCGACGGCCGCGCGCTCGTTCAGCGCGCCAGAGAAATACACAACTGCTCGCCCACGGCGGCGGCCGCTCTCGGCCGGACGCTGTGCGCGGCTTCCCTGCTCGGCAACATGCTCAAGGAGGAGCGCGCCACGCTTACCATCCGCGTCCGCGGCGGCGGCCCGGCCGGCTCGATCATCGCCGTGTCCGACCACGAGGGCAACGTGCGCGGGCTGATCGAAAACCCCGGCGTGGAGCTTCCTCTCCGCGCGGACGGAAAGCTTGACGTCGGCGGCGCCGTCGGCCGCGACGGCATGATGACCGTCAGCCGCGACATCGGGCTGAAGGAGCCCTACGTCGGCTCCACGGCGCTCGTCAGCGGCGAGATCGCCGAGGATCTGACGGCCTATCTTCTGGAAAGCGAGCAGGTCCCGTCGGCCTGCGCACTGGGCGTTCTGGTCGACCGCGACCGCAGCATCCGCGCCGCCGGCGGCTTCATTGTTCAGCTCATGCCCGGCGCGGACGAGACGCTCATCGACCGGCTGGAGGAAAACATCTTCCTCATGGATCAGCTGACGACCATTCTGGACGAGGACGGCGCCGAGGCGCTGTTCGGCCAGGTGCTGCGCGGCATGGACTACACGCTGATGGAGACCTGCCCCGTGGAATACCGCTGCGGCTGCAGCCGCGAGCGCGTGGCGGAGGCGCTGCGCTGTCTGTCCGCGGCCGAGATCGAGGAGATCGCCGCCGACGGGCAGGAGGTGGAGGTCGGCTGCGACTTCTGCGGCACGCGCTACCGCTTCACGCCGCAGCAGCTCGCCGCGCTGAAATCCGCGCCCGCGGAGACCCCGTGACCGCCGCGCGGTTCGTACTTCTGTTCTGATCCGAGGATAAAACATGCGCTTTCTCGACCGTTTTGAGCTTCGCAGCCGGGAATTTTACCGGAAAACGCTGACGCTGATGCTGCCCGTGATCCTGCAGCAGCTCATCACCATCGGCATCAACTTCATGGACAATCTTATGATCGGCGGCTTCGGCGAGGTGTCCATCGCCGCCGTGGCCTTCGGCAACCAGTTCTACTCCTTCTTCCAGTTCATCTGCATGGGTCTCGGCTCCGGGGCCGTGGTCATGTCCAGCCAGTTCTGGGGCCGGCGGGAGCTTTCTCCCATGCGCGTCACGGCGGCCATCGCCCTACGCGTCACAGCGGCGCTGTGCGCGCTGTTCACGCTCGCGTCCGTTCTCTGGCCGCAGCTCATTCTCCGCTTCTACAGCTCCGACGCCGCCGTCATCGCCGCCGGCGCGCCCTATATGCGCCTTGTCGGAACGACCTTCCTGCTCGCGGGACTGTCCTCCACGGCGACGTATCTGATGCGAAGCGTCGGCCGGGTGAACATCCCCCTCATCGGCTCGGCCGCCGCCTTTTTTCTGAACGTGTTTTTCAACTGGGTGTTCATCTTCGGCAAATTCGGCGCGCCGGCGCTGGGTCTTACGGGCGCCGCGCTCGGCACCGTTATCGCCCGCGCCTTTGAATTTCTGTTCGTGTTCGGCTTTTTTGTCCTGCGCGAGGAGAAATTCGCCTTCCGGCTCCGGCATCTGTTTCTCTCCGGCGCCTCTCTGCGCCGCACATACGTCAAATACAGCGTCCCTGTGCTGGTCAGCGACACGCTGCTCGGTCTGAGCCTGTCGCTCACGGCCGTCATTTACGGCCACATCTCGCCGGAGATCTCCGCCGCGAACTCCATCACCGCCTCGCTCGTCCAGCTCACGACCGTGCTCAACGTCGGCATGGCCGGCGCCTCCGCCATCGTCGTCGGCAACAGCATCGGCGAGGGCACGATCGACCGCGCGCGGCGCGAGGGCAACGCCTACATCCTCCTCTCGTTCCTGTTCGGCCTTGTCATCATCCCGCCGCTGGCGCTGCTGGAGGGGCCGTATATGAGCCTTTACAGCATCCAGCCGGAAACGCACGCCATCGCGCACGACATGATGCTGTGCACCTATCTCATGCTGCCGCTGCAAACCGTGGCCTACGTCATCTCCAAGGGCATCCTGCGCGGCGGCGGCGATACCCGCTTTCTGCTTCTGGCCGATTCCAGCTGCGTCTGGTTTCTGTCGCTCCCGCTCGGGGCACTGGCCGGCTTCGTGTGGCATCTCAGCCCGTTCTGGGTCTATTTCCTTCTGCGCATGGAATTCCCGCTCAAGGGCATTGTGTGCTTCCTGCGCTATTGCAGCGGAAAATGGATTCAGCAGATCCGCAGCGAAAGCGAACCGGCCCGGACCGCCTGACCGGCCGTCCGGCAGGATACAGATAAAAAACAGGCATGACGGCCGTCATGCCTGTTTTTCTTTTTCCGAAGCTCCCGAACGAAGCGGACGGCGCCGGTTTTCAGACGCTTTTTTCCACGATCTTCGCCTTCGGCGCGTTGCGCCGCACGCTTTCGATCCCCTTGACGCACAGCTCCTTGTCCGCGTGGCCGCCGCCGACGGCGATGATCTTCCCGTTGCGGGCGCGCAGCCGATAGCGGTACTGGCGTTTTCGATCCTTGTACAGCTCGTATTTCGGGTTCGGAAGCTCCGCAAAGCCCCGCTCGGTCTGGTCCTCGATCCGCGCGGCGGCGTTGCGCCGCACGCTCTCGATCCCCTTGAGACAGGCGCTGCGGCTGGCATAGGCGTCGCTGACGGCGACCGGCTCGCCGTTGGCCGCGATCAGACTGAAGGCGAAGCCGTCGTCCGCTGTGCGGATGATAAATTTTCCCATGCGCGTCCCCCGTTTTCCCGGCCGCGGCCGGTTTTCTTCCCATAAAAATCTTACCATAACCGCCGGGGCTTGACAAACCTTTTTTGTCGATTTCCTCCGCAAAATATTGACAAAAAGGGGCGCGCTTTTTCGGCGCGTCCCCCGATTTTCAATGATACACGATACCGGTGTTCGGGTCGGAATACTGCGCGACCCGCTGGCGATACAGCTCCATGGCCTGCTCCTCAAACGCGAGATGCGGCTCCTCCACGCCCATGCGCCGCAGAAGCTCGCGCGCAAACGGCGGATTGAGCACCAGCAGAGGCCCCGTGAGATACGTCGCCATGAAACCGCTGCGGCGGATGCCCTCGCCCTTTTCCGTCTCGTTCAGCCCGTCGCCGCGCACGGTTTCAAACAGCGGCTCGACCTCGCCATAGCTGTGGCCGAACAGGCTCTTGAAGCCCACGATGTCCATGTCGCCGTATTTTCCGAGATACAGCGCGTTGTAGCGCGACATCATGGTATAGCGCGCGCGGGTGGGGAACAGCCCCAGGCACTCCAGCGACCAGCCGTTGTCGGCCGTGATGCCCTCGCCGAACAGCTCCAGCGCGTTGCCCGTGATGAGAAACAGCTGCCCGCCGTCGATCAGCTCGCGCAGCCGCTCGCGGCAGGGCCGGAGCGCCTCGGCCGCCAGCTCCATCCCCTCTTCCGTGACCGAGCCCATGTATATGAGCGCCGGACGCTCGCGCATGAACAGCGGCTCATCCCGCAGCGAGGTGTTCACGATCTCGATCTCGCCGCAGCTTCGGCGCAGGTATTCCACGTTCATCAGATCGCCGTAAAGGTTCGCCACCTCCGGGAACAGGACCTCCACCTTCATTTTTCCGCCGCCTCCTTTGCAAGCTGCTCAATGTGCGCGCGCACCTTCTGCGCGAACACGAGCGAATCCGTTCCGTAAAACAGATAGACCTGGTCGCCCTTGACGAACGGCAGACGCTCCACCGCCTGCATCTCGTCCTCCACGCAGATGATCTTCTCCTCCGGCACGCCCGCCAGCAGCAGCCGCAGCCGGTAATCGAGCGCGCGCGCGCCCGTAGCCACGATGCAGCGGATGCCCGGCCGCGTCAGAAATTCAAAATCGCAGTCATACAGCCACGAAACGTTCTCCGACCAGTGCTTGACGTCGCCGAGGCAGTTCATCATCAGCACCAGCTCCTTTTCCCCCGCGCGGCCGGACACATAGTCGAACGCACGCGAGCAGGCCAGCGCATTTTTCTCCTTCGCCATCTGCATCACGAGCGTAACGTCGCCGACCTTCTTTTCCTCGTGCCGGCTCGACACGATGGCGCAGCGGGCCATGAGCGGCACGATCTGCTCGTGGGAATAGCCCAGCTCCCGCATGACGGCGGCCGCCGCCAGCAGATTGTAGGCGTCGAATACGCTGTCGCTCAAAAGCGCGTATTCCGCACTGCCGCCGGCATCCGTGACGCGCATGGTCATGCGCGCAAAGTCCACGTCCCCGCCGGCGTAATCGCTGGCCGGCGAGGCGAAGCCGCACGCGTCGCACACGGCCCTGCCGATGTGATGATAGCGGCGGTATTCATAGCGCAGCGGCGCGTGGCACACCGGGCAGATGCGCACATCGTCGATGAGATTGACGCACTCGGTGACGTCGCCCTCCATGGGGCCGATGCCGAAATACACGCGCGCGCACACCGGCGCGATGCGGCAGGAGATCAGATCGTCCGCGTTGACGACCAGCTTCGTCTCCGCCGGGATGTTCCGGCTGAGTATGTCCGCGATGTAGGCGGGATGCGCGTTGCGCATGATCGAATCGCGGAACAGATTCGTCACGACCAGAAGCTGCGGCCGGATGCTGGGGAACACGCGCGGCGCGGAGCGCTCGTCGATCTCCAGCACGGCAGCGTCGGCGCGGGCGCGCCCGAACGGCCCGCAGCCGGCGGCCAGCGCCGTGGTGAGGCCCGCGGCCAGATTGGAGCCGTAGCGGTTGGAGCAGACCGTTTTCCCCGCCTTCTCCAGCAGGTCGCACAGCAGATTCGTCAGCGTCGTTTTCCCGTTGGTGCCGGTCACGGCGATGATCTGCCGCGGCTTGTTCACCTGCGCCAGAAAGTCCGGGCATATCTTCAGCGCCAGCCGCCCGGGAAGCTGCGTTCCCTTGTGCCCCGTCACCCGCAGCGCCAGGATCGCCAGCTTCGCCACGATGAACGCGGCAGCGTATCGAAGCCTTCTCATATATCTTCAGCCTCTTTTCCCTTTGAAAATCCAGATTATTTTACCACAGCCCCCGCAAAAGTAAAAGAGCCGGCCGCCGATCGACGCAAAAAAACGCCGGTTTTCCCGGCGCCGCGTCCTATTTTGTTCTTTTCCGCCGCCGCGGATCGTCCGTCTGGCGGAGGATGTAGTCGATGCTCACGCCGTAATAATCCGCCAGCCGCACAAGCAGCTCATCCGTCAGCGGCTGGGTCTGCGTTTCCAGATAGCTGTATTTCCGTTGCGTGATGCCAATGGCGTCCGCCACCGTCTGCTGGCTCAGATCCCGATCCTCCCGCAGATCGCGTATCCGGCTGTTCATCTGCCCACCCCTTGTCATTTTGAATGAACCGATTTTATCTTAGACGGGATTTATCTATTGACTTTTAGACAGATTTTATCTAAAATTAGACTGTGGCAGCCCAAATATTAGAATCGGAGAAATAAATATCCTATGACAAAGCCTGAATTGATCGCATATCTGAAGGAAGCAGCCGCGCTGGAGCAGGACGTGTATACGATGGACGAGATGGAGACCGCGCTGGAGCAGCAGAAGAAAACGCCGCAACGGCGCACGATCCGCGAGCCGGAGTCCCGCGAGCCCAAACTCCGCGAAGTAAGTGATTATGATGTCAATGCCGCCACCGAAGTAGCAACTAACGTGCTGATTATTATCGGATTAATCTTAGGTGTTATCATTTCCATTCCCATATTCCGCTGGTGGACGCTGCTGCTGGGGCTTCCCTGCGGAGCACTTCTCGCGTGGATTTTTCAAGCGCTGAACAAGGCTTCCACGAGAAAAAACCTTGCAGATGAAAGACAGGAGCAATACGAGACTGAAATGGCGCAGTATAAAGCCGGTCTTGCGGAGTATAGGCAGGCCACAGTGACGGAAGCCCGGCGCTACGCGCAGGAAAAAGCGTATTGCGACCGCTTCAACATCGGTCTGGATCAGCAGCTTACGGTAATACGGGATCAGATATCGAAGACAAAGGCCGCCCTGCAAAAGCTCTATGGGCTTAATATTGTCTATCCGAAATACCGCACCATCGTCCCCGTTACCATGTTCTGCGAATATATGGAGTCCGGCCGCTGCGAGACGCTTGACGGTGCGGACGGCGCATACAACAAATACGAGGAAGAGCTCCGTATGGAGCTTATTATCGGCAATCTCGGAAGCATAAAGTCCGTTCTCGATGATATCCGCAGCCAGGTCGGCCGCATTTCGGGGCAGTTGGGGAAAATCCAGCAGAACCAGTACCTTCTCT
>OIZV01001034.1_pt1 | contig 10699 bp, 9 predicted proteins | sample 1588681 | NCBI WGS metagenome assembly OIZV01 (sample SAMN03283281) | human gut metagenome | biome: human-associated habitat; material: feces | host: Homo sapiens | place: Peru | collected 2012
GCCATGCGACGCGGCCCACGCGATCGCCCGCCCCAACGCCTGCGGGGGCAGCTCCTCCGCGTTCATGGCGGTGGCGGCGCCCTGGGCGTGGCCCCTGAAGCAGAGGGACCGCATGGCCTTTACGCCGCTCTTGTCGAAAAGATCCGTCTCAGGTGTGCGCCACCAGGCCTCGATGTTCTTGCCGTCGTAGCTTTTGCCGTCGTCGAAGAGGCACACGTAGCGGCCGGAATTGACTATGTACAGCCTTCCGTCCCACGAGGCTATGTCGCCTACGTCAAAGCCGCGGCGCAGCATGTAGGTGTGCCGCACAAGGTCGTATTCAATGATGCCGCCGCCCTTGGCGTCATCGAATGAGTAGTAAAGCTTGCTGCGGGCCGCCGCCCCCTTGGAAAGGGATACGTCGGCGCCTGAAAGCAGCTTCTTTATCCGCCGGGAGTCAGGCATGAGCGCCGCGGATACGCCGTTGAACCTGCATAGGCCTCCCTTGGTCATGAAGTACAGCATGTCCCCGCTCATTACGAGGGAGGTATACGCCGCCGTCTCCACGTCGGAATCTATGCGCTCCACCGTAAAGTTCGATGGCTTGTCGCCTATGAGCCGGTAAAGGCTGCGCTTCTTGAATATGAGAAGCTGGTTGGAAAGCGCCGCAAGGCCTACTATGGGGTCGCCGGCGCTGGCGCCTATCTCGGTATGTCCCCCTGAGACGTTGACCGAGCCGGATTCCTCGCCCCAGGATTCTATGGTGCGGCTGCCGCCCGGGAGCTTGGACCAGTAAAGCCTGTTGGGACAGCTGCTGTCCCCGGCCGCGAAGAGTCTGCTCCTGTAGATTGCAAGGTAGCTTACCGGCTTATCCGAAAGCCCGTCGCTGCTGCCGAAGAGCTCTGATTTGGTTCCGTTGTACTTGACTATCTGCTGCTCGCCGCTGGCGATAAGGAGATAATCCGTGGTGTCTATCCGGGCCTCGGTAAAATCCACCCTTCCGCCGGTGAGTCCCCCGGTAAAAGTGTATATGAGCACCCAGACGCCTTCCCTGTAGGCGTACACGCTGCCGCCCGTTACCACTATCACCTGGTCGCCGCTGCCGGAATGGAAAAGGAACATGCGGCGTATGGCCTCCGTGCCGGGAACTGCTGATGCTATGTACCTGGTGTAGCCCTTGGCTACGGTAAGCTCGCCGTCCGCCGTGTCCATGTTGCAGGCGTCGGGACTGTAGGAGGCCGCCATGCCGTTTTCGCCCATGGACTGATCCAGCCCCATGAACTCGTCTATCCTGTATATCTTGCGGGCCATGGGCTTCACCACCTGTTCACTATGCGCTGGCTGGTTCCTCCGCCCAGATGGGGCCGTATGGCGGCCTTGCCGGCCTCGTACATCTGGAAGTAGATGTTGCCGCCCCGCTGCTGGGAAACGTCCCCCGCAGCCCTCTCGCGGCCCACGACGTAGCTTACGAGCAATCCGTGCATGTATGCGGGTATGTCGGGCTCGTCCGTGCTCGCAAACATCTCCCTTGGCACCGAGCGGTACGTCACCTCAATTTTGCCGGGGCCGCCGGAGGTGACTATCACCTCGGAAGCGTCGCCGTCGTAAAAGTCCTCCTCCCGGCCGTCGCGCTTTACGCTTAGCACCTTGCGGCAGCCCCTCGACAGCATTGCGGTGGTAAACGTGCCGTCCCTTGTGTCGATAGTCTCTGTGCGCCGTGGCTTATATGTGGCGCAGATATCCGTCACGCCGTCGTTTGCAAAGCGGGTGAACTTGTCCCGCCATACGTCCAGGCTCTGTGCGTCGTGGCCGCGGTCCAGCTGGGCAAGTGCGGATACGATGATGTCGTTCAGCGTCATACCTGCGCCACCCTTCTGCCAACGCCCCTGTAGGCCTTTACCTCCCGCTCGCCCATCACCGCCACCTGCTCGCTTCTTTGTATAAGCTCCGCAATGGACTTGGGCAGCTCTGTCTCCTCTCCCCGGCGTACCCTGAAGAACCAGCCGTTTATGCCGCCCTCCCAGTAGCCGCTGCCCTCTATGCGCATGCGCACTCGGGGCTGCTTTCTCAGCGTCTCGCCCATGTCGCCCTGTATGGCGTCTATTTCCTTATCGGTTATGTAATTCATTGTCTTTCCTCCTTGACTCTCTCAGCTTTTCTCTGCTCAAATAAAAAAGGGCCGAAGGTTTCCCCTCGGCCCCCTTGAAAGGGATATGAAACAGTACCTTCGTACTTATTTCCTTCTGTTATTTATGCGCTTACGCCGTGCTCAATGCGGATTATCCACAGCTCGTTGAGGATTTTTGCCGCATATGCCGCTACCTTTGCGCCTACGGTGGCGCGCTGATCCAGAGGATCCGAGGTTCCTGCGCTGCCGTGGGGCTTTATTATGATCTGAAGGGCTCCGCTGCCGCCCACGTCCACTATGCCGTAGGCGTCCCTGCCGAAAATAAGCGTGGAATGCACGTCGGCGCCCGTCTTGGTAGTGCCGTCTATGCTGCCCGCGTCCTCGCTGTATACTATGGCGTCGGCGGTAAGGGTGGCATTGTCGGACAGGGTGACGGTATTGGTAGCCGCGTCAAAGGAGGCTACGGTATACTCGGCGGTACCTATCTTTATCTTGTTTCCCGCAGTGGAGAGATACGCCGCCTCCGCGTCCTTGGGGCTGTTCTTGAGCACGAAGGTTTTGGATGAGCTGGTGGCGGTCTTCACCTTGTTCAGCACGCTCTGGGTAAATACCTTCGCCTCGGTGGATTCCACGAATACCACGCCGAACAGGCGGCCGATCTCGCCGGAATATATCTGCTCCGCGCAGGAGTACTTGGATACGTCCTGCCAGAGGGAATCACTCTGAAGGTCATAGGTGGCCTCGGGGGAACAGATGCATATGAAGTGGGGCTTTCTGCCCTCGTCGCCGAAGGGGCGCGCCTTGGCCTTTTTGAGGGTGCGCACCGCCTTGCGTATCTCAGCCACGGTCAGCTTATCGGCGGCGGTTATCTCTCCGCGGCTGGACTTGCCGTTTGCGTACTGTACGTTGGTGCCGGCGTTCATGGCATCGCGGGTGACCCACTCCACCACGGTGCCCAGCTGCTCTCCCAGCAGCTCCGCGCTCTCGGAGATTACCTGGTCATAGCCGGTCATGTCCAGCAGGTCGGATACCTCCACGTATGCGCCGTACTGGGCCACCTCCACCTCTACGTTGCTCTGGGACAGAGCCTGGCTGGCAGGGGTAACGCCCTCCTGAAGTGCCTCCATGGCGTCGTTTGCGTCAAAGAGGTTCCACTTGCGGAATTCCACCCGCTTGCCGCTGTTCTTGGGAATAGGGCGCTTCTGGCCGTACTTTGCGTGTACAAAGCGGGTCTTGGCGCTTTCCAGCAGCTGGCGGTCGTAAAAGGTCTTGTTGAGCTTGGTGGTACCTGCGGTGTTTGCGGTAGTGTTGATACTCATTATTTTTCTCCTTCCTTTTTATGTCTTTACAACGAAACGCGCCTGCCCTCGCTGGCGGCGCGCATCAGTCTTTCCTTTATGAGGTTGAATTCCCTGGTGGGCATGTTGGCGTAGTCCGTATCCGCGGCGGCGGGGGTATTGCCCTTTATGGGCGAGGGCAGCGCCCTGCGGGCCGCCAGCTTTTCCATCACGTCCATAGCGCCCTTTTCACGCTCCGCCCTGGCGGCGGCATCTGCGTTGCACTCGGCGGCATAAAGCCTGAGCGCCGCCTTTACCGGCATCTCCAGCAGCATCTTCACGAACCTCTCGTCCTCCAGATAGCTGTCAATTTCGCCCTCTATGCCCCCCTCCTGGTAGAGGCGCATGAGGTCGTTTGCAGCTCTGGCGCTGATAGCGGCTATGCCCTTGGGCATTCCGCCCCCGTCCAGCAGCATGCTGAAGGCAGCCCCCTCGTCGAGGCCGGTATCGTCGCACACGCTTTTGATGAGCATGGAGCCTATGATGTAGGCCGGGTCGTTTTCCGCAATGTCCCGGGCCATGTCCAGAATCTCCTCCTCGGTGAGTACGCCGTGCTCCTTTTCCTTTCTGAATATCATTTTTCCTCCTTAAACAAAAAAGCGGCGGTATACCGTCGCTTTTCTCTGCCCCTTTCGGCGGGCCGCCGTATTTTTCATCGCGATGATGCCTGGTGCAGGCAAAAAATAAAAGGAGATGCCGAAGCCTCTCCTTTTTGTCCCTTGCCTGTTTTTCCATCGTGTTCATTATACACCCCGCCGTTCTTCGCTGTAAAGGACAGCTTCGGGGCATATTTCATGCACCAAAAGTGCAGGCGCTACTCTATGCCCGCTACCTTATAGCCCGCATCGGTCACGGCCTTGGCCAGAGCCTCGTCGGATACGTGGCCGTTCAGGGTCACTGCTGCCGTGCCTGTCTCGTGGCTCACCTCCGCGGTCTCAACTCCCGCCACGGCCTCCAGCGCCTTCTTTACCCTGCCGGAGCAGTGGCCGCACATCATGCCTTCTATCCTTATCGTCCTTTTCATTTTGCCTTTTCCTTTCCTATATGGAGTTTGGGTCGCCTGACGGCATGATTATACCTCAAACGGCCCATAAAACAAATATTTCTTTAAAACTTAATGAACATTTCAGCAGATTGTAATACTTTTGTGATGATTTCCGTCTCCCCGCGGGTTATAATAAGCTTGCAAGTGAGAGAAACCCTTTCAAAACCAATAACAAACCGACAATTGCTTTGGACCCCCTTCCAAAGCAATTTTTTTGTGCGTTTTATTGACTAATTGCCCCTGCCTTGTTAAAATAACCTTGCCGCGCTAAGCGGGGAGATAGCGGTGCCCTATACCTGCAATCCGCTACAGCAGGGCTGAATCCCCGTTTTGAGGCTCACCCCTGTGGGGCCGCCGCCATCGTGGGGCGTCGATCCCCGGGTCCCGTGCAACTTGCCACTGTGAACCATGTCAGGGCCGGAAGGCAGCAGCATTAAGCGGAAGCGCAGGTGTGCCGCGGGCATGCCCGGGAGTAGCAACCTGATGGCGAAAACGCCCATGGGACGTGACGTCGAGATTCGGGTGCGCGGTATTGCAAAGCCTTCGGGTCAATGACTCGAAGGCTTTGTTAGTTTGCCTGAAAAGTGGCGTTCATCCACTTTTTCCACAGTATCGCTTTTTATAGGGTTTTGTCGTTATTTCCCGTGCGCCTCTATTTCCCGCGCAATATTTGCAAATTGTGCCACCGTAAGCTTTTCTGCGCGTATATTTCCCTCTATGCCGCAAGCTCCAAGCAGCGATTTCAGCCGTTCGTCCGATATTCCTGCAGCCCTGAGGTTGTTTGATAGAGTCTTTCTGCGCATTGCAAATGCCCTGTTCAGCAGCCACTCCAGCTCAAAAAGCTTTTCCGCGCCCTTGGCCGTAAGCTTCAGCACTACTGAGTCCACATCAGGCTGGGGGTAATACATATCCCGGGACAGCTCCATGAGCTTAGTAACCTCATAATAATACCCCGCAAGCACCGTCAGCGGCCCGTATACGCGGTCCCCCGGCCTTGCCGTGAACCGCTCCGCCGCTTCCTTCTGCATCATAAGCGTCATGGCGGGTATGCTGCCGTCCGCGCCTATGGATAAAAACCTCATACAAAGCGGCGTGGTTATGTAATACGGCAGGTTCGCCGCGATATTCGCCCTGCCGCCGAGGGCCGCTATAAGCCCCGGTATATCCGCCCTTAGCGCGTCTCCGTTGATAAGCTGTACCTCGGGCAGCCTGTCCGCGATTATCTCCGCCATGCGTCTGTCTATCTCTATGGCCGCTACCCTTTGGGCGCATTTTACCAGTTCGGCAGTCAGCGCGCCCATGCCCGGGCCTATCTCTATAACCGGGCAGCGGTTTTCACAGGCAGCCTCGGCAATAGTCCTTGCCGCAGTGTCGCTGGCTAAAAAATTTTGCCCCAGCGCCCTGTTGGGCGTGAGGCCGTATTTTTCAAGTTCACATTTTACTGAAGCTGTGCTCATTATTTATACCAGATAGTCACGTTGTATTTTGTTCCCCAGCGCCTCGCCTCCGATTCCGAGTTGAACCAGAGATCCAGCTGGTTCATAGGCTTTCCGGAAGAGTTGGTATATTTTCTGAATGCGCCGGTATCCCTTGCCGTGCCGTAGCCGTAGCCCCTCACATACAACTGGGTGCCGTATTTGAAGTAATATGTGTTCACGGCTATGGTGCCCAGCTTGGGCGTCGTGCCGGTGGCCGTGCGGGTACCTGTACAATAGGCGGTTATCTTGTCCACCTTCATGCTCTTCCAGCCGTTTACGCCGTCCTTCGGGGCTTCCTTCCAGCGTCTGGTCTCTCCCTTGAAGTTGGTCTGGTAGCGTATCTTGGTGCCGACGCGGATTATCTCATCCACGGCCTTTTCGGTGATTATCTGGTCTACGACCTCCCGGGATACCTCCACGCCGTCCTTTACGGTTATGCGTTGGGTTATCTGCTTTTTGCCGTCCTTGCCCTCTACCTCCACCTTCTTGAAGCTCTCGTACTCCCTGTCGTCCTTTTTGATTATCTCGTCGTAGTCGAGGGTCTTGTAGGATACCTTGTATGTAACATCCACGGCGGTATGGCTTATCTTCATGCCGGGCTCAAGATCCCGGAAGGTGAGCTCCGATATCTCGTCTCCGGATTTTACCGTGACTCCCGCCTTGTCCAGCGCGTCGCCCACCGTGCCGGAGCTGAGGTACATCACCTCGGTATTGCCGCCGGACTGCACCGCTATGGGGTATGCCCTGGTTATCTCTATGGTTTCGCCGTCGGTAAGCTCCGCGTCCTTCGCTACCGACAGTGTGTCGTTCTCGTCCAGCTTCGCGCCTATTGCCGTGAGGAACTCGCCGGCATTGGTCCTCCACGTAAGGTATTGGTGAGTGCGGCCGCCGTCCTGCAAATATATAGTAAGCCGCCCGTCCGAGAACATGAGCGCCCATGCGAAAAAGGCCCCCGCTGCCAATACCGCGGCAATAAGGCCGATATTTGCCCAGCCGAAGCCGGGGCGGCTCGTGCTTCTCGCCTTGCGCTGCTGCGTGCCCTTCCTGCGCCCCAAGAGCAGCGCTGATATGGGATTTTTCTTTTTCCGTCGAACCATGGCGTTTCCTTTCACTTAGTTTATTTTATCAATACATCTCGATGCTGTCAAATTTACCTGTGTAAACTTTTATTGTCAGCCGTTTACATATGATTATCCCCAAGCTATAATTTTGTTATAATCAATTATTTATTCAACATGGGAGCGAAAGAGAAGCAGGGTTGAAAAGAGCTTTAAGCATAATTCTGATATGGGCCAGCTGCCTTTGCCTGCTGCCGGGCTGTACCGGCTCAAGCGGCAAGCAGGTGTGTCTTGATTTTTTGTCTAAAATATCCTCCGGCGACTATGAGGGGGCATACAACCTTCTGGACGGCGCCGTAACCTTCATTCCTGACGAGACTGCCGGCGTGGACCCTTCCAAGCCCATAGACCCCAATGAAAAGCCTGACTATGTGGCTTTGGCGAAGCTTGAGCCCAACCGCGAATCAGAAGGGCTCATAAGCAAAAATCAGTTTATCGCCAAATACATGAACATATTCGATGCGCTGGAGATAACCTCCGTACTGTACGATAATATCCAAGTCAACGAGGGCGAGGTATTCACCATAGTCAACTTCACCGCTACATATTCCTCTCCCCTTTTGGGCGACGTATCCGGCGAGCATCGCATGGTAGCCATAAAGTCCCGCAACAGGTGGTTCATAGAGTGGTCGCCAAATCTCATATTTCCCGAGATGGAATGGGGCGATACAGTCCGCGTGGCCCGCATAAGCGCAAAGCGGGGCGAGATAATGGCCGGCGGGCATGTATTGGCGACCACCGAGGGCAAAATATCCGTCTATGCCATGCCGGACAGGCTGAACGACACCAATCGCGACTACTTCTACAACAAGTGCTCCTCCCTCCTCGGCATGACCAGGGAGGCCATAGACAAAAAGCTGAGTAAGGCCTACGATGGCGTTGCCGTGCTCAAGCAGTTCTATCAGGGCGAGTTCCCAGAATACCTTGAAACTCAGCTTCTCGAAATAGAAGGCATAGGCATAGATTACGGCAACTACGGCTCGGTGCGCTCTTATCCCGAAAATGACATGCTGGCCCATACATTAGGCTATGTAGGCATAGTCAGCGCCGGCAGCGATGAAGATCTGGAGGCCAGGCTCAAGGAGCTGAACGAGGGCCGGGATGCCGAGAACGGCCTGTATACCTCGGATTCCTACGTTGGCCGCAACGGTTTGGAGGCCAAATACGAAAAAGAGCTGAGAGGCAATGACGGCTACCATATATACATTTGCACCTCTCAGGGCACCAACCGCCGCACACTGTACACCAAGCCCGCCGAGGACGGACTGGACCTTCAGCTCACGATTGACTACAAGCTGCAAAAACGGCTGGACTTCGTGCTGGACAGCGTGCTTTTCGGTGAGACTACCGCAGGCGCGGTAGTGGTCATGAACCCCAAGACCGGCGCCATAGAGGCAATGTCCTCCTGGCCGGGTTACGACCTGAACGCCTTTGCCAAGGGCATAAGCTCCGCAGACTACGCGGAGCTGTTGAGCAAGGCCAACAAGCCTCTTTATAACCGTCTTACTCAGGGCCTTTACCCTCCCGGCTCGGTATTGAAGGCGTTTACCGCCGTAGCGGCGCTGCAAAGCGGCACGTTGGATGAAAACTACGTCTTCACCGGCGAGATCGTGGATGACTACTGGCTGCCTACCGACTATGGCACCTGGCTCGGCAGCAAAATAAAGCGCACTCAGGTCAAGTATGGCCGCCTGAGTCCCCTCAACATGCGCAGCGCCATAGTGCATTCCGATAACATTTACTTTGCCAACGCCGCGCTGCTCATGGGCTGGGACAACTATACCAGCTACATGAAGAGCATAGGCTTTGGCGATACCATGCCCTTTGACCTGAACGTGGCCCAATCGCAGCTGTACAACGACGATACCGAGCTTACCCTCATGCTTCTTGCGGACAGCGGCTACGGCCAGGGCGAAATACTGACTACCCCCCTGCAGATGGCCACAATGTTCTGCGCCTTTGCCAACGGCGGCAATATAATGCAGCCCTATATAGTGGACGGCCTGTATGAAACTGAGGGCATAAAATACAACAACGTCTCCATGGCCAGCCCCAAAGTATGGAAGAGCGGCGTAATAGAGCAGCATTCGTTGGATATTATTGTTCCGTATCTTAAGGACGTGGTTGACCACAACCTCAACGGCACCGGCCGTTCCCTGAAGGTGACCTCCGTCACCGTGGCCGCAAAGACCGGTACTGCCGAAATAGGCAACGACAAGAGCCGCCAGATATCCTGGTTTGCCGGCTTCCGCTGCGATACGGAGGACAAGGACGCGCGCCTGGTGCTGGTCATGCTGGAGGTGCCTACCACCGACGAATACGCCTCTTTGAAGTTCGATATTGCCCGCGAGATGCTCAAAATGAGCGCTTCGCGATAATAATATTCCAAGCAAAAAAGGGCGGGTAGATCGCCCTTTTTGTAGTTTCTCTATGAATATTCCGCCATTATGGTCTCTATCACGTTTATCCATTCGGCTTCGCTCAGAGTGCCCGCGTACTTTGCTATCATCCTGCCCGAGCTGTCGAAAATATGTGTGCTGGGCATATACGAAACATAGCGCAGCAGTGCCTCTGTGGCCACTATCTGGGGGTAGCCAGCGCCGGTGGAGGCTATGTAGTCCTTCGCGTCGCTGCAGGTCTGCCCGTTAAGGCCGTATACGTCGGCGCATATACCTAAGAACTGCACTCCGGTGTTCCTGTATTCTTTATATAGATTTGCGAGACGGCCCATCTCGTCCACGCAGATTCCTCATGTGGTGGACCATACGTTCACAAGCGTGATTGCGCCGCCGGAAAAATAGCCTTGGCTCAGCTTTCCGCCGTCTATCCTGTCCGTTTCGAAGTCCGTGACCTTTGTGCCGCTTGCCTTTTTTATATCGACCTTAGTATAGTCCTTGGCGTGGGGGGTCTTGGCGGAGGCCTTTTTTTCCTCCTTCTGGTCTGCGGTGCTCTTGGGCTTGTCCTTTTCCTTTTCTTTGGCTTCGTCCTCTTTCTTATTATCCTCTGGCGTTTTTTCGGCCTTTGGCGTTTTTTTCGGCGGGGGCGTGCTCTCCGGCGTGGGTACGGGGGTGACTATCGGCTCCACCGTGGGCGCGGTGAGCATGACGAAGGTGGCGTCCGCCTCCGCCCTTTTCGCGCACCCGCATGCAGAGGCCATCCCTATCAACGCCAGCACCAGCGCCGCCGCAGAGATGGCGCTGCCCCAGAGCAGCTGGGGCCAGGTGTGCCGCCCCAGCTTTTGGGCGGACCACCACACCGCCGGCATCAGCAAAAGCCCCGGCGCGGCCCTCCATCCCAGCAGGCAGGTAAGATACAGCACCGGTCCGGAGGTTCCGCAGGCATGGCCGCTGGCCCGGATGTGCAGCACCTTATTGAATATGGCGATCAGCAGTCCGGAGATCAGATAGGTCAGCAGCAGCGTCCGCAGCCAGTCCGATGCCTTTGCCGCATAGGCCCAGACCGCGCCGCCCAGATAGCCCGCCACCGCCAGCACAATGGCCAGCTTCCGCTGGGTCTCCCGTCCGCCGGCGCGCAGCTTTGGGATCCAGTGCTGCAGCGGATAGGCCAGCAGCGGCAAGCCCGTCAGAAACACCGCCGCCATCATCAGATCCCCC
>OIZV01001036.1_pt1 | contig 10685 bp, 11 predicted proteins | sample 1588681 | NCBI WGS metagenome assembly OIZV01 (sample SAMN03283281) | human gut metagenome | biome: human-associated habitat; material: feces | host: Homo sapiens | place: Peru | collected 2012
GAAGGCCGCTGCCCTCATAAAAGCCATCGGCCCTGGATGAAGCACCCAGGGCCGATGCGATAGATTTTGCCACACTCGGTTTTTCTGCAATAATCAGTTTACTCATTCTTTTCCTCCGTTTCCTCGTCCTCGGTCAGATATTCTTCTTCATCCTCCAGGTCGAAATCATCCAGATCAGCGGGAACTTTCTTGCCCTGCTTCGGTTTCAGCACCAGGAAATAGACTGCCGCGCCGCCTCCGGCTGCAAGGATCAGCAGCACCGCCAGGATCGCCCCGGTATTGCTTTTCTTTTCGGGTTCCGGATTCTCCGGCTCGGTGGGCTCCGCAGCTTTCTGTTCTGTGCCAACACATTCACTAAGGTTTTTTACGCAGACCGGGCAAGCGGTATTGACCGCTCCGGCCTGGCACTTCTCCGTACAGGTGCAGACAATAGGCGTTTCCGCCTTTTCTCCGTCCTCCGTGAGTGCCATGAGGTCGGCTTCATCCACCTGGTTCAGAAAATACACGGTTTCCTCGCCCTCGTCGTCACGGTCGATAATGAGATAGAACACATTGCCGTTCTTCGTTTCCACTGTGATAAACTGTTTGCCACTGGTGGTAGGGCTGCCGATATCGTCGATCAGCGAAAGGTTCCCGTCCGGCGTCAGGGCGGCACCGCTATTCAGACCGCCGCCCAGCATCCCCAGCAGATTTTCCAGCGTTTCCGCGTCCAGAGAGAAAGGACCTTCCCCGGAGCCAGCCTCGCCGTCACTTACCGTCATGTAGCCGGAATAGACATAGCCGATTTTCTCTGGCAGGATGACCTTCAGCCAGTCGCCGTCCGTGCCGATCACCTTCACGGTCGTTCCGTTGGGAAGCTGGGTGAAGGCGGTGTAGTCCATTCCCGCACCCGTGCGGACATTCAGATTGCCGCCGCCCGTGGTGACGGTGCCGGTCTGCCCGGAGTCATTTTCGCCGGAACTGAACTGGATACCGTCCTCGGTGACGGATACCGTGACCTGGCTGCCGGCCAGAGCGGAAAGCAGATCAGAGACATCACCGGCCGTTTCCTGTTCAGCCACGGACTCCGTGCTTTCCTCGCCGCCGCTGGCAAAGGCGGTGACAGAAAAAGCGGCAGTGCTGAGCACCACCGCCAAAAGAGCCGATACCATTTTTGTCATAAAGTTATGCTTCATCCTCGTATCCCTCCGTTTCCTCATTCTCGGTGTTGCCCTCCTGCAGCATACCTTCCGGCAGGGAGATCATACCGCTGGCATAGGCTTTCAGGAAGGCAGTCAGTTCCTTGTTGTCCATCTTCACGGCTTTCACCATGCGGACGATTTCCAGATTTTCTTCCTCCGCAAGCTGAGCCTCCAGCGCACGAAGGCGTTTCTGCTGTTCCGCGATCTTCTCCTTCATTTTCGTAATGTCATTGCGGATCTTCTGTGTCGTTGCCATAGTCAAATAAACTCCTTTCCAAATCGTTCTTTCCATGAATAGTTGCGTCCAAGCCCACGGACAGTTTTCAGATTGGCTTTTGCGTTGTCCTCAAGTGCCAGTGCACGCCGGAATAAATCAGGGTAATGCTCACGCAGGTCGATGATTTCTTCTGCCCGCATACTGGGGCAGAAAAAGCAGGAGGATTTTCCCGGCTGCGGCAAGCCTGCCGCTTCGATTTGCCGGATACATTCCTCTCTGTCCCATCCCCATTCCATCAAGGGATACCATTTGCTGTATTTGGGGTCTGCTAAATCATTCAGCAATACTTTGTCGCTGCGGTAATGCTCACCTGCGTCATAGCCAATGAACTTGACTACCTTCTTCCCGCTGCGCCAGACCTCACGGCACGGGGGATAATTGTTGCAGAACTTTTCCTGCGGGCCGATCTTGTGTTTCAAAGAGCACCGCTTAAAGCCGTAGGCAATAGAGGGCAGCGTGCCACTTTTCAAACATTCATCCTCCAAAGTCAGACGCTTGCCGTCCTTTGTGGTCTTATAGACTCGTGTGATCTCTGGCATACCATGTTCTTTCAGCCATTGATCCATGATAACCAGATAAGCGTAGGTATGCGGATGCTCGCCGCCCGTATCTGCAAACAAGATCAGATCAACGGGAATGTGGTGCTGGTGCAGCCCAACAAGAAGGGCGGTGCTGTTTGCACCGCCACCATAGGAGACAATATTGATATGCTCACCTCCAATCAGTTGTAGGGCGGTCGCCCGAAAGCGTAAAAGTGGGATTGCCAGTAGCTTGTGTTGATATCTGCATACTGGATAGGGTCGCCGCAATGCAGCATTTTTCCACCGCCCACATAGATACCCACATGGGAAACGCCCGGCGTATCGTAAGTGCCGACGAAAAAGATCAAGTCGCCGGGTCTTGCGTTGGCAGAGGATACCGGGGTGGAAATATTGTAGAGCCCCTGGGCTCCCAGCCTGCCCGTATTGCAGACGCCGCTTTGCGTCAGCGCCCAGGATACGAAGCCGGAGCAATCAAAAGAAGTGTTCGGATTGCTGCCGCCCCAGACATAGGGATAGCCGATGTACTTCTCCGCCTCGGTAATGAGCGATGCAAAGGTTTCATCTTCCAGTGCGGAAGGCGGAATATCATAGGTGGTGGGCGGTTTGGTGTACTTGTCCACATAGCCGGAGCCGGGGAACAAATCTTCCCGGTTTCCCAGCGTTGCCATATAGACCGCATACAAGGAAAGCGTTTCTTCGTCCATGATGTAGACCGGCACATGGGAAAGGTCGAAGTTTTCCAGCTTCACCTTGCAGATATAGTAGTTATACGGCACTTCCACGTCATAGTCATTTCCCTCGCTGTCTGTCCGTGTCTCCGTTCGATAGCGTACCTCCACTTCCACTGTCTGCGTCAGGATGTACTGCTTTTCAAAGAGCATTTGCAGTTCCTCCTGAACCTCGCCGATGGTAAACACCCCTTCATGGAACGCCGTGAGAATGGAGATCAGCACATAAGGGTCATGCTTGATCTCGTCCAGATCAAAACGGTATTCGTCATATCCGGGGTGCAGAGCTTCATAGTGATCCAGTTCATATTGAAGTTCCTGCTCCAGTTCACAGTAGGCCGCCTCCGCAGCCAGCATATCCGCATCCTCGGAGAGATAAGAGGAAGTAAATACACCGCCCACGCCGGAGCCTGCCATCATGGAACAGGAAGATACCCCGCCAAACAGCAGAGCAACACAGGTACCAATGCCGATCACCAGCAGCACCGCCCGGCTATGGTGCTTGATGTAGAGGAATGTTTCCTTGAATGCGCCCTTTGCTTTCTGCGCCGCACTTTTCGCCGTGGCCGCTGTGTTCTTTGCGGTTTTCTCTGCCTGCCGCAGCTCCTTTGCGTAGTTTCGCTTGATCCGCTGTTTCTGCAGAAAGCGGGATACCGGGTTAGAAGCTGCCAATGCAGGATCATCATGCAGTGCCTTTTGGTAAAGGTACTCGGCGTTTGCCTTGACCGAAGCCTGCTCTGCCTTCGCCGCGTCACGCCAAGGCTTTGTGCGGTGATGGTGGACGGCGGCACGGATTTTACCTTTTCCGTAGGCAATCCCACGCTCCGTCAGCACCTCGCCCTTGTGTCCGGCCTCAACACCCACATTTTCCTGTTCCACCTCATGTACCTTCGCATGGGCGGCGTGGGCGATCTCATGGACCGGCCGGGAAAGCGGATTGTGCCGCAGGCGTCCATTGGGGCGTTTCTCCACTTCTTCAAAGTGAAGCTGCGTTTTGCCTTTTCCGGCTGTCTCGTCAAAAACACGCTCGGTACGGAGAACTTTCTTTGTGGGGATAGCGGCCGTTGCCGCATCCAGCCGATTCGCCGCACGGTCGGAACGGTCAATGTATTTCCCAAGTGCGGGATTGGCACGTTCTTCCTCGGTGAATTGCAGACGGGAGGACGGGCGCTGCCTTGCAGCAGAACCATCCCGCACCGCCTGGGTGTCAGCCTTTTCCGCCTTTCGTGCACTTTTCTTCTCATGGTGTTCCGCCGCACGCAGGGCAAGGTCAGCCGCAGCGCCAGTGGATTCTTCCGAAGAAGCGGACAGTTCCGTTTCCGGCTCCCGGCTGCTGATATGTTCCACCTCACCCGTGGCAAGGTTTTCCGATACTGCACCGTCACAGGTCATTTTCTGCGTGATTTTATCGGTCGCTTTCAGTTCCCTCATAGGCAGTCACCTTTCTTTCCATAGGGGCAGAAGTCACCGCAGGTGCCATTCTCAATCATGGCGATATAGCGAAAAATGGGATAGGCCTGGGGCGGGCAGACCGCATTTCCCAATGTTTTCAGCCGCAGCGCCCGGTCATCCATGCGCTCGGTCATGCGGGGGATTCCTTCCGGTTCGGCGGTCCAGAGGATACGTCCGTCCATCCTTTCGGGAAGCCCATGAGCCATTCCACCCAATCCGGGTTCAGTGCTGCCGTTTCGGACACCGGCTGTTCCTGGAAGATGATCTGCGCCGACAGGTTCCCGTCCTTCTTCTCTGGATCGAAGGCCGACGGCTTCAAGGTTGAGCGGAAACCGTCCGACGCCACCGGGGTCAGATAGAATACCGCCGCCGACAGGCTGAGGCTCCAGATCGCCCCGTTTCGGTTCCTCTTGCGGAATATCCCATTGTCCGACAGGAACACATCCAGGCTTGCCGCGTCCCTGGCGGTGTTGTTGTCGGAGGCAAGGGGTGTGGGAAACATCAGCCGCGACGATAAAAGTTCGCTGGCGCTCATGCCATGCGCCGACACCGCAAGCCGGAAATACGAATGGGAGAACAGCGTATCCCGCTTTTGCCAGGTCAAAGATCGTTTTGTCGAGCCCCATATTGATGAAGCCAGCAACATTTTCCCCAAGCACCCAACGGGGCCGCAGCTCGGTAATAACGCGGCACATTTCCGGCCACAGGTAGCGTTCATCCGCAAAGCCCTTCCGCTTTCCTGCGGTGGAGAAGGGCTGACAGGGAAAGCCGCCTGAGATAACGGTAACTGTTTCAAGTCCTGTTTTTTCAAAAAACGCCTCCTTCGTAAAAGTAGTAATATCCCGGAACCTGGGAACATCCGGCCATCGTGCGGAGAGGACGGAGTGCGGAAAATCCGCCCACTCACACTGGCAGACGGTTTCAAACCCGGCAGCCTCTGCCGCCAGGTCCAGACCGCCAATGCCGGAAAACAGGCTCACATGGGTCAGTTTATTCATGGTTCTTCGGCGCACGGAACGGTTCGATCTCACTTTCCAGCTCCGCAAGAACCGCCTCCATATCTGCCGTGACCGCCTTGCTTCTGGCAATCAGCCGGTTCATCACATCAAAGAAGGTTTCACCTTCCTGTTTTTCTTCCGTATGCAAATAGCGGGGATCATTCATGTTCGTTTTCTCCTTTCCCGGTTTCACCAAGTTTTGTTGTCATAATGCTGTAAAGTTCGTTGTCCTTCGGGAAGTCATCCACAAAAGGCAGAATCACATTGCCGAAGAAGATCAGCCCCTCGCCGGGGCCTGCGTTGCTGATATACGCCGCCTGCTGGTTGGAGATATTCAGGCGCTCGCAGAGGATTTTTCTGTCTCCGCTGGCCTGATTCAGAAGGTACACAAAATCGCTGTTTTCAAAAATGTTCTCAATCTCCGGGGAGGAAAGCAGGTCCTTGATGTTCTGCGTGATCCCCGTGGGGATTCCGCCCCATTTGCGAAAGCGTTTCCAAATCTCCACGCTCCAGGCGCCAACCTCACCACGCAGCAGAAGGTGGAACTCGTCCACGAAGTACCAGGTGGATTTGCCCTGATCCCGGTTTTGGGAAACACGGTTCCATACCTGATCCTGGATCACCAGCATACCCAGGCTTTTGAGCTGCTTTCCCAGCTCCTTGATATCGAAGCAGACAATGCGGTTGTTGATATCCACGTTGGTACGGTGATTAAAAACATTCAGGCTGCCATGCACATACAGTTCCAGTGCAGCCGCGATTCGCTGTGCCTCTGGCTCCGGCTGCCGCTTGATCTCGTCATACAAATCTTCCAGCAGCGGCATATTCTCCGGGCGAGGGTCTGCAATATAGGGGCGGTATACGATCCGCACAGAACGGTCAATGACCGTCTTTTCCACCGGCTCAAGACCGTTCCGTCCGCCTGCCGCCAGTTCGCAGAACGACAGGATAAAATCTGATTTCAGCGCCAGCGGGTTATCATCCTCGCTGTAATTGAGGTTGATATCCATAGGGTTCACATACTGTGTACTGGTAGGCGAGATTTTGATGACCTGGCCTTCCAGACGGTTCACCAGCGGAAAATATTCTGCCTCCGGGTCGCAGATCAGGATATCGTCCTTTGTGTTCAGGAACACACCCACGATGGAACGCTTTGCGGAAAAACTCTTGCCGCTGCCGGGTGTGCCTAAGATCATGCCGTTGGGCGTTTTCAGCTTTTTGCGGTCAGCAAGAATCATGTTGCCGGAAGTGGCATTGAGCCCGTAGTAGAGGGCTTCACCGCCGTGGAAAATCTCCTGTGTGGTGAAGGGAACGAACACCGCCACCGCCGAAGTGGTAAGTCCGCGCTGTATCTTAATGCGGTTGACGCCCAGGGGCAGAGCCGACACGAAGCCGTCCTCCTGCTGGAAGTCCAGCCGCACCAGGGAGCAGTTATATTTCTGCGCCACGCTTGCCGCACGGAGAAGGTCATTCTCCAGCTTTTGCTTGCTGTCCGCAAAGTTCACCACCAGGAAGGTCATCAGGAACATTCGCTCATTTCTGCTTTGCAGATCACGGAGGATATTCTTTGCCTCGCCTGCGTAGGTGGCAAGGTCAGTGGGGATGATATCCATATCGAAACCTTCCCGCACCGCCTTTTTCTGCGCGTCGATCTTCATACTGTCAATGTCAGTGATCTTCCGCTTGACCGTTTTGATTGCCTCGTTCTGGTCCATGCTGCGGATATGGAGGCTGACAAGCAGCCCGCTGTCCGTATCCAGCAGTTCAGTGAGCATACGGTCATCCATTTCCGGTGCACTGATCTGCAGAAAGGACACGGCACAGAATTTATCCGCCATCGTGAACTTCCGTGCTTCACCAAAGCGGAAGGAAGATGGTGCGATAAAATCCTGGACCGACAGGCCGGAAGGGGCAAGCCAGCTCCATTCAAAGGCAAACCGTTCCCCGTCCGGGTGCAGGATGCCGTGGAGCGTTTCCAGCCACTCCTTGCCGCCAAGCTCCTTTGCCAGAGTACCCATGACCTTGAAATGGTTGAGGGCATCCATGACGATCCGGGAAAATCGTGCCCGTGCGGTTTTGCTGTCCCGTGCCTCGATGGTGAGGGTCAGATACTTTGTTTTGATAAGACCGTTGTTGCCCCGTTCAAGCTGCTTGCGGAGCATTTGTGTGTAAAGCTCACGGATATGGTCGAAGTGATCTCCCTGCGCCGCGATCTCGATACGCTTCACAAAATCCTCCCGGTTCATGCGGCGGCTCACAAGGGAGAGCTGCATCCCGATAGAAGCGTCATGGGCGTTATACATATCGCAGAGGGCTTCAAAGATCGCCGTCTGGTCGTCAGGCTTTGCAAGCTGATAATTCACATCCTCGAACTCGATACACTTCGACCAGGTGTGGTCGTCCAGCTTGCACAGACCGTCCGGGTACATCTGGCGGAACGGTAAGGTGTCCTGTGCGGAATGTACCTTGCCGTCGCCTCTGGCGGTTTCCAGGATACGGCTGATCTCACGCTTTTCTGCGACGGTCAGCTTTACCGCGGCTTTTGCCGCCTGTCGTGCCTGCGGCTCTGGCTTTCGCTTTCTGAACAATGGCTTTCACCTCCTTTTCCGCCTGGGCCTGCCGCTCCAGGGCTGCGTAGAAATTGTTTGTCTGGTAAGGCCGCTCTTTCGTCCGCAGGAACATACAGCGGATGACCTGTCCGGCCACCACCTCCAGGGGTTGACCATGCCGCTCATACATGGCAAGCAGAAAGAACGGGAGCATGACGATAATCATGCAGAACGCGGCGGCACTGTTGCTGGCCGTGCGTCTGAGCAAAAAGAAAAGCGGTACTCCGATGAGTGCCGCCGCTCCGAAACATATAAGCTGCCGTTTGGTAAGCCCAAACAGCACTTTGGATTTTACTTTCGTCAAATCCTTTGGAATGGTTACATACGCCAATTTATCAAGCCTCCTTAATGCGCTCCGAACAGGCTCTTAGAGAGGCTGCCGGTCTTGAACAGGGCGAAGCACAGCAGGACCGTGTAGCCCATGCAGGCCCATATCGCGCCTGAGATATTTCCGTCCGTGGCGATACTCTGTACCAAAACAGAGTAGATTCCCACGCACACCATGATTAGAAATGCCTGGAACGCCAATGCAAACAGGGATTTCAAGTAGTTCTGTCCTGTATGGCTCCAATCCCGGTTCGTCATAGTGGCAAGCGGGATCGGTCCAACGGAAGTCGTCAAATACACCTCGATCATGCGGCCGTAGATGACAAGCATGATACAGATGGAAAGGGCGTTCATGGTAAGTCCCACGAAAAGGGACTGGAACCACAGCCCGAACAGTTCTCCCGTGCCCAGGGCTTCAAGCTGCGCCTCCATATCCGTGATGACGCTGCTGATATCAATGGAGGTATTTCCGATGATGACGCCTGCGCTGCTGTTCACAACGCTTTGCCCCACATCGAAGATACCCATGACGATATTCCATGTGTTCGTCACAATGAGAACGGCACAGAATGTCTTGAAAATCCACTTGAAGAACATCCAGGTATCTACATCGTGCAGATTGTTTTTCTCTGTCACAAGCTGGATCAGCTCATAACACATTACGAATGTCAGGATAACCCCGGCGATTGGAACAATCACCGTTTCAGAGAGGTTTCGGATCATAGAAAAGACGCCGCTGTTCCACGCCAGCGGCGTCTGGCCCACTTCACCGGCGATCTCGCCTACTTTGGTATTGACCGTATCGAACATGCCCGACAGGTTTCCCGTGATCCCCTCGATGAGCAGCCCTCGGAGCCATTCATCGAGTTTGTCGAGTATGCCGCCCATAAGCGATCACCGCCGGACGATCAACCGAACAGGCCGGAGAGCAGAGGTACAAGGGTGATGCCGATGAGGGCGACACCGCCGCCGGCCATCAACTGTTTCATACCCTGACTTTTTACTGATGTGCGATAAAGAAGTAATAGAAGTGTAAAAAATTTTGCCGTTCCTATCCGGCACTTGCGCATTGTGTCGGATAGGTCGGGCGGTTATTCGGGCAAGTCCACCTTGCCAACAAAAGAATAATAAATCTCAATGTCCTGTCTGCGGGTCTTGTTCTCGTCATAGCTGCACTCATGCACAACGATTTTCTCTACAAACTCCCGCAGCAGAGTAGGGGTAAGTTCTTCAAAGCTGGTATGCCGCCGGACAACATTCATAAACTTTTCTGCGTTCACGGTGGCTTCCTGTGCTTTGGAAAGCTCCGCTTGAATAGCAGCGGCTCTTTCTTTCAGCTCCCGTTGCTCTGCTTCATAGTCTGCCGACAGCTCTGTGAAACGCTCGTCTGATATGCGCCCGGTCACGCTGTCCTCATACAGCCGCTTGAAGATAGCGGATAACTCGGCTATGCGTTTCTCGGAGGCTTCCAGTTCCTTTTTCTTGGCGGCGTTCCTGCGTTTGCCCCCGTCCTCGTTCTGCTCAATCAAGAGTTTCATAAACCGGGCTTCATGCTTTGCCGCATAGCTGGTCACTTTCCGCAGATTGGAGAGTACACCAGCGGTCAAGAGGTCGGTGCGGATAAAGTGCGCCGTACAGTCATGGGTGCGTTTCTTGTAGTTGCCGCAGATATAACAGTCCTGCTTGCGCTTGTCCGTCTGGTATCGCTGCTGATACATCACGCTGCCGCAGTCCGCACAGAACAGTATGCCGGAGAACAAACCCACTTCATCATAGCGGTTTGGGCGTTTGCGCTGTTTGCGAAGCTCCTGCACCCGTTCCCATGTTTGGGTGTCTATGATAGGCTCGTGGTGGTTCTCGAAAATCACTTGCTTTTCCGGGGGATTTTCTACACTGTGCTTGACTTTGTAAGAAAGTTTTTCTGTCTTGAAATTTACCAGACAGCCTGTGTATTCCCGGTTTTCAAGGATATGCACTACGGTATTGGTCGCCCACTTGCACTCATAGCCGGGGTGGTAGCGGCGGGTGCTGCCCGTCCTGCGGTATTCAAGCGTTCCCGGCGTGGGGATTTGCTGCTCTGTGAGCATACGGGCTATCTTGGTCGGACCATTCCCGGCAAGACAGAGGTTGTATATCTGCTTGACTACGGGTGCAGCTTCCTCGTCAATAATGAAATTTTCATCCTCGTCCATGAGGTAGCCATACACAGGCTTGCTTGTGATGGGCTTGCCATTCATGCCTTTTGAGCGTTTTACTGCTTTGATTTTCTTGCTCGTATCTCTCACCAGCCATTCGTTAAAGATATTCCGCAGCGGGGCAAAGTCATTGTCGCCCTGTGCGCTGTCCACTCCGTCATTGATAGCGATGAAGCGGACACCTTTCTGTGGGAAAATCATTTCCGTGTACATTCCCACTTGCAGGTAGTTTCGCCCTAACCTCGACATATCCTTTACGATAACTGTCCCGACTTTTCCGGCTTCAATGTCCGCAAGCATGGCTTGAAAACCGGGTCTTTGAAAGTTCGCACCAGAATAACCGTCGTCCGTGTACCAGCGCAGATTGGAAAAGCCG
>OIZV01001039.1_pt1 | contig 10656 bp, 10 predicted proteins | sample 1588681 | NCBI WGS metagenome assembly OIZV01 (sample SAMN03283281) | human gut metagenome | biome: human-associated habitat; material: feces | host: Homo sapiens | place: Peru | collected 2012
TTACACTGGCAGGTATTGGCGGCATGGTTCTGCTTGCAGTTGCGTGCTTTGTCCTTGACTGCGGTTTGTGCTATTCCGTTTATCTTATCAGCTTCGCTGCTGTATGGGTCGCGCTGATCGTGTGGCCATATCTGGAACGTTTTACAGTTGAAGACCATTTGATTGTGTTGCGCCGGTTTCGTCATGTGTCTGAAATCGTTCTTCCTCCTGACAGCGTGCTGGTTTTTACGCAGGCAGACATCCGCGACACATTCAGCGTACAGTCGTATTTTCTGAAAGGGAAGTATGCTGTTTCGATTCTTTCCGGCATTTCACTGGAGAATATCCTGCAAACGCTTCATGCCAATCGTGCGAGGAAATACACAAATGCCTCGATTGAAAATTCCTTTTCCTACCATTTCCTGTATAGTTTTGTATATGAGCAGGACACATTTGCACAAATTGTGAAACAGGGTGTGTCAAGAGTTGTAATTCCGGAATCGTTGACCGACCAGTTTGACATTAAAACTTTGAAATGTGACGTGGATGTATTGATTGACCTTGATTATTGACGAAATGGGGGGCGGCGATCTGATACCTTTCCGGGTATACGAATATTGGACAGGCTACCCGGCCATTGGTTGGGAATCCAGCAAATATAACCACAAAATCGAGCACTATATTATAGACATGTATCAGGCATGGACAGAGTCACCGCATTTATAAAAAAGACACAAAAAGGGGGAATACTATGCGTGTCATCACAGGAAAAGCCCGCGGGGTTCAACTGAAAACTCCCGACGGTATGCTGACCCGCCCTACCACCGACCGGGTGAAGGAGGCGCTGTTCAGCGTCATCCAATTTGAGATTCCGGGGGCAAGGGTGCTTGACCTGTTCGGCGGCACCGGACAGCTGGGCATCGAGGCGCTGAGCCGGGGCGCGAAAAGCGCCGTGTTCGTGGATGCCCGGGAGGATGCCTGCAAGCTCATCCGGGAAAACCTGAAACGCACCCGGCTTCAGGAGGACGCACGGGTCGTCCGCAGCGATTATCTGGATTATCTTTCCAGATGCCGGGAACAATATGATATTATCTTCCTTGACCCGCCTTACGCGGAAGTTTTTTTGGAAAATTCCTTAAATCGCATCACCGAAATTGACATTTTGCATTCGGGTGGTATAATAGTAGCAGAGCGCCCGCTGGGGAAGGAATTGCCCTGGGACTACCCGGGCTACACCCGGTCGCGGGATTATCAGTATGGAAAGATTCTGCTGACGTTTTATCGGAAAGACGGCGGCAGTCAGGAAACAATATGAAGGTTGCGATTTATCCGGGCAGCTTTGACCCGGTCACCAGCGGTCATCTGAATATCATTCGCCGTGGTGCGAATATTTTTGATAAACTCATCGTGTGTGTCATGGTCAACGCGGGGAAAAATCCCATGTTCACGCTGGAGGAACGGGTGGAGCTGATCCGCCGGGTCACCAGCGACCTGCCCAATGTGGAGGTGGACTGTTCCGCCGAGCTGCTGGCGGACTATGCCCGACGCCGGGGGAGCTGCGTCATCCTCAAGGGACTGCGCGCCGGATCCGACTTTGAGAACGAATTCCAGATGGCGCTGATCAACCGCAAGATCAACCCGGAGCTTGACACCATGTTCCTGACGGCTTCCAGCGAGTATATGTTCCTCAGCTCCAGTCTGGTGAAGGAGCTGGCCAGCTATGGCGCGGATCTTTCGGATTTCCTGCCCGCAGAGATCATTCCGGACTTTCAGAGGCGAATTGAGCAACGAAGACTATCCCTTCAAGGAGGAAAATGAACATGAGCGATCGTAATAGCGAAGACATCATTGGCGCATTGTACGACATGGTGCAGGATGCCCGGTCCATGCCTCTGGCAGCCGACAAGTGCATTCTGGAACGGGACAAGGTTCTGGATATGCTGGATGAGATCATCGCCCAGCTGCCTGCCGAGCTGAAGCAGTCGAGAACCATTGTGGAATCCCGCAATGAGCTGATCTCCCAGGCACGCCGGGAGGCGGAGAACATCGTGCGTCAGGCGCAGGAACAGTCGAAGCAGATGGTCACCAAGGAGGCCATCTATGTCGAGGCCAAGAAGCGCAGTGAGGAGCTGGTTGGTCAGACTCAGGCGAAGATCGAGCAGCTGCGCAAGGCCGGAAACGCCTATATGGACGATTCCCTGCGTCAGACGGAGGAGGTTGTCTCCAAGGCACTGGCGGAGATTCGGGAGACGCGGATGAAGTTCCGCACCGTCACCGAAGCGCAGCAGCAGCGCAAGACCCCCAATGTGGACGTAGAAGTGTAAGGCATCCTTAATTGAAAACTGCACCGGGATGGGCTTTTGCCCATCCCGGTTTTTCGTTTCCCCGGCTTGTGCCGGGGGATATTTGTCTGCACGGCAACCACCTGATTGATGATGGTAAATGGACAGGTTCTTTTTCTCTCCGGAAGCGAATATGCTTGAGCGAAAGGGGAGAGGGGAATGGTTGCAAACAAGAAGATCACGGGCCGGGCGACATCCTTGCCCGCCGGACTGGCCATCGGAGCGGTGTGCAGTCTTGCCGCGACGCTGATTCTGACGGCGATACTGGCGAAGCTGGTGGAAGCAGAAACGCTGCCGGTGGAGAAAGTCGGCTATGGCATTATGGTGCTGCTGATCGTGTCGTCTTTTGCCGGGGCTATGATTTCCTTCGGTCGAATCAAACGGCAGCGGATGCTGGTTTGCATCGTGTCTGGGGTGATCTACTTCGCCATGCTGATGTCCATGACCGCACTGTTCTTCGGGGGGCAGTACAGCGCCGTGGGTACGACCGCGCTGCTGGTTCTGGCGGGCAGCGGAGCTGCCGCACTGCTGGGACTGCGGCAGGGCAGGGGAGCAAAACGAACAAAAATTAAGGTGCCGCATCGTTAATCTGTACAAATGGTAATGGTGGGTAAATAAAATTTACCCACCATGGGTAGAATGCAGGAAAAATTGCAGAATCAATATTTAGTGCGTAATTCTTAAGTTTCCCGCAATATGTTGTCAAATAGTTGAAAATGGTAAAGAAAAATAACAGTCTGGTTTACGTGGTTTACATAAAAATGTTAACATAAATCTTGTCATAATCCACAAAAATTCCTGATTTTGCTAAAATAGCTTGAATTTTTGTAAATTCTGGAGTATAGTATGAGTGTATTTAATAAAGGTTCAGTTATACCTGTGCCATGTACACCTCTGCTGATTCCATACCAAAGGAGGTAACCCGTCTCATGGCACAGCTTTTCCATCGGAATATGCCCGCCTGGTGGCGCAAGTACTGCTTCTTGTTTCTTGCATTCTGCTGGATAGCCGGACTTCTGTCCGGTGCTTCTGTCTATCTCGCGGCAGGGGATTCCCTGAATTCTCTGATGCGCGGCGCCGCAGCGCGGCCCGTGTCGATCGTATCCCTGTTGGGCGTGACCATGTTTCCTTTCCTACTTTCCGCTTTTGCGGTTTATATTTCCGAGCCGTGGCTGCTTCTGATCGTGAGCTTCGGGGATGCGTTCGTGCTTTCCTTTGTTTCTCTCGGCGTGATGCGGTGCGGCGGCTCCGCCGGATGGCTTGTCCGGTGGCTTCTCGTTTTCAGTGCCAGCCTTGCTTCGCCGCTTATGTACCTGTACTGGCTGCGGCACCTGACGGGGCGCAGGCGCTTTGACGGCCTTGAGGCCGCCTGCGTGCTCTGCTTATGCGCACTGATCGGAAGCGTTGATTTTCGCTTGGTTTCGCCGCTTCTGGCGAGATTGATACACGGATAGAAAGGACATATTGGTACGCGCATTCATGCTGGACTTGATTCACGCCTATGAAACTTACCTGACGAAGGTAAAGCAGGCATCCGCCAACACGGTCTGCTCCTATATGCGGGACATTCGGCAGTTCACCGAGTGGCTGCAGGAAAGCGAGCATACGGACATTCTGGATGCCACCCAACTGAATATCAGTGACTACCTGAGTCATCAGCGCGTGGAAGGAAAGTCGGGTGCTACGATTTCCCGGACGCTGGCGAGTCTGAAGAATTTCTATGCCTATGTCATTTCCACCGGCTTTCTGGAAGAATCCCCCGTCAGCGGGGAGATTCACGTGGACAGAGGAGAGAAAAAACTGCCCCAGATTCTCACCGGCAAGGAAGTGGAGCTTCTTCTGGCGCAGCCCTCCGGCATGGACGCCAAGGGTCTGCGGGACAAGGCCATGCTGGAGGTCATGTACGCCACCGGCATCCGGGTCACGGAGCTGATCGACCTGAACGTGGAGGACGTCAATCTGGAGCTGGGCATTCTCAAGTGTACCAGCGCCAAGAAATCCCGGGTCATTCCGCTGTATCCCGCCGCCCTCCGGGCGCTGAGCGTGTACTTAAAGGAAGTCCGGCTGCTCATGGTGGACGACCCCAGAGAGCAGGCGCTGTTCGTCAACGTGGGCGGCGCGCGGATGAGCCGTCAGGGCTTCTGGAAAATCCTTAAGAGCTACCAGGAAAAGGCGGGCATTGAGAAGGATATCACGCCCCACACCCTGCGGCACAGCTTCGCGGTGCATCTGCTGGAAAACGGCGCCGACCTCGGCTCTTTGCAGGAGCTGATGGGTCACAGCGACATATCCTCTACTCAGATGTATACCCACATGGTCAATCAGAAGCTGAAATCCGTCTACGAAAAGTGCCATCCCAAAGCGTAAAAGGCCAGCCGAAGCGGCTGGCCTTCAGACTGTTTCCAATGGATAACGGCCTGCGAAGAATTCGCAGGATAAAATGGTGTTAACCATTTTATCGAGAAATAGTATGAAATCGGAATTTACGGAGAGAAATGACGGAGAAGATATGGAGACCGGAATGAAAACACTGACGCCTGATCTTGCGGAAAGGAAACGGATTCTAAAAGATATCTGCCGAAACCACCCGCAATGGAAGATACGGATCGCTCTCGCTACCGTACTGTTCATCGTTGCAGTCGGAGTCTTAGGCGGGACCATAGGCCTGCTGATTAGGCATCCTACTTCGGTGGATGGAATCATGGCTTTTATTGGAAGCGCCATATGCATTGCGTGTGTGCCTTTTTTCTGCGGATTGTCCGTCAAGAATACGGCAAAATATCGGTGTGCGTTTCCGTATACCAGCTATGCAAACGCATCATTGCTGCTGGGCGAAGATACCTTGGAGTATGCTTTTTGGAGGGTAGGCCCCCAGGAGCCAGCGGCCTACAGCAGCAAACGTGCGGTTTATAGGGAGGAAGATAAATTCGTTTATAGAATCCGTAAAACCGATATCCATTCCATTGATGTCAAGGGAGATATCTGTAGAATCGAAGGAAGCGGAATCGTTCAGATGCCGGAATGGGCAGAAGAAGATGCAACGGTAAAAAGAGAAAGCAAGACGTTTTCTTTTATAATGGCGTTTGAGCAGCGAAATGCAGAGCAAATCCTTGCAGAATGGATGAAGTAAAATGGCCAGCCGTTCCGGCTGGCCTTGTTTCTTGTTGACAATCCATGATATAGTAGTAGGCGAAAGGTCGTGATTCCTATGAAAAAGAAGAAATGGCTGCTTCTGCTCATTCCGGCGGTTCTGCTTCTGGCGGCGGCGCTTTTTTGGTTTCTGTATCTGTCGCCAAGAATGACGCTGTCAAATGCCGCCGATGACGCGCTGTCCAAGCTGGAACAGCGGCTGGCGGAAAGCCCCGTCCCGATTCTTGCCAAGGGGTATGATGAAAGCGGGAGGAACACAACGTCTTTGGCACTGACCGTTTCAGACGGCGTTCAGTACGATATGCAGGTTCAGACAGACCTGACCTCCAATCAGATCCTCGCCGATGGTACGATCCGTATAGACGGAAAGGCGCTGAATCTGTCGGCCTATCTGGACAAAGAGTTCGCCGCCATCACCTCCGAAGATCTCTTCAAGGGCGGATATTACGGCATCACCTTCGACACGTTTTCCTCAGACGTCCGCTCGTTTCCGCTGCTTTCCCGGCTGATTCCCAGTGCGACCCTAAGCAAGCTGGATTCCTCCGTGGAGAAGCTGCAGGTGTATATGAACCGCACCCGGCAGATTCCCCAGCTTCCGGAGGTGCAGGAAGAGGACATTCATAAGCTGATACTGGGGTTGCTGGTGCTGAAAAGTGACGTCCACAAGGAGACGCTGACGGTGGACGGTCAGAGCCTGGAATGCCTTCGCTTTGATTACAGTGCCACCGGCGAACAGGCGGGGACGCTTCTCGGATATCTGATGGACACCGGCGGACTTTCTCAGGGGGACATTAACGCTTCGTTCTATCTCTATGGCAAGACGTTGGTCGCCGTCCGCTGTGACGGCAGGGCAGGGGAGAACCGAGCGGCTCTCAGACTGGATTTGGGGCAGGACGCGGCGCAGGGCGATGTGTCCATTGCGGTCGAAAAGTTGGAAAACGGGGAAAAGTCCGCGTTTTCCTATAAGATCGGCGCACGGGGAGCAGACGGTGCGCACACCGAAACCGCCGCATTCGGCGCTCAGTCTATTTCCTGCGAATGGAAGCCGAAGACCGGGGACATGGTGCTGACGCTTCCGGGGAAATTGCCCATTTCCCTGAATCTTTCTCAGGCGCAGGACGGTTTCCAAATCCAGACAAAGGATTTTGCGGCCCTGATCGGCATTAACAGCCAGAAGGGCTTCGACAGCACCATGACCGTCCGCAAAGGTTCTGCCATCACCATGCCGAAGTACAAGAATCTGGACGAGTGGTCGCTGGACGACCTGCTGGTTCTGCTGGGCAGCATCGGCGGCCTGCTCGGATTCAAATAATCGCCACGAAAAAAATCCGCACCCCATCGTGAACGGGGTGCGGATTTATGTATTTTGGTGAAGCTTAAATTCCGGTCATAGCCGCCAGAACGTCCACTTCCATCTTCTGGATGCTCTTCTTCATAGCCAAGCCCTCGCTGATATCCACATCGGTAAAATCGCCCATGTGGGTGCAGACGATGCGGTTGGTCTTGCCCTGAAGCAGCAGCTCTACGGCCAGATAGCCCATCTTGGTGGCGTTGACGCGGTCACGTCCGGTGGGGGAGCCGCCGCGCTGAATGTGACCCAGAACGGTCACGCGGGGGTCGAGGTCGATGGCGTCCTTGATCTTCGCCGCAATGTCGGCGGCAGAGCCAGCACCCTCGGCAACGACGATCATGTAATGGGTGAAGCCGTTGAACCGCGCCTGACGGATCTTCTCGATCACGTCCCGCTCGAAATCGATAGGCTCCTCGGGAACCAGAACAGCAGTTGCGCCCACGGCCAGACCGACGTACATGGCCAGATATCCGGCGTTGCGGCCCATGACCTCCACGACGGAGCAGCGCTCGTGGGACTGCATGGTGTCCCGCAGCTTATCGATGCACTCAATGGCGGTGTTGGCGGCGGTATCGAAGCCAATGCAGTAGTTGGTGCAGGAGATATCGTTGTCGATCGTGCCGGGAATGCCGATGACGTTGATGCCGTACTTGCTCAGAGCCTGAGCGCCCCGGAAGGTGCCGTCGCCGCCGATGGCAATGATGCTGTCCAGTCCCAGAAATTTGCAGGTAGAGACCGCCCGGCGCTGACCTTCCTCGGTCATAAATTCGCTGCTGCGGGCAGTATAGAGGATCGTACCACCACGGTTAATGGTGTGGGAGACACTCTTTTCATCCAGCTTGACCACATCACCGGAAATCAGACCGTTCCAGCCCCGGCGGATACCGTAGCATTCCAATCCACGATACAGCGCAGTACGGACGACCGCACGGACACAAGGGTTCATACCGGGCGCGTCGCCGCCGGAAGTCAGCACACCGATTCTCTTTACGCTCATAATGATTCCTCCTGATTGGATTAAGTACACGACCATATTTTACAGAGATTTTCGAAAAAAGTAAAGAGACATTTTTGTAAATTTTCGGGACTGGGAGGATATGCGGAGGCAGCAAGCACGGGATGCGTGTTTTCGCCCCGGATATTGACAATTCCTGATTTTTAGCGCATAATGAAAACACCAAAAGCAAAAGGGGAGAGACAGAAGTGGGGCTGACGGCAGAAGAAGCAAGGGCGTTATATGATTTCGTTAAATTTTTGACGTATCTGGGTCTTATCGTTCTGATTATAAGAACCATTTTCAGATTACTCAAATGGCTTTATCACGCGATTTGGCCAGCAAAGACACAGAGCAAACAGAGAACAAAACTTCAAGTCTCCCGGAAAAAACCGGTGAAAAAGCAATTCAAGGAAAAGCAATGGTATCCGACCGGGTGGTATTTTGATGACAAGACAGGGCTGTGGACAGCCCCTGACTACATAAATAACGATCCCAATACCCAATGGACGTATGGCGAGAACAACGAACCAAAATCGACAGAATAACGCAACACCAAAGGACTTCCTGTGCGAGAATGTACAGGCAAGCACTGACTGCGAGCCGAAATAAGGAGGGCTTGATATATGTGGGTAATCCTAATCATTTTGTTTCCTGTCTTCGTACTATTGGAGCTTCTAAAGCATAAATAACCCTCCTGCAATAGCGGGAGCCAAACCAGAGAACTGCCTGCGCATTTCTGCGCAGGCAGCTCTTTGTACCAAGGTAATATCATGCATTTTTCCTTTGTATTCTGCCTAAATCCACGCGGCCGGAACAGGCAAATTTCATTTCCTTTACCAAAATCACCCAAAAACAGAAAAACCGTATTGACAATCCCAAAGAAAGTGGTACTATACACCTAACATTTCGTCAAATGCTTTGAGCAGGACACGACTTCCCCGGATCACCGCTTTCAGAGAGCCGTTGGCTGGTGCAAAACGGCAGCAAGGAACGGGCAGGCCATCCCCTGTGAGCAGCCGCGGTGAAAGGCGCTTGCGCCGAGTAATTGCAGCCGGTATCCCTCCGTTAACGGGGAACGCTCTCCGATTTTCGGGCAGCGGTTGAGAGGCCGGTTTTCCGGCAAGCAAAGTGGTAACGCGGAAGTTGAAATTCCAGGCGGGCATTTGTCCCCGGATCAGCCTTCGTCTTTGCATCGGGACTCCCATCAGGGAGACCTGCGGCAAGGACGAGGGCTTCTTTTTTGCTCCCGGCATTGGCGAATGGCAAAGCTTTTAGGAAAGAAAGGGAAATCACATGAACACACTTGTAATCGTGCTGATCGCGGCGGTCGCTCTTGTCGCCGCCTATGCGCTCTATGGCCGTTGGCTGGCTAAGAAATGGGGCATCGACCCCAAAGCGCAGACACCCGCCGTTAAGTACAACGACGGCAAGGATTACGTCCCCACCAACGGCTGGACGGTCTTCAGCCATCAGTTTTCCTCCATCGCGGGCGCAGGCCCTGTCACCGGCGCCATTCAGGCCGCCGCGTTCGGCTGGCTGCCGGTGCTGCTGTGGGTGCTGATCGGCGGCGTATTCTTCGGCGCTGTGACGGACTTTGGCGCACTGTACGCTTCCGTCAAGAACGAAGGCAAGTCCATGGGTATGCTCATTGAAAAATACATCGGCAAGCTGGGACGCAAACTGTTTCTGCTGTTCTGCTGGCTGTTCTGCCTGATCGTCATTGCGGCCTTTGCCGACATGGTCGCGGGCACGTTCAACGCCTACACCGTGGCCGATGGCGTGACGCAGCTCGCCGACACCGCCAAGACCAACGGCGCTGCCGGTATGGTGTCCATCATGTTCATGGTGTTCGCCGTCGTCTTCGGCCTTGTGCAGAAGAAGCTGAACCTCTCCGGCTGGAGGGAAGCCGTCGTCGGCATCCTCTGCATCGCCGCTTCCTTCGCCGTCGGCATGAACTGCCCCCTCGTCCTCGACAAGACCGCTTGGAGCTACATCACCTTTGTGTACATCTTTTTTGCTGCCGTGCTGCCCATGTGGCTGCTCAAGCAGCCCCGTGACCACATGACCACCTTTATGTTCGTGGCCATGATCGTGGGCGCTGTGGTTGGCCTGCTGGTTGCACACCCCACCATGAACCTGCCTGTATTCACCGGCTTTACCAACGAAAAGCTGGGCACCATGTTCCCCATCCTGTTCGTCACCGTCGCCTGCGGTGCGGTGTCCGGCTTCCACAGCCTTGTTTCCTCCGGTACTTCTTCCAAGACCGTTGAGAACGAGAAGGATATGCTGAAGGTCGGCTACGGTGCCATGATCCTTGAAAGCCTGTTGGCTGTTCTGGCTCTGTGCGTGGCCGGTGCCGCCGCAGCTGCCGACGGCACCCCTGCCGCCGGTACCCCGTTCCAGATCTTCAGCCGCGGCGTTGCCGGTTTCTTTGAGATGTTCGGCGTGCCCGCCTACGCTGCTACCGTGTTCATGACCATGTGCGTTTCCGCACTGGCTCTGACCAGTCTGGATGCTGTGGCCCGCATTGGCCGCATGAGCTTCCAGGAGCTGTTCAGCGTGGACGACATGGAGCACGCTGAGGGATGGCGCAAGCTGTTCTGCAATGTGTACTTCTCCACCTTCATCACGCTGGTGTTCGGCTTCATCCTGACCAAGATCGGCTACGCCAACATCTGGCCGCTGTTCGGTTCTGCCAACCAGCTGCTGAGCGCACTGGTGCTGGCTACCCTGTGCGTATTCCTGAAGGTGACCGGCCGCAGCAACAAGATGCTGTTCCCCCCGCTGATCATCATGCTGTGCGTCACCTTCACCGCTCTGGTGCAGCGCCTGATCGC
>OIZV01001046.1_pt1 | contig 10623 bp, 4 predicted proteins | sample 1588681 | NCBI WGS metagenome assembly OIZV01 (sample SAMN03283281) | human gut metagenome | biome: human-associated habitat; material: feces | host: Homo sapiens | place: Peru | collected 2012
TATAGTCAGGTCAGCCCCGCGGCCCTGCGGATCATCTATGAGCAGATCGTTCCGGAGTATCTTGCCTATGCTGAGCAATGCCGCATCAAGGAGCCGGTCATTGACCGTGTGACCATCGGCGGCTCGGTGGGCAGCATCAATACCGAGACTCGCACGGTAACGGTGAAGCTGCCGGAGGGTGTGGATCGTTCCAAGCTGACAGTGCAAGTAGAGGTGGGAACCGGGTTGACCGCCAACTCCGTGGCCGGCTCTGTGACCGATGGGATTCTTGCCTATCAGGTAACCCCCTATGATCTGGCATACGGCACGAAATACAATGCACTGAGTGCCACATGGCGTATCGTCATCGAAACGGGTAAGCCGGACAATCTGGTCACCTCCTTCGCCGTTACCACTGATGATGGTAAGACCCGATACGCCAAGATCAACGAGACCAACAAGACGATCTCCCTGAATCTGCCGGAGGGCACCGACCTGCGCGCCATCACGCCGGTCGTTACCCATACCGGTACGGAGGTCAAAATCAACGGGGAATCTTTTACCGGCAGCGGTTCTTTCGATTTTACTAATTCTGAGTCAACGCCCCTGACGTTGACGGTGACCAACAGCAATTTTAATCTGCACACCGACTACAAGGTGACCATAACAGCCAGAAAGTCCTCAGAGAATTACATCACCGCCTATAAGCTGGGCGACGCGGAGGGCGTGATCAACGGCAACAACATCGCCATTACCATCCCTTACGCGATGGATCTGGCGACCGTAGAGCCGAAGATCGCCGTTTCCGAGTTTGCGGCACTCACCGCACCGGCCTCTCTGAAGGAGGGCGAAAATACCTACACTGTTACCTCCCAGGGCGGCGCCGAGCGCGTCTATACGGTGACCATCACCCGCACGGCGGTGGCAAGAGGCAGACAGATACTGTCCTTCACCTATGGCGCGGCGGCAGGCGTGATCGATCAGGTGAATGGTACGATCTCACTGGTGCTGCCCGCTGGTACCGGCACCACCTTTGCACCGACCATCCGTGTATCGGATTTCGCCACGGTCACACCGGCCTCCGGTGAAGCGCAGGACTTCAGCAAACCGGTACAGTACAAGGTCAAGGCGCAGAACGGCTCCACCAATACCTATACCGTCACTGTAACAGTTTCTCAGGAGCAAGTAGAGAATCCTTACAAGGCGGATATGGAGTCACTGGTCAGCAAGATCAACCAGCGGTACAGCCGGACAACGGCAGGCGCGTGGGAGGACTGGGAATGGATGAACCTGGGCTTCTACCAGAAGAAGCTGGGTAATCTTGACGACGACTTCTCCATCGCGGAGTGCATCAAGCGGCTGGACACCACCACCAATGTGGCCATGACCAACATTGACCGTAAGATCATGACACTGACCGCCCGCGGCATCGACTGCTCCAAGCTGTCCAAGTACAACAACGGCAAACCCTTTATCGACGCCAAGGGCAACGAAGTGGACGACTTCGTTTCCATCCTCTATAACTACCGGGGCGGATACACCATCAACGGTCCCATTTTTGCCCTGAACGCACTGGATATGGGCAACTATACTATCCCTGAAAACGCCGTGTGGACGCGGGAAAAGCTGCTGGAGACGATCCTGAACCACAAGTACCTGTCGGATGGCTTTGGCTTGGATATGGTCACCATGCTGATGCAGTCTATCGCGCCCTATCAGAACGATCCAGTGTACGGCGAGCGGGTCAAGGCTAAGCTGTGGGAGGGCTTTGACATTGTTATGAACAGCTTTGGCACCGACCCCTTTGACAACCCCTTCGGCGTTCAGTGGGGCGGCGTGTATACCTCTGAGGGCGCGTCCCAGATCATCTGCGCTCTTTCCGCTATGGGCGTTGACGTCCACACGGATGTGCGCCTCAATAACGGAAAGGACAGCGTGCTGACCTCGTTCCTCAACTACGCCGACTTTGACGAGGGCTATTTTGCCCACAGCAACACGACGCACAAGAACGCCATGGCCACCTATCAGGGCTGCTATGCCACACAGTGGTATCTGGGCTTCCTGAATAACGGCGGGGCGGGGCATCCCTATTCCCTGTATTATCATCGCTTCGATTTCTCCCGTAAGCTGTCCACCGAGGCGGACATTACCTCCTTTACACTGGAGGGTAAGAAGGGCGTGTTTAACACGGAGGGCGGAGACAACATCATCACCGTGACCCTGCCTGCCGGTACGCCGCTGAACGATATGCACCCGCAGCTTCAGCTGTCTGACTATGCCACGATCCTTGCACCGGATCTTACCGGCGGCATCACCTTTGTGAAGGATACCAAGACCGCCTTCACCGTGCAGGCGGAGGACGGCAAGACCACCAAGACCTATTATGTGGTAGTCAAGCTCTCGGACGAGGAAAAGCCCTCCGGCGCGGAGATCTACACCGATACCATTATGCTGAAGGACGCCAATATCCTGCGGGATCTGGATATTCTGGGCAAGAATATCACCGCTGGCACGGACAGCACGGATATTGAGCTGCTGCTTGACGCAGGAAAGGACACCTCAAATCTGATGATCTACGCCCGCCTCTCCTATGGAGCCACTGCTTCGCCGGCACTGGATGGGAAGAAGGGCATGAACCTGTCGGACTGGACGACCTTCACCATCACTTCCGGTGACGGGACGAATACCCGGACCTACCGCATCAAGGCCACGGCACGGACGCAGGCGTCTATCTCCGCCTTCAGCCTTACCATCGGCGGCACGGTCTATGAGGGCGTTATCGACGACAAGGCCAACACCATTACCGTGTCCGGTGTGGACGACAGCAAGCTGACAAGCACCTCCTTCGCCCCGGATGTGACGCTTGGGCCGGAGACTCTGGTCTGCTCTCCTGCTCCCGGTCTGGCGCAGGACTTCTCCCGCACGGTGCAGTACATCGTTGCGGGCAATGAAAAGGTGCTGTCCCGCACCTACACCGTCTCCGTGCTGAATAAGGCGGGTCAGCTGATCTCCGGCAGCGGCGGTGGAGGTGGCAGCGATCCTGTAACGCCGGCCACCGGCGCGAAGATCACGGCCTTTTCCGTGCTGGGCGTGGACGGCGTCATCAACCAGAGCGCAGGTACTATCACCGTAACGCTGCCTGCCGGTACGAACGTGACGGCGGTAGACCCCTCCGTTACAGTGACGGCGGGCGCGGTGGTCAGCCCTGTGCCCGGTGAGGTGGTGAACCTGACCGTTCCAGTGGTCTACACCGTGACGCTGGGCGAGGAAACCAGCCGCTATACCGTCACCGTGACCTTCGAGCGCAGCGTTTCCCAGCAGCTTTGGGACGAGCTGGGCAACAACTCGGATGTGGCGGATCACCAGACCAGTCACACCAAGCGGGATTGGAGCTGAGTGCCATGAGGAAAAGAAAAACTGTATTTCTATTGCTGGCGTGCCTGCTGCTGACGCTGGCGGCCGGCTGCGGGAAAGAAACCCAGCAGCCGCAGGAGCGCAGCAGGTGGGATATTCTCTCCGCACGGTGCGGTGAGGCGGAATGTATGGTGTCCGTTACCAAGAATTGGGGCGGACAGGAAACGGGGCTGAGCTGTGTTGTGTTCATCCCTCCCACGGAGGGCATGGACATGACCGCCGTCCCGCTGACACTACAGCTTTCCAAGGGCGCGACGCTGGACGAGACTGAGCCGTGCATCGTATCCATTGACGGTATGTCGCTTGTGGTGGATCTGACGGTTAGCGATCCCTGCATCACCGTGCAGAACGAGGGCTATACCCGCACCTACTGCCTGCGGCTTAAGGAGGCGGCGGGATGAAGCGTATAGTATGCTTGCTGATCGCCGCGCTGAGCGTAAGCCTGCTGCTGGGCGGCTGCGGCCAGAACAGTGATCCGTTGGCTATCCGGGAGTTTATCATCGGCGACAGCATTGGCACGGTGGAGCAGCGCGGCAGCGGAAAGGATGCGGAATATGTGATCTGCATCACACTGCCGATAGAAACGGATTTCCAGAACTGCACCGCCAACATTACATTGGCGGACGGCGCGTCCGTCAATGGCGATAGTCCCTGCCTGAAGGCAGATTTGGGCGGTCGCATGGTGCTGGATCTGACGCTGGAACATCGGGATCTGATTATAGAGAATGGGTCAAGCAGCCGTTCCTACGGCTTTGAAATAGGGCTGAGCCGGTAACGGCTCATGATAGAAAAGAGGTGATGCATGGGATTACGGCGTTCCCTGCGCAGAAGAGATCAACAAAAAATTAACAGAAGGAGAACGAACATGAAAATGACGAAGAAGATCACCGCATTGTTGTTGGCTCTCGTTATGGCGCTGTCTCTCAGCACCATGGCGTTTGCCAACGGCACCACGACGACCACGACCGGGAAAGTAACCCGCACGACCGTCAATTCCATTGACGCCGTGTCCTCCATCACCATTGGCGGCACCACCGCCTATTATGAGAAGGACAGCAATACCGGCGACCAGATCTATATCCGCGCCATGGTGGCCGGCGGCACCGAGAATGGCCTGAAGAGCACCAACGTGGTGATCAACCTGAGCAATGCCGGCGCCACCATCAACGGCGACCTTTCCTTCACGGGTGCGGGCAATGTCCGCACGGCGACGAATGTGAACCTGCTCAACAAGGTCTATACCGTGATCATCAGCACCTCCGAGGGCGGCGTCACGACCAGCAAGACCTATAAGCTGGCTGCCGGCTTGCCCAATGGTGTTGTTGCCATTGCCTCCAACGACCCTCTGCGCATTTCCAATTTGATCTTCGGCAATGTGGGTGCCACCTTCACTGCGACCAACGCGCAGAATCCCCTCATGGGCAATACCGTGTCGAACACGAATAGCAAGTGGACCTTCGTGAGCTACAAGGCTGAGGCTGATCTAAATACTGCTATTACAAACAGAGAGTCTGTTTCGGCTATCCTCAAAGTACCTACCGGAACTACTGCTTCTGGTGGATGCTTGGGTACCACGACTGTAAGCAACACAGCGAGTGTCACGCTGAATCTCAAGGACGGTACTCCCTTTGTGAATGTGACAAATGGCGGCGAGACCCGCAAGTTCTATATCTTTGTGACCGATCCCGGTACGTTCAAAGTGAAGTATGGCATTGACTTTACCGAGGCCATGACTGACACCACCTACTACACTGGCTCCGTAAAGACTGCGGTGGATAATCTGTATTCCCAGGCCAAGGAGTTTTTTGGTGTTACTGACGGTCAGACCTACGCTGCTTATGGTGAGCGTATTGTGAATTCCGGCGAGACCGTGATGGACATCATGCACAAGTTTGCAGTCAAATATGGTTATACCTCTGAGGTTCCCGCGAACTGCACCTACATGGCAACCCTGAACGGCATCGGCGAGTTTACTTTTGGACAGTACTCCGGCTGGATGTATACTGACGGCCCCACTTGGGTCAGCGGTGCAGCTGACTTTACCAAGTGGAACACTCCCGCTGTGGGTGGCGCCAGCTATACCCTGAGCGCGGGTGACGAGATCTGCTGGTTCATTTGCTGCGACTATAGGCATCATCCCTGGGGCTGATGCACATGTAGAAGATAAAAAATGAACAGTAAGGAGGGCGGGGCTTTCCGCCCCGCCCTCCTTACATTAGAACTGGAGAATGTTTATGAATAAATTGAAGCGCATATTGATTCTCGGCCTGATAGCCATTTTGTGCTTCAGTGTGATCCCAACAACGGTTGCCTATGCGGACTCTCAGCCGTTTTCCATCACAGGAAGTGACGGAAATACATATACTCCCGTAAAGACAGATATCGCAGTTCAGGATGGCGAAATCGTCCCCACGGTATATTGCCTGTGGGTTCCCGAAGATGTTGCGAACCTGACGATTCGGGCAGCGGACCCCTACAAAGAAATGGTATGTGAGTGCGGTCAGCAGGGGCCGGTAACAAATGAGAATGGCGAAAATATAATGTCATTGCCAACAAGCGGGCACAGCGAATTTTGCTTGAAATTCTGGTTGGGTATTGGTAACTACCCCGGATATGAGAAATATATTGATGGGAATTGCGAAGACCTGATTCAGGTAAAATTGACCGCTAAAAATGACGGAGTTATCACCGAAATCAACTACATCCTGATTCAGGTCGGTGGCTCTGTCCCAACAGAGGATACAACGCCTCCGGAACTCAGTTTGGTTGCAGACGGTGTGCAGCGCACAGGAGAAACAACAGCCACCGTTAAATTTACCTCCAGCGAGGCCGGTACGGTTTACTATTCTCTCGTTTCTGCTGACGCTGTGGACACGTCCACCGCTGGTACGGCAATGGTCAGCGGCGAGAATATGCTGAATATCACCGGAATTACAGCCGATGCGACAACAGTCTATATCAAGGTGAAAGACGGTTCGGGCAATGTTAGCGAGTCTACGTTGGAAGCTGCGATTCCGGCCTATGAAACCACTTATGAGCTTTATCTGGGTCTTTGGAGCCATGCGCAATATTACGATTTGGGCTATCGGGTCGCCAGTGTGACCGCGGACGGGAGACCTCTTAGCATGAGCGAAACAAGCGAGGTCGAATGCAGCGGCGTAAAGGCGGGACAAACGGTCAAGGTCACGCTTTACATTCCGGAAACCGGTAAGGAGCTGGCGTCGGTTTCCCTGATCACGAATGACGGAAATAAAACGCCGATCAACGTAACCGTTGACGGCACGGAGAACAGCTTCACCTTTGCCATGCCGGCGGCCAATGTACGCACGGCGATCGGTGAAAGCTTTACCCTCAAGGATTCTTCGATTGTGCGGTATAGTCTGAAATCGGGTGTTTCCCTGCTGTACAGCAATGTTGGAGATATCGAATCGAACCGTCAAGGCACAGTGACCTTCACTGATTCCAACGGAGTAACGCTGATGCAGGCACAGCCCGGTCAGCAGGTAACTGTGACTGCGCAGCCGGTGCCGTATACGGCAGGCGATGTGTTCCATCGGAAATTTGTGTGTTGGAAGGATATCGAGGGCATTGAGGTCAGCACCGAGGATCGGTTGACCCCCTCCTTCACGTTTACCATGCCGGCAAGTGATGTCTATTTGTTTGCGGAAATCAAAAATGTCGGAACGGAGATCACGTGGAAAACAGAACCTTCGGATGTGACCGATATTAAGCTGGAAGACCTTGGCAGCAACTACAGCCCGTTTACCTTCGCTGACGGTGCCACCTTGCATGCTTTTCCGATAGTGGAAGAGGACTGGTGGTACCGGTACGAATTCACAGGATGGACAGTGGAGCGTGATGGAACGACATTGCCGGACTCCGAAGTGAGCACTTCGCTAGTCAACTCCAGCCGCCCGAAGGGGTCGTTCGGCTATGCGACAAAAGTGGAGTTCAAGGCAAGCGGCGAGAAAATGGCCGTTACGGCCAACTTCCGTGAGCGTGCTTTTGCCAGTGTTACCGCCGTGGCGGATGCGACCATGGGCAGCGCCACCGTTACCGTGGACGGCAGTACCCCCGCAGAGACCCAATCTGTTGTCTACGAGGGCCAGACCGTCACCCTGACCGCCACCCCCGGCGCGCGCTACACGCTGACCGGCTGGGAAGTCAAGGACACCGACGGCACGGAGATTGCTGTTACACCGGTGGAGGGCAACGCCAACCAAGCCACCTTCACCATGCCTGCCACTGGCAAGAACATCTCCGCAAAGGCGATCTTTGAAGTCGATCCCGACAAGGCCAGCCCCGCATGCGTGCTGGAAGATGTGGAGCTGGCCATCCCCAGCGCCACGGTCGAAAACACGGGCACCAGCTACACCATCACGGTCCCGGCCAATACCGACGCGGACACGCTGGCCGCGGCAGTGCTGAAGTTCACCGTTTCCAAGTACGCGGATGTTGTCACCGCTGACGGTAGTGTCTGGCCGGAAGATGGCAAGGCTTGCGGTATGACGCTGGATACGCCGGTCACCTTCACCGTCCGCTCTGAGAAGTGCCGCATTGGGAAGGATGATAACGCCAAGGCGGACTACACCATCACCGTCATCCGCGCCAAGAGTACCCAGTGCGCCATCGGCAGCGCAAAGCTGGGCAATGTGGACGGCGTCGTCGATCAGACGGGAAAGACCCTGACCTTCACGGTTCCCGCCGACACCGAGGACAGCGCTGTGACCAATATGCCGCTGACGTTCGCCTGCTCGCAGTATGCATCTATCAAGCTGAAGGATGCCGAGGCGGATTGGGTCAACGACACAGCCTGCGGTATGAAGCTGAACGAGGAAAAGACCTTTGTCGTTACGGCGGAGGATGGCACCACCACGGCGGTGTACACCGTTGTGATCCATCGCGCCCCCAGCGATAAGAAGGCACTTACCGGCGCAACGCTGGGCGATATTGCGGCTGTGATCAACGAGGACAGCCATGCTGTTACCTTCACAGTCCCCGCCGATACGACTGACAGCAAGCTGGGCGAGATGATCCTAAAGTTCACCTGCTCCCCCCGTGCGACGGTCAAGCTGAAAGATGCCGAGGACAACTGGCCCGCTGCCGGTCTGCGCTCCGGCCTGAAGCTGGGCGTTCCCGCCACCTTCGTGGTAACGGCTGAGAACGACGATACACAGGAGTATACGGTCACGGTCAACCGCGAGAAGAGCACCGAAAAGGCGATTACGGAGGCTGTCCTGACCAAGACGGGCGGCACCTCCGTGAAGGCGGATATCAGCGAACAGAACAAGACAATCACCTTCACGCTGCCTGCGGGCACCACCGATGCCGATGTGGCCGCCATGACGCTGAAATTCACCTGCTCTCAGTACGCTTCCATTAAGCTGGAGGGTGCCGAGACCAACTGGCCCGCCGACGGTCAGCTCTGCGGCATGAAGCTGAACGAGGCCAAGACCTTCGTCGTTACCGCCGAGAACGACGGTACGCAGACGTACACGGTTCTCATTGTCAGAGGCAAGAGCGCCGCGAAGGAGATCACGAGTGCCATCCTGCTGGCGAAGGCCGGTGATACGACGTCTCCGGCCACGGTGAAGATCGACAATGCCAAGAAGACCATCGACTTTACCCTGCCCGCCGGTAGCGACACCAGCAAGCTGGGCGAGATGATCCTGAAGCTGACGGTCTCCGACTATGCCACGGTGAAGAAGTCCGGCGATACGGACAACTGGCCTGCAGAGGGCAAAGCCTGTGGTATGAAGTTGGATACGCCGGTGATCTTCACTGTCACCGCCGAGGACGGCAAGACCACGCAGGACTACACGGTGACCATCACCAGAACCAAGAGCACCACGAAGGACATCACCGCCGTCAAGCTGTTGAACGCCGATAAGTCCGTGATCGCTGAGGGCAAGCTCAGCGGTACGACGTGGACGATCACGCTGCCCTCTGACACGGATAAGGCGTTGATCAACAAGATCGGCACTTCTACGGATGTCTTTATGCAGATCAACTACACCGGTGTGTCTCTGGCACAGGCAGAAGGCTATGACGATGCGACTGGCATCATCGGCAAATGGTCCTCCGGCAATGTCATGTGTGGCATCAGCCCCAACAGCAGCAAAACTTTCACCGTCACTGCCGAGGATGGCAGTACCAAGACCTACACGGTGGAGATCAAGTACACCGCCCCCAATGCCCCCACCCTGTCCGGCGGCTCCGCCACTCGCAGCAGTAAGACTGCCGCAACGGTGAAATTTACCTCCAGCGAGGCGGGCAACTACTTCTACAAGGTGGTGGATCACGGTGCGGCAGCTCCCACTGCGGATGAAATCATGAAATCCACCACTAAGGGTACGGCCAGCACGGGTGAGATAACCTTCACCCTCAGCAATCTGACTGAGGATGCACGCGACATCTACATCGTGGTCGTAAGCGCAGCCGGTGGCGAGAGCGCACCCCTGAAGGTAGAGATCCCCGCCTACGGCAGCGGCAGCGAAACACCGGACACCGGTAAGTTTACCATCACTATTAACGCACCCAAGGGCGGCACCATTACCACCAACCGCACCAAGGCGGATAAGGGCGATGAGATCATCGTCACTGTGAAGCCTGACAGCGGCTATCAGATGGTGGAGGGTTCCCTGACCTATTCGCTGGCGGTGGCAGGTGGTGAAACGGTCAAGATCACAGGCAACCGCTTTACCATGCCTGCAGGCAATGTGACCATCACCTGCAAGTGGGAGACGGCCACCACGACGGCCAAGGGCATCACCAGCTTCTCCGTCAGCGGTGTGGTCGGTGCGGTGAACAACACCACCAATACCATTACCATCACACTGCCCCGCGGCACAGATGTGACGAAGCTGACCCCGGTTATCGCCACAAACGGTGTCAAGTCCCTGACACCTGGCAGCGGTGAAACGGTGGACTTCACCAATGCCGTGACCTACACCGCCGCCATGGAGGATGGCAGCAGCAAAACCTATACTGTCACGGTCTACGTGGACAAGGGGACGCTGGCCGATCAGTTCTGGGACAAGCTGACGGACTTTGCCACCCAAGTTCCCTGGTGGGAGTATGCAAAGCATCAGCAAAGCACCAGCAAGTATCCCAAGTATTGGTAAGTAGTTTTCTCTACGCAAGGGAGGCTGTCGGCAACGCCGGCAGCCTCCTTCTTATTTTCCATCCTTCGCTGCTACGAACCAGCGGCCTTTTTCAAACCAGAGATAA
>OIZV01001048.1_pt1 | contig 10617 bp, 5 predicted proteins | sample 1588681 | NCBI WGS metagenome assembly OIZV01 (sample SAMN03283281) | human gut metagenome | biome: human-associated habitat; material: feces | host: Homo sapiens | place: Peru | collected 2012
ATGGAGGCGGCGATTCTGGCAGGAGATCTGGGCAAGGTTGCGGAAAACGTGTGCAACGTCTTTGACCCCGTTGTGACCTCTGATCATCTGGAACTTAATTACATCAAGTCCGTCTGCCACAGCTATGGGGCGCTTGCCCAGCAGATGACCGGCTCCGGCTCCGCAATTTTTGCGATTATGGACAGCTTCGAATATGCCGCGGTGGTATGCAATATGCTGAAGGAAAACTATCCCCGGGTGTTTATCGGAAAACCCGTATAACTTTGTGAATTGCCGTCCATACTGGGAGTATTTCAGTATGGACGGTGTTTTTTATGAGGCAAATGGGAAAGCGTATTGGAATTTGTCTGCTGCTGGCGGCGCTTATGTGGACGGTGGGACTGGTTCGGGATCGGGCCTTTCTGAATCGGGAGCTGATAAGGCTTCATGTGGTGGCCAATTCCGACAGCGACGAAGACCAGGCCGTCAAGCTTCGGGTTCGGGACGCGGTGCTGGGTAGCATCCGCTCGGATTTGAAGATGGTTGGGGACGTAAACCAGGCCAAAGCCTATCTGAGAGAGAATCTGCCGAAAATCCAGGCGGCTGCCAACCGGACGCTGGAGGCGGCAGGGGTGGATGCCCAGGCGGTGGTGACACTGGAAAAGGAAGCCTTCGACATCTGCCAGCGGAAGATCCTTCAGCACAAGCTGGAGATGAAGCTGGTGCGGGTGGAGTGCAGCTTTGACGGCAGCAAGATCCTGTTTTTCTTTACCGCCGACGGCCGCGTGGACTTCCGCGAGCTGGTCAAGGACCTGGCCGGTGTGTTCCGCGCCCGCATCGAGCTGCGGCAGATCGGCGTCCGCGACGAGGCCAAGATGATCGGCGGCCTGGGCATCTGCGGCCGGCCCTTCTGCTGCGCCCAGTTCATGGACGAGTTCCTGCCCGTATCCATCAAGATGGCCAAGACCCAGAACCTGAGCCTGAACCCCACCAAGATCTCCGGCACCTGCGGCCGCCTGATGTGCTGTCTGAACTACGAGCAGGCCGCCTATGAGGATCTGCTGCGCACCAGCCCGCGCCCGGAATCCTTCGTCGACACGCCCGACGGGCGCGGCACCGTCACCGACGTCAATCTGCTGCGCCAGAGCGTGCGCGTCCGGCTGGAAAAGGAGCCGGAGACCGTCGTCTGCCACAAGAACTGCGACATCTGCGTCCTGCGCAACGGCAAGGCGCGCAAGGGCGACGAGCCGATCCCGCCCGATCTCGCTCCGATCTCCGGCGGCAAGCCCCGCAAGAAGAAGGAGGATGAGCCGGAATTTGCGACCTATCTCGAGCCGGTCGTGATCCGCAGAAGCGCCGAGACGCTGGAGCCGGCCGTGGTCAGCAAGCCCGCCAAGGACGAGCCGGAGACGCGCTCGCGCCGTCGCCGCCGCAAATCCGGCGCGAAGGCGAGCGAGGCGGCAGAGGGCGCGCAGACCGAGCCGGCCGCAAAGCCGGTCGGGCAGAAGCCCGCCGAGCAGCGCAGCGGAGAACCGCGCAACGGTGAGCAAAAGCCGCGCCGCGACCGTTCGCGCCGCAAGGCACGTCCGCCGCGCGATCCGAACGCGCCGAAGTCCGCCGAGGCCGCGGGCGAGCGACCGGCAAGAGCCGCGAAGCCCGGCCAGAAGCCCCGTGCGGAGGACGCCGGGCAAAGGCCGCGCGCGGAGAGCGCCGCGCAGAAGCGCGCCGATGCTCCCGCCGGTGAGCGCGCCGCCGCAAAGCCCTCCGCTGCAAGCGCCCCCGACGCGAATTCGCCCGCCGTTGACGGCGCGTCCAAGCCGCACCGCAGACGCCCGCAGAGCCGCCGCCGCAAGCCCAGCGCAAAGCCGAACGAGGGCGCGGCGGAATGACCGTGATCGTTTGACTTTCGCAAAATAAACAGAGCAGAATCGTGCAACACTCTCCTGTAAAAAGCGGGCCGCCCTGCTTTTGCAGGGGAGTGTTTATTTGACTCCATGAAATGCGGGCAATTTCAATGTGCCCGGTTATAGGGCTTGACCGGTGTCATAAAAAGTAATATACTGTATATATAACATGAAGGCAGGACGACGTTTATAAGAGAGGGAAAATACCATGAAAGCAGATCACGCAAAGCATCCCACGGAGCGCATGGAGTTACCCGGTATCCTTTCAGAGTTCCGACAGGCGCTTAACGACGAGATAGACGAGATTGAGAAAAGCGGTCAATCCTCCACATTGTTGTTTGGCGGCCAACGACTAGAGGGACATGCGCCGGAGTATTGGTATCGGTTTCAGGTGGAGTATGCGCCTTCGATTCATGCCGATACCCCGTGTAAGCTTATCATTGGAAATAACCAATTTGAAGTCACAACAGTCAGCTTTGAAGAAAATTATATTATCATCTCTTCTAAATCCCCACTACCCGAGTCGATCGGAAAGGCACGGTTGGAAAACGGCGCAACCGTATTAATAGAGCGACTGATAAAATGCATAGAGGACAACGCAGCGACGGTCAATCCAGCCGGATTGCATATGATTCAGGCAGACGGAGGCCTTTACAATGCGCAACGAGTTTTTAATTATCATGATATTCAACACGAAGACAAGAATACCCAAGGTCAAAACGATGCCATAGACGCCGCGCTCTCCTATGATATTACTTATATTTGGGGGCCACCCGGAACCGGAAAAACAACGGTGATCGGGCAAATCATCAAAGAGCTTTATCGACACAATCATTCTGTGCTTGCCGTTTCGCATACAAACACCGCCGTGGACGGCGCAATTGCAAAGGTCGCCGATTATATAAAGCCTTCAAAGGGGAGCGAGGAATCTTATCCTGTATTAAGACTCGGTTCTCCGGTGCGTCCGTTGCCGGACAGAGTTCTGTTGACAAGCCACGTTAATGCGGCCGGAAAAAAGCTGTACGAAAGGAAACGGTATCTTGAGCAGCAAAAGGCCGCGCTTATAAAAAAAGAAAATGATCTGCAGGTTCTCCTTGCCAAAGCCGCGTGGGCGGAGCACAACCATCTGGATGAAATTCAGCCGTATTTCGACATGATCGCTGAGCTTCAAGAGAAGATCTCCGCCAATTCAAGGGAAATACAAAACCTGACTGCGGTCGTCGACCGGTATAATGCCACAAATCCTGAGTGCGCAAAGTTTTCTGTTCTTACAGAAAACTATCAGGCTGTACTTGCAGAATATAAGCAAGCCTGTGCGCAGGTTTCCCAAAATGAAGTGCAAATCAAAGAACTGCAGTCCAGATGTCAGGAAGCAGAAATAGAACTCAGAAAATTCAATGTTTATGATGAATTAAACGCCCGCGCGGAAAAATTAATGCCTGCTGCGTTTCTTGAGCGCGAGATTTCAAAGGTAAAGAGCCGAATTTCTGCTGAAAATGAAGAATATGCAAGTCTTAAACAAAAGCGAAGCGCGGCTTTTAACACGTTGGTGGATTATGAAGCCAAGGGGAAGGTCGGAAAATTTTTCTTCAATAAATCCGCTCTTGCAACCGCCAAAAATGACATGCGAGAAATCGATGATCGGCTGTCAAGGTTGGAAGACGCGGTAAATCACGACCGTAAGCTCGAACAAGAATATCAGCGGCAGCTCAAGGATGTTCAGCTATTACAGCATCAGATTCAAGATGTCTCTCCGTCGCATACCTACAGCTACTGGCAAAGAGCGTACTCGGCAGCAAAGTCGAAGCTGGACAACTGCCGACAAACGCACCCCAAGCTGTGCGGGAAGCGAAACACGATTCAAAAACAGCTTCGCAGCATTGAGCCGGAGCTGAATCGCGCAAAAAAGGCGCGCGAGTCCATCGAGCATGAGCTGCAGCAGTTAGCCTCGGCAAAAGAGTATCATCAGCAAGCCTATGCAATTATGGAGCAGCGTAAACGCTTCTGCGCCGAACAGCTTGAAAAAGAATGCCAAGGCTGTGCATCATTTTATTCGCCATCCGGCGAGTCCGACCGTTCCCTATTGGACGAGCTGAAAGGTTTGCTCAAAAAAGTCAGGGCTGAGCTTGCCTCTAAAGATACCAAAAACATTCCGCGCGAGAAAGCGCGTATTGAAAAACAGCTTATTGAGATAAACACGGAGCTCATTCGCCTTGAGCAGCAAATGCAGGAGCTCCAGACGCAAGTCATTATGCGTGCAGATATCATCGGCACTACGCTTACCAAAACATACCTTAATGATGTTCTGCGCAGTCGACAATTCGATGCCGTCATACTGGACGAAGCGTCAATGGCCTCGATCCCCGCACTGTGGTGCGCCGCTTGGCTTGCAAAAAAGAGCATCATAATCGTAGGCGATTTTCTTCAGCTTCCGCCCATCGTTCTTGCGCAGACGGAAGCGGCAAAGAAATGGTTGGGGCGCGACGTATTCTACCACAGCGGCGTACAGGCTCAGGCCAAAAGCGGCAAGCACTTAAAGAACTTTATTATGCTCCGGGAACAATTCCGTATGGAGCGTGATATTGCCGACATTGCCAACATCTACTACGGCGATTATGGTGGGCTGCGCTCTCATGACTCAAAATCATACAGAAAAGCAGAATTGGAAGCGTTTTATTCTTGGTATCCGGACGGCAACTCCCAACAGAATATTCATCTGATCGATACGGAAAGCTTGCACGCCTGGGCAACCGGTGTGCCGCAGGGGAAAAGCCATAGTCGAGTTAACTGTTTTTCTGCGGCAATTGATGTTGATTTGGCATTTCACCTCCTGGAGAAAAAAATATCAGAAATCCATCCCAAAGCAAAGCCGGCCGAAAACGCTTCCATCCTGATTGTTGCGCCCTATCGGCCACATGTTGCCCGCATCAATCAGCTGATTGGTTACGAGTATTCGCGTCGTGGATACAAGGACGATCTCAATCTCATTCGAGCCGGAACGATCCACAGTTTTCAGGGCAGCGAGGCAGACATCGTAATTTTTGATCTTGTGGTAGACGAACCGCATTGGAAAGCAAATCTGTTTATGCCGGACGAAACAATTAACGAAGGATTGCGGAAAATGTTCAATGTGGCCGTTACAAGGGCTCGTTTCAAGCTGTACATAGTCGGAAACCTCTCTTTTTGTCAGAAGCGCGCAAAAAACAACGCATTGGGAGAATTACTGGACGTTTTACTGAGCCAAAAGGCGCTCCCGAAAGAAGACGCAAAAGCGCTTTTCCCAAATCTTACCGTTTCCAAAACGGCCAGCACGACTTTTGCGTATCGCTCGGACACCGTTATCTGTCGTGAACAAGCCTTTAACGAATGCTTCATGAGGGACATTCAGTCCTTTCAGCATCGGCTCATTATATATTCCCCTTTCATGACAGAAGCCCGTTTAGGCGCCCTTCTTCCCATATTTTCTGACGCGACAAGAGCCGGTAAACAAATTATTATTGTAACAAAGTCGCTGAAAGACCGAAATAAAAAAGAGCTTTTTCAATACGAAAAATGCGAAAAGGCCCTCAGGAATCTCGGCGTAAGTGTTATACACAAAAGCGGTATGCATGAGAAGCTCATCTTCATAGACAGCGACGCCCTTTGGATCGGTTCTTTAAATGCGCTCAGTTTTACGGGTCTGACCGGTGAAGTCATGCAGCGTCTCACCGGCAAGGAAATAACTGCGGAATATGAAAAAATCTTTGATATCGCGCACATCTGCCATGCTGTTGAAAATGCATGTGAGCAAAAATGTCCGATTTGCGGAGGCGAACTGCAATTAAAGGAAGGCAATCAGGGCGGCGTATACTGGGAATGCATCAATCAGGACTACACAAGAAATCCAAACCAGCAATATCCCACAGACGGCATTTTGAGATGCCAAAAATGTGGCGCTCCATTCCTTTTTTCAATGAATCATGAACCGCGCTGGGTTTGCAGCTCTAATCCAAGGCATTTCCAGAAAATGAAGGAAGGAGACCTGAAATTAGAAAAAATGGCGGCAATGATTCAAAGAGCAGCCGATAGGAAACGGGTCGCGGCATATTTTGCGCAAAAGAAAACGAACAAGGACACATAAGCAAGCCCCTACGCCCGCGGCTATTCGGTTATGCCATGCGGCTGCTTGAGTAGCCTGCAACTGCAAAGGCCTATTTGGTATTTCTCCACTTGCAAAATCGGCTTGGAGTTGCTAAAATAGTATTTTATGAACACTTCATGCCATACGGCAAATTTCAGGGGGGTAGAGGAAGATCAAGAAACAGAGACAAAAAAACCAGAAGCAAAAAACGCTCCGGCACATGGGCAACTGTCTGGCCGGCTATCGCGGCTGGACGGCTGCGGCGGCGCTGTTCGGCGGGCTTGAGGTCGTGCTGGAGGTCTTTATCCCGATGCTGATGTCCGTCATCGTCGATGGCGGGCTTTATCGCGAGGAGGATTTCATGCTGCGCGGGCTGTTCCCCGACGCGCTCGTCGCGCAACGCGACCGCTTCGTGCTGACGGTCGGGGGCATCATGGTGCTCATCGCGTGCCTGTCGATGGTCTGCGGTCTGCTCAGCGCGCGCTGCTCGGCCATTGCCAGCCAAGGCTTCGCGAAAAACCTGCGGACGATGCTGCTCGACCGCATCCAGAGCTTTTCCTTCTCGAACATCGACCGCTTTTCCACGCCGAGCCTCATCACGCGCGCCACAACGGATGTCAACACCGTGCGCACGACGATGCACCTCATCATCCGCAGCCTGACCCGCAGCCCGATCATGCTGGTGCTGGCGACGGTCATGGCCTTCACGATCTCGCCGCATCTTTCGCTGTTTTTCCTTGCGTCGCTGCCGGTGCTGGCGGTCACGCTGGCGATCATGATGCACATCGGCCAGCCGCGCTTCCGCAGAATGCTCGTCAAAATGGACGACATGAACCGCGCGGTGCAGGAAAATCTCGTCAACAGCCGCGTGGTCAAGGCCTTTGTGCGCGGCGATTATGAATCCGAGCGCTTTGCCGGAACGGCGGAGGAGCTGCGGCACGCGCAGCTCGCCTCCTCGCGCCTGTTCACGCTGACCGGGCCGATCCAGATGGGCATCATGTGGACGTGCACGGTGCTGCTGCTCCTGTTCGGCGGACGCGAGATCATTTTCCGCACGACCGGCCTGCTCACGGGCGAGCTTGTGAGCATCGTTTCCTACAGCACGCAGGCCGTCTCGTCGCTGACGATGCTCTCATGGCTCATCATGTCGCTGGCGCGGGCGCAGGCGTCGATGCGCCGCATCAACGAGGTCTTCGACGAGCGGCCGGACATCGCCGACGGCCCGTCGGACAAGCTCGTGGCCGACGGCAGCGTCGACTTTGACGACGTCTGCTTCAGCTACACCCGCGACCCGCAGAAGCGGAATCTGCGCCACGTCACGGTGCATATCAAGAGCGGCGAGACGATCGGCGTGATCGGCGGCACGGGCGAGGGCAAATCCACGCTCGTGAGCCTGATCCCGCGCTTTTACGACACGCTGAGCGGCACGGTGCGCGTCGGCGGCGTCGACGTGCGGAACTACACGCTCGAGCATCTGCGCGACGGCGTGTCGATGGTTTTGCAGAACGGCACGCTCTTCTCCGGGACGATCGCCGAGAACCTGCGCTGGGGCAAGCCCGACGCGACCCTGGCGGAGATGAAGGCCGCCTGCGCAATCGCCTGCGCCGACGAATACATCGACCGTTTTCCGGACGGCTATGAGACGCTGCTCGAGCAGAACGCCGCGAATCTCTCCGGCGGGCAGCGGCAGCGCCTGCGCATTGCCCGCGCAATCATCAAGCAGCCGAAAATTCTGATCCTCGACGACTCGACCAGCGCGGTCGACATGGCCACGGACGAGCACATCCGCCGCGGTCTGCGCGAGGCTCTGCCCGGCACGACGAAGATCATCATTGCCCAGCGCATTGCGTCGATCCTGAGCTGCGACCGCATCCTCGTCATCGACGAGGGGCGTCTGTCCGACATCGGCACGCATGACGAGCTGATGGCGCGCAGCCAGATCTATCGAGACGTTTATGACAGTCAGATGAAGCAGGAGGAAACCGAGGATGGCTAGGATCGATCTGCGCAGCTATCGCAAGGCGCGCTCGCCCTTCGGCAGCCTGATGCGCCTGTTCCGTTATTTCAAGCACTGCCGCCTGCTGCTGATCTGCGCCGTGGCGTCGATTCTGGCCTATGCGGCGGCGACCATCGCGGCATCCTACTGCATGAAGCCGCTGGTCAATCTGCTCAAGACGACCGGCCTCGCGCCGGACGCGGTCTACGCCAAATATCTGGCGCTGCTGCTCGGCCTCGCGGGGCTGTATGTGCTCAGTGTCGTGACAAATTATCTGCTCAACCGGCTGATGCTCGAATGCAGCACGGTCATCATGCGCGCCCTGCGCACGGAGCTGTTCGGCAAGATGCAGCGCCTGCCCATCCGCTATTTCGACGAGAATACGAACGGCAGCCTGATGAGCTATTTCACGAACGACATTGAGGCGACGAACGAACTTTTGCAGCATTCCATCACGCAGATGATGATCTCGGTGATGTCGCTGCTCGGCACGGTCGGCATGATGCTGGCGCTGTCGATGCGGCTGTTTTCGCTGATGGTCGTGCTGGCGGCGATCGTGATCCTCGTCGTGCGCTTCATCACAAAAAAGAGCAGCCGCAGCTACCGGCAGCAGCAGCAGGACGCCGCGAACGTCAACGGCTTCGTTGAGGAAATAATCGCCGGGCAGCGTGACGTCAAGGTCTTCACGCACGAGCAGCAGGTCATGCGCGATTTTGAGCCGATCAACGAGCGCTTCCGCGTCTCGTCGACCGAGGCGACGACCGTGACCTCGATCGTCGGGCCGATCCTGAACAATCTGTCGCATTTCTTCTATGCGCTCACCTGCGCCGTGGGCGTGCTCTGGCTCAAGGGCGAGAACGCCGGCGGCGTGCTCATCACGTTCCTGGGCTATATCCGCACCTTTGCCGAGCGCGTCAGCCAGATCTCCGAGCAGTTCAACGCGATCATGCTCGCGCTTGCGGGCGCGGAGCGCATCTTCGACGTGCTCGATCTGCCGCCCGAGACGGACGAGGGCGAAACGACGCTCTCAAACGTCGGGCGCGACTATTTCTGGGTCAGGCCGGACGGGCAGCGCGTGCCGCTGCGCGGCGACGTGCGCTTCTACGGCGTGGATTTCGCCTATACGCCGGAAAAGCCCGTGCTGCGCGACCTGTCGCTCTATGCCAAGCCCGGTCAGAAGATTGCCTTTGTCGGCTCGACCGGTGCGGGCAAAACGACGATCACGAATCTCATCAACCGATTTTACGACATTCAGGGCGGGCAGATCACCTATGACGGCATCGACGTGCGCCGCATCCGCAAGGACGACCTGCGCCGCTCGCTCGGCACGGTTTTGCAGGACACGCATCTGTTCACCGGCACGGTGATGGAGAACATCCGCTACGGCCGTCTGGACGCGACGGACGAGGAGTGCCGCGCGGCGGCAAGGCTCGCCGGCGCGGACGACTTCATCACACGCCTGCCGCAGGGCTACGACACGCTGCTGACCAACAACGGCGCGAACCTCTCGCAGGGCCAGCGCCAGCTCCTCGCTATCGCCCGTGCGGCAGTAGCAGACCCGCCGGTAATGATACTCGACGAAGCCACTTCCTCCATTGACACAAGAACAGAATCCCATATCGAAAAGGGAATGGACTCACTGATGGTAGGCAGAACAGTATTCGTTATCGCCCACAGACTTTCTACGGTCCGCAACTCTAATGCAATTATGGTACTTGAACACGGCAAAATAATAGAGAGAGGCGACCACGAGCATCTGCTCTCACTTAAAGGCAGATATTACGAGTTGTGCACCGGAAAGGCTCAACTTTCATAATCTGCAAACGGTGACGAACCGTGTAAACAAATTGTCACCGTTTTTTATAAAAATACTCTTTACAAATGAGTTTTGGTATGTTATACTTTAGTCAAATATGTAGTATTATCTATTTTAATACATTTTTGTTATGAGGTGTTTATTATGAAAAAAATAATTTCTCTCGTATTGTCACTGGTTATGGCAATTTCTGTAGGCGCAATGGCTACTATCCCTGCAATGGCAAAGGATGTTGTCAGCCCACACAGCACAACAAAGGCAATTGATATCTCCACAAAAGTAAACGGTTCCACATCAAAGGACATTACTTTTAACAGAGATAAAAACGACGAGAATGTAATTACCTTCACATACAACGGAAGCGGCAACCTGACCGGTTGGGAATTTCCGGGTATGAAAGAGGGTAAGGATTATGTAGTTACTTCAGAAGAAGGTAACTCCATCACTATCGAACTCATCAACGGATATGACGGCAAGGTAGTTGCTAACGCACTTGTTGACAACGGTTCAGAAACAACAAAGGGCAATAAAGGAACAACTAAGAAAACCGATAAAAAACCCACTTCGCCAAAGACCGGTGCCGTTTCGGCAGTAGGTATCGCTGTAGCAGGTGCAGGTGTCGCTATGCTTGCAGCACTCAAAAAGAAGAGCAGCGACGAAGAGTAATTAACACATTAAGAACAGACCTGTAGCCTAAATTGTTACAGGTCTTTTTTGTTTGATACGAAAGGCGGATAAGGCTTTGAGTGATAATGAAAATAAGAAAAATAAGTTGACTGAAGAAGAACAAGAAATAAACGAC
>OIZV01001054.1_pt1 | contig 10583 bp, 6 predicted proteins | sample 1588681 | NCBI WGS metagenome assembly OIZV01 (sample SAMN03283281) | human gut metagenome | biome: human-associated habitat; material: feces | host: Homo sapiens | place: Peru | collected 2012
CCTCGGCGAATCCGTATGCACGTGCGCATTCGGCTGTAGGGGCGGACGACTCTGTCCGCCCGCAGAATGCACCGGTTCTTTCGAAACTCTTCGGCGAATTCGGAGCTTCCAAAAGGGCCGAGTAGGCATCGGCCCGTACATACAAGTAGGAAACTGCATTCATATCCGCCCGAGATTCCCGTTAAAACGAGTGCCCTCCGCCGGGCGGAGCAGAGCCCCGCCCCTACCGACCCTGTTCGAGTGCCGGTCGTTCTCTGTGTAAATCTGATGTGTGCTGACCTTAAGTTGATGACATTGCCTTGAAAGGGGCGCCTTTTTGTGCGCAAAAACGCCCCCGGCGTGAGCCGGGGGCGAGGGGTCGATATGCTTAGAACGTCAGGAAGCGGTGGAGCATGACGGCGACCTGAGCGCGGGTGGCGTTGCCCTTTGCGGAGAGGGTCGTCCTGCCGCCGGAGGTGACGCCGGTGATGATGCCGGTGCCGACAGCCCACTGCATTGCCGTGACGGCAAAGGAGCTGACCTGCGCCTGATCGGGATAGCCGCTCAGAGAACCGGTCACGGTCGGACTGCCTTCGTAGCGGTACAGGATAGCCGCGATCTGCTCACGGGTGACATTGCCGTTCGGGTCGAAGGTCGTGGCGGTCGCGCCGTTGACAATGCCCATGTTGGAGGCCCAGAGGACTGCGTTGTAGTAGTACTGGCCCTGCTTGTTGTCGGTGAACTTGTTGGTGATACCGGTAACGGTGGGCTCGCCTGCCGCACGGTAGAGGACCGTGACGAGCATGGCGCGGGTCATCTTGGCGCCCGGCCCGAAGAGCTTCGGGTTCTTGGTGTTGTTGCCCTTGATGATATCGTTCATGTACATGAAGTCGACCGAGTTGGCCGCCCACTTGTAAGAACCGCTCACATCCGTGAACTGGTTGGAGGCTGTCTGCTGGTTGACCTTGAAGGACAGCGTGCCCTTCGTGCTGCCGTCGATGGTGTAGCTGACCTCGACGCTCTTGCTGTCGGCCAGAGGCAGGATATAGAGGTTATCCAGACTGCCGGAGCCAGAGAAGTAGAACTTCGTGCTGCCGAAATCCTTGCTGGTCAGCGCGGTGCAGTTCTTGATGCTGGTGTAGGCGGAGTAAAGCTTGCCGCCGACGACACGGTCAATGGTGATGTAGGTGCTGCCGGTGGCGTTATCCGGCGTGAGTTCGTTTGCAATGCCCATGGAGCGGAAGGACGCGCCGGTGGAGTTCAGCGTGTGGGTGTCATTGACATAGACCACAAGCTGGCCGTTCATCTGGCCGGACGATCCGCTTGCCGTGAAGGGGATGGTCACGGTGTACTTCGACGTGGTGCTGCCCGCGATGAAGCAGACGTTTTTCAGCAGGTTCGAGCCGGTCGAGACGCTGTAGGCCTCGCTGCCGACCTTGCCGGAGCTGGTCGTGCTGCCCTTGTACAGCGCGCCGCGGGTATCGGAGTTCGTGCCGAAGGTCACGGTGCTCAGGCCGGAGCCGTAGACGCGCTGGAAATCGCTGACGATCATCTGCTGCTTTTCATTGGCGGAGATGTGGTATTCGACCGTGCTTGCGCTGGTCACGACATTGATCGTGCCGGTCGCGATCTGGGCGCTGCCGTCATAGGCGGCGTACCTGATGGTGTGCGTGCCGGTGGTTCTCGTCGGACGGTAGACCATCTTGCTGACTTCGCTGGCAGAATACTTGGTCGTCGTGCTGACCGTGCCGGACATGGCGCTTGTGGTATAGAGCGTGCCGTTGGCCGGGGACTCAAAGGTAAAGGTGCTGGGTGTGACCTTCGCGGCGGTCTTGACTGCTGCGGCAAGCTTGCTGCCGTCGAGCTGGACATAGGTGTCGTTCTCGCCGAGCGTCAGGCTGACAGTGTCCGCCTCGGGGACAGTGACGGTGAACTTCACTTCGGCAGCATACTTTTTCGCGCCGATCGTCGTTTCAGCCTTGATGGTGACCTGACCGCCTGCCTTGGCCGTCGCGGTGATGGAGGGGCTGCTGTTGGTGCTGGTCTTGCTGGAGAGCTTGACGATGTTCTCGTCGCTCGAGGTCCATGTGATCGTATAGGTCTTGCCGGTCACATTGGTCAGCTTGCCGCTCACATACTCCTGCGGCGTGCCGGTGATGGTGAACGTCCCGCCGGCTTTTACCGTAGTCGGGTTGAAGACAATGTTGATGTGGTTCTCACCCGTGATGGTGATGATGGCCTTGCGTGTTTCGGCATACTTGCCGTCGTCGGTCGTGACGCGGCAGTAGAACACATAGGTTCCGGTACCGGTGATGTACTGCTTGAGATTGGACAGAACCGAACGGTAGTTCGTAGGCTTATCGGTAATTTTGTCTGTCTGAATTGCTTTATCCACACCGCCGGTCGTCTGGTCGCTGTTCATGTACCAGACCACGGATTTGATCTTGCCCGTCGAAACCGACGCTGTCATGGCCAAATCGGCAATGGTGTCCGTGATCTTATAGGCCGCGTTTGCGGGCTGCTCCGAGAAGGAAATGTCGGAGAAGGTCACCTGTTTGTCCGTCGTAACGCCTGTGCCGTTCGGGTCTTCTCTGTTGTAGAAGAATTCCTTCGTAGCCGTCTTGAGGCCGTTGAGCGTATACTTGAACTTCTTGCCGCCGTTCTCGCCGGGCACGACATCTGCGCTCTTGACGGGCAGCTCGTAGATCATCACTTCGTCAGCGTAGATGCTGGTCTGAATCTCGACCTTGGCCGTTTCCTTTTCGAACATGGCCTTGAGCTCGGTGTCCGTCATCTTGCCGACCGTCTCACCGATGCTCGGCTCTTCGGTGATCTTGTATGCACGACCCTGATAGACCGTAACATTATAGGTTGCGGTAACATTGCCGTCGACCTTCGCGGTGATCGTCGCCGTACCGGCTGCGACCGGCACGATCGTCGCAGTTGCCGAGGTTCCGTCCGAATCGGTCGTGCCCACCTTGGCAACAGCAGGGGCAGAGCTTGTCCACTCAATGCGGGAATAGGCATTTTTCAGATCCGCAGCGCTTGCAAGCAGCGAATCGGGAGCCTTGATGCGCGCAGTAAGTATCAGCTCGTCACGGATCAACGCAGACTTCACAGCAGGCTTATAATAGCTGTCCAGCAGACCGAAGACCATCGTGCCGTTGTCCAGCAGTGTTTGCAGACGGACCTTTTTATCTTTTCCATTTGCATCCTTAATCGTTACGCTTTCGTTGTTCATGACTTCGAGTGCTGTAACAGCCATGCCCTTATTCTTGATGCTGACGGTGCAGACGGCATAAGAACCGGTAATCGAATGCTCCGGGTCATCCTTGACATCATTATATGTCTTGCCGATATTATAGCTTTCAATGCAGATATAGATATTCGTCGCGTCGCAGGCCTTGTACGGCTCGACCGTTGCAGAGGTCGTGGTGGCATTGGGACGGACATACAGATAGTTGCCCGTAGTATCGCCCGTGGTATCGTACAGATACAGCAGCTTCGGCTGCGCCGTGCCGGAATAGCCGGTCACCTTCGGCTGCAGCGTGGCAGACGTGCCGCCTGCCTCCAGCGACAATACCTGCTGGGCGGTCGGAAGCGTGACCGAGATCGTCGCCGCGCCGCTGACCCTGAAGCCGATGGTCTTGGTCGCAGTCGCGGACGTGGAGGGAGTCATGCTGCCATCGCTCTTCTGATAATACACCTGTGCCGTCAGCGTTGCGCCGCCGACCTTCTCTGCTTTGACAGTCGCTTCAACCTTATAGGTCGTGTAGTTGCCGACCGTGCTTGCGGTGACCTTCGGGCTGGCAGGAGTAACCGAGATGGCATCGTTATCGCTGGTGAAATGAACTTCGCAGTTTGCCAGATTGCCTGCGGTCACGCCGCTGCTGCCGACCGTGACAGTCGCGGTGAGCGTTCTGGTGTCGTTCTGATTCAGCGCAACCGTGCCGTTGATATTACTGTTGCTGAGCGCCAGCGTGAGGGTATATGCGTCCCGCACATAAACCGTGAAATACTCCGAATAATCACGACCATTTACCTTGCCGGTAGCCGTGATCCGGATGGCCGTGTTGCTGGCCTTTACGCCCTTGATGACTGCCGTTGTGGCGGTGTTGCTTTCAATTTTTGCGACGGTCGAATCGCTGGACGTCCACGTTGCTTCCGTGAACGTGTACGTCGTCGTGAGCGTGATCGTCGAGTCCGGCTCGACGCTGTACGCGTTTGCAGCCAATGCCGCCGGAACCATCGCCAATACCATGGCGAGCACCAGCAGCAGGCTCATGAATCTTCCAAATGTACGCTTCATAAGTGCACCTCTTTCATTTTGCAGCCTGTTGCGGCCGCAGAATTTCATGTAATCAGTTTACCATAAAAATTAAAAATTGCAACCGATTTTTACGAAAATGTCTGTTTTACCAAGCATTTCAGCCCCTTTCGGCCCATGTTGCGAGGTAGACGTAACACTCGCCACAAGATATTGTGGGCCGCGCCGCGTCCGCATCCGCGCTTCTCTTTCCTACACGCAAAAATTCCGCAAGGGTTGCATCCTGCCGAAAGTTTTCTGTCCGCAAAAAGCTGCCCTTTTGCAAAGGGGGCTTGACAAGAGTAGTCTAATGCGTTAGACTGCAATTACAGTCTAACACATTAGACAAGGAGGGAATGCCTATGTCCACCCCGAAGATCTTTGAGAGCGAATACCGGTTCTGCCTGATTTTATGGGAGCATGAGCCGCTGCCCAGCGCGGAGCTGGCGAAGCTGTGCAAAGAAAGGCTCGGCTGGAGCCGGACGACGACGTATACGGTCATCCACCGATTGGCCGAGCGTGGCGTCGTGAAAAACGAAAATGGCTTCGTCTCCTCGCTCGTCTCCAAAGACGAGGCACAGGCGGCGGAACTGGACGAACTGGTTGAAAAGACGTTTGAGGGTTCGCTTCCCGCATTTGTTGCAGCGTTTGCGCGCAAGACAAAGCTTTCGCAGAATGAGGTTGACCAACTGCGCGCCATAATTGATGGCTATGAGGAGAAGCGGCCATGACCGATGTATTTCTCGGCTTTCTCAACCGCAGCCTGTCTGCGGCAATTCTGATTTTTGCGATTGTACTGATACGGCTGGTGTTCAAGAAAGCACCGAAGTGGCTGCTATGCGCCCTGTGGGCACTGGCGGCAGTGCGGCTTTTGTGTCCGGTTTCGATCGAAAGCGTCCTGAGCCTCATCCCGAGCGCGGAGACTGTGCAGCCCGAGATCGTGTATTCCGCCGCGCCAGCCATCACGAGCGGCATCCCGGCGGTCGACGCCATTGTAAATCCGCCCTTACAGGCCGCGTTTACACCTGACCCTGTGCAGAGCGCGAACCCGCTGCAAATTCTGACGTGGCTTGCCGCGTGGGTCTGGCTCGGCGGCTGCGCGGTGCTTGTCCTGTACGCGGCCGTTTCCGCGCTGCGCCTGCGGCTTCGTGTGCGCACGGCGGTGCGGCTGGAGGGAAACGTGTTCCAGTCGGAATTCGTCCCGTCCCCGTTCATCCTCGGCGTGATTCGGCCAAGAATTTATCTGCCCTTCGGGCTGGAGCCCGGCGCGCAGGACATGGTTCTGGCGCACGAGCGCGCACATTTAAAGCGCGGCGACCAGCTCTGGAAGCCGCTGGGCTTCCTGCTCCTGACGGCATACTGGTTCAACCCCGTCTGCTGGCTGGCGTATGTTTTATTCTGCCGCGATATCGAGGCGGCCTGCGATGAAAAGGTCGTGCGCGAGCTGGGAGAGAGCTGCAAGACGGCCTATTCCCGTGCGCTGCTGCAATGCAGCGTCCCGCGCCGGATGATCACGGCCTGCCCGCTGGCCTTCGGCGAGACGGGCGTGAAGGGCCGCATCAAGTCCGTTTTAAATTACAAAAAGCCTGCGTTCTGGGTCGTGCTGGCGGCGGTATTCGTGTCCATCGCCGTGGCCGTGTGCTTCCTGACCGACCCGAAGACGGACGCAGAGCAGCCGGAGGAAGAGCCGCCCGCTTCTTCTACCGCAGACAGCCCCGCAGAGGCAGACAGCACGCCCCCGACAAGCGCGTTCTTTTCCAGTATAGAGGACTACGCCGAATATTATATCGCGCAGGTCATTTTGCCGGAGCCGATTGAATACAAGGTGCTGACCGACGGCGGATTTGAGACTGTAACAGATACGGTGCAGGACGCGCAGATGGTGAACCTCGAGCAGCTTGCATCCCTGTCCGGCCTCGACCCGGAGGGAGACTTGCAGCTCTGGAGCTACAAAATTGCGATTGCGCCGAAAAATGCCGATGGGCGTACCTTCATGCTGGGCACCGATACCGGCCTTTCATACATCGATGGGCGGGAATACCTGCTGGACAGCACCCGCTATCTCGTGACCGTCACCTATCGCAGCGAAACGCAGGACTACCGGCTGCTCGGCTGGACAAAGGACACGGACGGCACGGCGCTGGCCGTGTATGAACAGTCCGGCCGCTTGACGGACTATCTGCGCGACATTTACGCCGCGACCCATGGTGCGAATAATATACAGGGCTATTTCTATCCGAGCTTCTATAACGGCATGGACGGCTACGGCAGGGCCGTTCATATTGACGCGTACTTCTCCACCTTCCCGGACGAGGCCGGAGGCTGGGGCGCGTATCTGCCCACGACCGGCTGGGAATACGACGAGCAGGACGACCTCTGGCGCAGCACCTACAGCACCGGCTCGACGTTCGCCGTCCGCTATGTTGAAAAGACGATCACCGAATGCTCCGCCGGCTATACCGCGCGCGGCTGTCTCAGCGAGGTGACGCAGCGTGGCGAGACGATCTCCGTCGAGGCGGGTGAGCAGAACGAGATGGTCTATCTCTGCGGCGTAAAAGATGGCTGTTACGAGGTCACGATCCACTGGCCGCGCGGGGCGGATGAAACCGATGCTTCCGGCTATAACCCGTATCTGCAGGCACGCTATGAAGGGCAGCTGCTAAAGCAGATGGCCGCGAGCTTTACCGCCTGCGCAGGCGCTTCCGTGACGCTGGGAAGCGCGGACGGATACACGTTCCGGCTCGAAACGGAAACGGCCTCCTGCCCGGAGGGCAGGACTGACTGCACGCTTGCGCACACGAAAACGCAGCTTGTCTGTGAGGAAAACGGGCAGGTGCACCCGCTCGGTGCGCCGCTGCTGGACGGTGCGTGGTGGCTGATCGACATCAACGCGCCGAAGGCCCGCTTCGGCTATCTGGAACAGGATCTGCACACAGGCCGCTTTTCAAGCGGCAGCGACCGGTTCGATCTGACACGCTGGCGCTCTGACGACCGCGTGGAGATGTATACGGACGCATCGCTGTCTGGCGACCCCATCGCGCTTCCCGATGCGGCAGAGACAGACCGTTCTCTGCCGGTGCAGCGCTGTGAGCTTGTGCTTCCGAACGGGGTCTTCCCCGGCATGGATTACGCAGCCGTTCTGCAAAGGGTGGCAGCCTATCAGGGCAGTCCCGTCCGGAAGGGCAAAATGCGCGGGGACAACTTTACGGTCGACGGCGTGAGCTATCAATTTACACAGCACAGCGACGGCACCGTCCGGCTGGACGCATGGTACTGCGAGGACGAGCTGCTCTACGGCGGGCCGGGAATCGGCTCCTCGCCGGACTTCCTGCGCGGCATTCAGCTCGGCGACAATCTGGACCATGTTCTAGCCGCGCTTCCCGCTGCCGATTGGACGCCGGAGCAGGAGCGGAAACAGTTCCTCTACGGCAGTTCCGGCGACGCGCTCTGCGCGTGGATCTGGTGGGATCATGACGGCTTTTATACGATCGACATCGGCTGCGGGGAGCTTTCCTGCATCATTCGCACCGGCACGGACGGCCTTGTCCGCAGCATCAGCGTCAGCGGCTGAAACGATTGCGCTTGCATTCCGCGCCGCCTGCGGTATAATAAAAGAAAAACCGCAGGAGGAACACCCCTATGATCGCTCTCGCTTGTGACCACGGCGCGCTTGATCTCAAGAACGCCATTATGAAGCATCTCGAACAGCGCGGCCTTGCCTATAAGGACTTCGGCTGCTACACGAAAGACAGCTGTGACTATCCCGACTTTGCGGGCCCGGCGGCGCAGGCCGTCGCCAGCGGCGAATGCGACCGCGGCATTGTCTGCTGCACGACCGGCATCGGCGTGTCCATCACGGCCAACAAGGTCAAGGGCATTCGCTGTGCGCTGCTCGACAACCCCATGTCCGCAAGGCTCACCCGCGAACACAACGACACCAACATGATGGCCCTCGGCGCAGCCGTGACGGGCGAAATGCTGGCCCTTGAGATCGTCGACGTGTGGCTGGACACGGCGTTCTCCGGCGTCGAACGTCACCAGCGGCGCATCGACAAGATGATGGCCTACGAGCATGACTGAGCTTACCCGCCTGCGCGCGCAGATCGAGGCGTTTGCGCCTTATAACGAGCAGGAGGAGGCCGACCGGCGGCAGATGCTGGCCGACATGGACTGCTTCTCCGATCTCCTTACGCGCGAAAACGCTACGGCGCACTTTACCGCCTCCTGCTGGATCGTAAACCCGGACAGAACGAAGGTGCTCATGGCCTATCACAATCTCTATCAGTCCTGGGCCTGGCTCGGCGGACACGCCGACGGGGAAGCCGACCTTCTTTCCGTCGCGCTGCGCGAGGCAAATGAGGAATCCGGCGTGCTGGCCGCGCCCGTCTCCCCGGATATCTTCTCACTCGAAATCCTGCACGTCGCGCCGCACGTCAAGCGTGGAAAATTCGTCTGCGCCCACCTGCATCTGAACGCGACGTATCTGCTGGAGGCCGACGACAAATCCCCCATCCGCTGCAAGCCGGATGAAAACAGCGCCGTCCGCTGGCTTTCCGCGCAGGACGTTCTGCCGTCCGTCTCCGAGCCTGCCATGCGCCCGGTCTATCAGAAGCTCATGGAAAAAGCCGCCCGGCAAACCTGAGCGGCAGGAATCTGCGAAACAGCCTCCCGTTGTCATGCCATGCATGAGAATGGGAGGCTGTATTTTGAAGGAAATGCCGGAGAGAATGCGCCTGCAAACATGAAAAACGCTCCTGCGGCAATCAAGACCGGGGTTCCCGCCGCGGCAGGATTACCGGAACCGCAGGAGCGCAAACACAGCCTTGGACGGTGGACATCCGGGCGAACCGCCCAAATCGGCCGGTGTCTCATCAGCTGTATTTATCACCAGTGTTTCCGACGATACCGATGTGCCCGCCCGAAGCGGATCAACAGGCCGAAGCCCCCCCGGCAACCACGTCCCAGACGCCCCGTATAACACTGGCTGTGATCTCACTGTACCACAGTCTTTGGGCACTGTCAATCAAATCCAGAAAGAAACCAGCGCAGCAGCCCGTGCCGGGCCGCTGCGCTTATGCTTACAGGCTTCCCGGATGGCGCGGGATGTACGTGCCGATGGGGCCGGTCTTCATTTCGCCGTGGTCGACGGCGAGCGTGCCGCGCAGATAGACCTGTGCGATGGAGCCCCTGGTCTTGAAGCCCTCATAGGGCGTGTAGCCTGCGGCGGAAAGCTGCGTCTGCGCGGTGATGACCGTGTCAGCCTCAGGATCGTAGATGACGATATCCGCGTCGCTGCCGGGCGCGATCACGCCCTTGCGCGGATATGCGCCATAGAGCCGGGCGGGGTTTTCGGACAGCAGGGCGCACATCTGCTCCTTTGTGATGCGGCCTTCGGCCACGCCTGCGGTATAGAGCAGCTCGCCGCGCGTTTCCACGCCGGGAAGACCGCCGGGGATCTTCGTAAAGTCGCCGCGTCCGGCGTCCTTCTGTTTCAGCGTAAAGCTGCAATGGTCGGTCGAGACGGTCTGGATGCTGCCGTTGGCAAGGGCCTTCCACAAAACCGCCTGATCCTCCTTTTTGCGCATGGGCGGCGCGCAGATATAGCGGGCAGAGGCGGAATAGTCCTCCTGATAATAGACGCTGTCGTCCAGCAGCAGATAGTGCGGGCACGTCTCGACATAGACCTTCTGGCCGCGCTCACGCGCGTGCATAACTTCGAGCAGCGCCTCCTTCGTGCTCAGATGCACGATCACGATGGGAACGTCCGCGACCTCCGCAATGCGCAGCAGATGGGCCACGGCCTCCGCCTCAAGCGGATTCGGGCGGCACTCAGGATGCGACGACGGGGCCGTCTTTCCCTCCGCCTTGTGCTGCGCGATCAGCGCGTCGATCACGCCCGCGTTCTCACAGTGAACGCCCGCGATGCCGCCGTATTTTTTCAGCTCCAGCAGCGCGGAAAACAGGTCCTGATCGCCGATCATCATGGCGGGATATGTCATGTACATCTTGAACGATGGGATACCGGCGGCAAACATGGCCGGAATTTCATTTTTGATGCCCTCGTTCCAGTCGTCAATGGTCATGTGGAAGCTGTAGTCGCAGCTGGAGCGGCCGTCGGCCTTTTTATGCCAGAGATCAAGCCCGTAGCCCAGCGTCTCGCCCTTATTCGGGCAGGCAAAGTCGATGACCATCGTCGTGCCGCCGTGGATGGCGCTGCGCGTGCCGGTGTCAAAGTTGTCGGCGGTCGTGGTGTTGCAGACGTCGAGGTCAAAATGCGTATGCGCGTCGATAAAGCCGG
>OIZV01001056.1_pt1 | contig 10573 bp, 11 predicted proteins | sample 1588681 | NCBI WGS metagenome assembly OIZV01 (sample SAMN03283281) | human gut metagenome | biome: human-associated habitat; material: feces | host: Homo sapiens | place: Peru | collected 2012
CAAAATATATGGAAAATGCTTATTTAGCAACGAAAGTTATTTTTTGTAATGAAATGTATGACATAGCGCATGCGTATGGAATTGACTATGATGAGTTAAGAGAAATATGGTTGATGGATCCAAGAATCAACAGTAGTCATACATTTGTATATGAGGATGATAGAGGCTATGGAGGCTCATGCTTTCCGAAGGATATGTATGCCTTGAAAAAAATAGCAGAAAATAAAAATATTGATTGCGGATTGATTTCGGCGGTGATAGAGAAAAATAAGAAATATAAATAGTATGGCATTAATAGACACACAAAAAACATAAATTTATGTATTGTATAGATTGTGAATTTGGCCGTTGGTGCGGATGGTGTAATATATACATGTGTCTTATTTATGGATAATCTGAAAAATGAAGTGGGAACATTATCAACATGGGGATTTGTAAACGCTATCATAATAGTCGCTCATTTACAGAGATTTAGATGGTATAATAAATCTTGAAAGTTTAAGACTGTGTGAGTCAAAATACAATAAATTAATAATATTTGCTACAAATATGAATATATAATGTGTTGTGATTCGAAATGTCCCTGTAACAATAATGTAAAAAAATCGTATTTTTCAAAAAATGCGGCTTGTAAACTCATTGAAATGAGAGTTGAATTGTTAGAGAACTTGGGAGAATGGAATATGGCATATGATATTAAGGACGAATTTTATAATATAATACCAGGAACTGAATATATGACTCATTATGTACCAAACAAGGTGAGTGAGCGAGTTACGTACGACCAAGGAATTTATGAGTATTATACGCATGTTTCGTTCTTTTTGCAAGATTTATGGCCTGTCTTGAAGAGTAGAGCGGAGGAGGATGCTTTTTCAAGGTATTCAGATTGTGTAGATGATACGCTCAATAAATATGATAGATTGAAAACTTTGGCAGAAAGGGACGGCTATAAAAGATATTTAGACAGTTATGAAAGAAGAAAGAAAAGGGCAGAAGCTGATTCTTATGTTAGATATGATGACGATGTAGAAGAGAAGGTAGTAAAGCTTTTGGTGAGAAAGGCTATAGATGACCACTTTTTTAGATATGTAGAGTTTACGCCATCTGATAAAGATAATAGAAAAAATGCAAAAAACGATTTATATCGTCGATATTTAGATGAATTGGATGATGCTGTTATTAAAAAGTTAAGAAAAGTAGCTAGCGAGGATGAATTTGGAAGATATTCATATAATTATCTAGCACACAAGGAATCGGCTGAAAAAGACGCATTTTCTAGATATAGAGAGAAAGACAATGTTAATTCTAATATTGATTGTTTGAAGACAGTGGCTGAAAAGGATAGGTATCAGAAATATGCAGATTACTCAAGAAGATATACTTTAGAAATACAGAAGAAGAATGCGGAAGAAGATCAGTTCCATAGGTATTTATCAGATATTGACAATGAAAAAATGAGTTTGTTACAAAGTAAAGCTATTGAAGATAACTTTGAAAGATATGCAATAGATTACTATATGCGGAGAAAGGCCGCTATAAGTGATGTTTTTTTAAGATACCAGTACGGAAAAGATAAACAGTTAGCATTAGAAGACTTGAGAACGTTAGCTGAAAAAGATCATTATTGGAGATATCGCCTAGGGTGGAAGGAGAGTATTGAAGAGGCAGCCATAGATTGTTTAGGGGCCTATATGATTTCAAAACAAGATGTGTGTTGGGGTAACGTAGGGAAAGATATTGATTCCCATCTTGTAATGTTAAAAAATAAGGCGGTTACAGATTGCTATAGTAAATACAATTCTGATTTTTATGTGAGAAGAATTAGAGCCGCCTTGGATTTTTATTCATCATATGATAATCAAGAAACTGATTTGACATTTGAACAATTAGAGATGATTGCAAAAAAAGACCATTATGTTAGATATATTGATTCAAGAATTCTAAAAGAAGCAGAGGAAGATAAATATAGTGGATACTATGACGATATAGAAAACATAGATTTGCTTAGCGAGGGGGAAATACTGTTAAAAGCGAAGGAGGTTGCATTGCAAGATGGTTGCTGTAGATATGAATATATAATTGATTGTGTTGATAGTGAGGTGATTTCTTTACGAAGGTCAGAATATCGAAAAAGAATCGAAACGGCTTATCAGGATGAGTATAGGAGATATTTATGTAATATTGATTTTGAAAAAAACTATTCAGAAGAAGGACAAATGAAATTACTGAAGGAAATAGCAAAGAAGGATCATTACAGAAAGTATGAATTCTTTGTAGCTAAAAAGTATAGACGAGAACGAATAGAAGAAAATGCATATGGCAATTATACTAACAGTGGTGGAAAATGATTTGTATTACAGAAGTAATAGTACCATTGCTGAAAAGCGTAGTGAATATTCTTGTGCGATGGGTTCTTCCGCAATTATCCGTTTTATCTTCCCGCATTGACTAAAATGCAGTATAATCAGCGTAGCAAGATATATAGGAGAAATTAAAATGCCTAACTCAATTAACACATTATGTTTAGATAAATTTTATCCAGAAAAAGATTTGAAGATAACAGATATTATACAGCAAAAGGATACGATTTTAATCCGAATGAAAGCAATATCTAAGAGTTGCAAGTGCCCAAAGTGTAATTATTTCACAGATAAGTATCATGGAACTTATAATCGTAAAGTACAGGACTTGCCGATTTTGGGAAAACGTGTCCAGCTTGAAATATGTTCCCATGAGTATGAGTGCGTGAACGATGACTGTGAGGTCACTTCTGTTGCTGAAACCTTTGATGGATTTCTTAATACTTATAGCCGCATGACAGAAAGATGTGCTGATTTTATATGTATGTTAGCTCTGGAAACCAGTTGTGAAGGTTGTGCTCGTATTTGTCATACACTTGGAATTAAGACCAGCGGAGATACTGTAATAAGATTACTTTTAAGAAGATATGAATCACTTCCAAATCTGGAAGTGGGTGATGTTATAGGTGTAGATGATTTTGCATATAAGAAACGACATACATACGGAACCATTATTGTAAACGAAAAGACACATGAACCAGTTACATTATTGGATGGAAGAAACGGAGATACACTACGGGAATGGCTCAAGAATAATAAAAACATCAAGGTTGTTACTCGAGATCGGGCAAGTGCATATGCAAAAGTAATATCAGAAGAACTACCGGATGCTATGCAGGTAGCAGATAGATTTCACCTGCATCAGAATCTTCTGGAAGCAATAAAAAAGGCGTTAAATTATGAACTTCCTGCAACAATAAGTATTCCACATGATGATAAGTCTACTGATTCGGAGCAATCGTGTAAAAAAAATCGAATCCAATGTGGATAACTGTCCTGGTTTTTCAGAAAAATGTTATCAAATGATCTGCCAGATACAGAAGTTTTTAAAAGAAGGCTGTAGTTACCGTGAAATCTCAAAGCGAATGGTAGTAGGTCGAAATATGATTGCAAAATATCGGGAAGGTGATCCCAAAGAATTAAGTATGTATGGAATTCGTCAAAGTAAACTGGATCCATTTTATGATTTTATTATTCAATGCTTAGATTCTGGATGGAGTAAAAGTAAAACAGTAAAAGCAATATATGAAAAGGGATATTCTGGTTCAACCAGTAATGCTTTTGAACATTTATGTAAAATAGAGAAAAAGGAAAATAAATGTTTTGAACCTCAGCCATATGTTCGAACAATGACAGAATGTTTAAAATACAAAATCGGAAGCAAGGGAAAAGAGATAGACTATATTACACGCGAAGGAGTATTCCGGCATATGTGGATGAATACAGAACTAATAGATAAACATAAGAAATATATTTATGATATATATCCGAATACTAGGGAACTTCACTGTTGTATAAAAGAATTTCGTAACATTTTAAAAAACGAAATGTTCCACTGCTCTATTTATTTATAGAAAAGTATAGTAAAAGTACTATTAAGCCCCTAAAGAGTTTTGCTGAAGGATTAAATCGTGATATAGATGCTGTTGAAAATGCCGTAGCATATGATTACAGTAACGGTTTTGTTGAGGGAACCAACAGCAGATTAAAAATGATAAAACGAACAATGTACGGTCGGTGCGGCAAGCAGTTGCTAGAAGCCAAATTGAGATATATGCGAATTGAGAAAAACGGATGATTGCGGAAGAACCCCATACGCCGGACAGGTGATGGATTTCCACCCGGATTATTCAATAATATTTTTTTTGCAGTAGTTCCAAGTTTAAATGGGACAACTATATTTGTTGTTTTCATAAAATCTTCAGTTTGGCAGCCGATATCTACAGCAGATTGTTTCATTGCAATTTTTAATATTTGTTTGTTGTCCATATAGGAGTACCTCTTTTTTTAATTATAGGTTAAATAATCACCATATTTGTATCCTACCTATCATTTGTTGAATTTAGTATAAGACAGGAGTCAAAATTTGGCAATAAAATAAGAAGAAATGAAGTTGACTCAAAAGAAAGAGAAGGTAAGAAATTTATACGTAAGAGAAATAACGGCTACCGAGCATAAGTTCTTTAATTGCTATGATGAGTACCCGGAATGTATTCAGAAGAAAGGAATTAAGCTTTTTGAAATCCTTAATTGGGGATCTGACGAGAGTCAGAAAGAGTATGCAAGGGATACTTTTATATTTCCTCATTGGTTAAGGAATGCGATGTGAAGTGCTTTATAAATAATAAAAATGTGGTGAACATTACATATACAGTGCTTTGCAAAAAGAAAAATGCAAAAGAAGTTTGTCTACAACTGCTAAGTAATGATATTGCAATGTTCGCTCGAAGCTTTTAGAGGAAATGATTGTGCTGATTGATATGAATTAAAGAAAGGGGGATAGAGAAATGAGCCGTATATTCATTACCGGAGATACGCATGGCGATTATGATGTAGGAAAATTATATACCAGAAATTTCAAAATACAATCACAGCTCACAAAGGAAGATTTTCTTATCATTGTAGGCGATTTTGGAGCATGCTGGTATGGGGACAGGAGAGATGATTATCGTTTGAACTGGTACGAGCAGAGAAACTTTACTACGCTATTCCTTGATGGGAATCATGAAAATCATAAACGTTTAAACGCCTTTCCTGTAGAAGAATGGCATGGAGGTTTAATCCATAGGATACGTCCGTCTGTGATTCATCTGATGAGAGGGCAGGTCTACGATATCAGTGGGAAAACGTTTTTTGCGATGGGCGGAGCCCAGTCTGTTGACAAATGGTGGCGGATAGAAGGCTGTTCGTGGTGGTCGGAAGAACTTCCGAATGAAGAAGAATATAAAACTGCGACTGAGAATCTGGACAGGCATAACTGGAAGGTGGATTATGTGCTGACGCACTGCTGCGGGAATAATATTACATATCAATTATTAACGCATCATCCACAGACCGATAAGCTTACGAATTTTCTGATGTATGTAGATGGAAGGCTGGAATACCGGACGTGGTTTTTTGGACACCATCATATAGATAAGATGGTTGATCAGAAACACCGGGCTTTATATAATGACATAATAGAGATATGAGGAAGCTGCTACTGCAAAAACAAACAGGAGGATGGAGCAATGAAAGCTGCTATAACGAACCGTAAGAAAGAGCAAGATTCCAATGCCTGCTTGCTAGGGACAGTGCTGCTCGGGTGCTATGTAAGTCTGTATTTGCTCTGCCGCATAGCAAGGAGCAGAGTCTTTCATATGGAAATCCCTGTGATCCATTACATATTTCCGATTTTAGTTGGTGCTCTGGTGGGGAGCGTATTGGTTTTGCTTACAAAGTTTGTAAGAAAGAAGGTTGAAGCATGGAAACCGGGGCAGATTGTATGGCTTGAACTGGTATTATATTCTGTCTGGGTAATAGTATGCTGCATTTGGATGCAGACGGGGTATGATGATGGACGGATTGCGGATTATGGTATTTTGGGGCTTGTGCTAGGTTCATTAATGGTGCTCACAGATGCGACAGATCAGATAAAGGGCGATGTTATTCAGTGGCTGATCGGTACTTCTGTATTATTTATTAATGGCTACATGATAGAAGCACTTAGTGTTAAAGTTACCCTTGCAATTCTCATTACTCTGGCTGAAGGGCTGACATGGTGTTTGTGTACTGTATGGTTCAGGCATCCGGAGAGGCCGGCATGGCGGTGCATTTTAAGGATAATCAGCAGTACGATAGTGGCGATCCTGCTTATAATCTGGACAACCGGACATTGGAGTAAGGTGTGGGATCTGCAGCCGGCAGCAGGGGAGACATTGTGGAATATATACATAACAACCGGAGAAATGCCGGTATCACTTGAGAACGGAAATTATATGCTAACGTTGATAAGAGAAGAATTAGGCATATGGGGCATAGGTGCCTTTGGCATGCTGCTGGTGGTGCTATCAGTAGCAACTGTAAAGGCAATTTATCAATTGATCCATGATGGGTTAAAGAAAGATGCTGCAATCGTATTCGGCATATTCAGCATATATGCGGTGCTGTCGGTTTTTCAGGTGTTGACAGAAGCAGGGACATTCGTGTGTCCGTATATCTACTGGCCGGATGCGAGAATTGGGATGCCGCTTTGTACATTTATTTGTGGCACTTTAATTACGAAGTATCATGGCAGACAGAACATTTATGATCAATAAACGGAGGCGAGGAGAATGGATCAGGTTATACAGGATGAGCAGTCGGTGGAAGAAAGAGCATATAGGAAGAATCGTCGCAGGGCATTAATTGCTTGGGGTGTGTTACTTGCAGTTACCATTGCAATTGACATACTGAATAAAAGGGTAGAGATGGAATACCTGATTGCACAGGGATATCTGGAAGGTGGCAGGTTCTGGTGGCGTTCCTGGCTTATAGCAGGTGGGATAGCTATTGTTACGTTCTTGGTGCCGTATCATAGGATTTATAACTGGTTAAAGAAGATATTTCACAATCATATCCGCAGTGAGGAGTTTAGTCTGAAAGAATTCTGTGTGATAGGTGGAGGGATGACTCTATATGGTGTGTTGCTATATTTGATAAGTTATTTTGAGACAGGGAATAAATGGGATATCCCATTGTTTATTGCGATTCTCATCGTGGTCTTTGGGAGTATGGTGGTGACTGCGTGTATAAACAATGTCGGCTGGCAATTATTCTATAATTTTATTATAATAGTTGCAGTCTGGGTAGTCATTACGCTTTCGATGGTAATAGGAAATGCACAGGAACAGGTTGCATTTGAAGGAATTGTTGCAATAAGTCTTGCGGTTATTCAGCTTTTCTACAGAGTGGGTTCTGATGTTTCAATCAGAAGAAGAGTCGGAGAGGCAGTTTTATTTGCAATGGAACCGATATTGATTACAAATATCGGATTGTATATATTAGGAGGCAGTGCAGGGACCATCCATAGGTGGAATATACTTCAGATAGCAGTTCAGACTCCGACCTTATGTGGCTGGCTCTTGCTGGCAGCAGAGCCGGTACTGGCCGTAGTTCTGGTATGGTTGACGGTTTGGATTGGCCGTCTGGGTTTTGAGCAGGGATTGGTGGCTATCGTGCTGACAATTCTGATATTATTTTTCCATTTGCTACAGGTCATAAGTGTGATAGGTAATTATGAAGTAGGAATTTATGCACCAATGAGCGGTATCCCACAGAGTTCTGCGATCTTTCTGATGCTTTACCTGCGACTGATTACAGGAGAAATCTGGAAGAGGCCTAAGCGAGTAAAAGGGGAATGAGAAGTTCTTGAAATATGAGGTGATGGTATGCTGTATTTAGTTTCTGATATTCATGGCAATCTGAAAGACTTTCAGGAGCTGCTATGCAAGATTGATTTCTCCGGAAGCAGAGATCATATGATCATCATAGGGGATCTGCTCGATCGGGAGCCGTACGGTATCCCGTTACTGAAATATATTGCTCCCTATATCCGGGACGGTTCGATGCAGCTGCTGATGGGCAATCATGAACTGTTTGCTCAAATGTATCTGAAATCCGAGTTAAGCGAGCGGAACTGGATCGCCTTCGGTGGTCGTGAAACACTGCGGGATATTCAGAAACTATCGACGGATGAGCGGGCGGAGCTACTGGAGTTTCTGGAGAATCTTCCATATTATCAGGAGATTAATTCGGATTATTTAGGCAGGGTGCTCGTTACCCATACAGGCATTGACTGTGACCATTATATATGGAATCCGGATGGAACGATCAATGTCAAACAGTCGATTGAAAGAGCAGTTGCATGCAACCGGTATCGATATATGATTGGAATGGACCTGCATCAGATACCGGAGGCAGAGAAGAAAAAGCTCGATACGTATATGATCGTTGGACATGTGCCGGTGTTCAGACTCAATGAGACTATGTCGAATACGTTTTACCGAACACGGTATTACATGGATATTGACTCCGGATCCGGCTTCCGGGAGCAGGGTGGTGTGCTCGGCTGTTACTGTGTAACGACAGACGAAGAGATTTATATGTGAATTGAAATGTAAAAACAGTAAAAAAATAAGAACAAATATATTGACAAGCAGAAATAGGTAATGTATACTTAGTATCAAGCAAGTATATATTATCTATTTTTTCTATAGTCGCAGGTAGTCATTACCATTCTGGAAAGAAGGTCTTGCTGAAATTCAAGAGAACAGAGGACAGGATCTTTGGGGAATGGATACACTAGGCAGAAGTTGGCATCATGCGGCGCCATATCTGGTATAAGCTCCAGGGATTCTGATACAGGAAGGAGTTACAGATTGGGAAAGAAGGATATTGCAGAGAAGTTATATACAGAGAATAATCGGATATTTGCAGATATTGTGAATTACATGGTGTATGATGGGGCCGAGATAGTACATCCTGCAGATTTGATGGAATTAGGAAACGAAGAACTGATGCTGAAGGGAGAAGATAAGCAGCAGCGTTATCGGGATGTGATGAAGAAGGCAGTGATCCGGCAGGATAAGGATGCTATTTACATGCTGGTTAGTCTTGAGAATCAATCGGAGGTACATTATGCGATGCCGGTTCGGAATATGCTGAATGATGCTATGCGGTATATGCGTCAGGTGGAGCAGATTCGGAGGGAACGGTTTCAGCAAGGCAGGCAGGGGAATCAGATGCAGGAATGTACTCCCATCGAGGGGCAGATACATGCGGAGTTTTTGTCTGGGATGACAGAACAGGACAAGCTATTGCCGATCATTACAATTGTTATCTTATTTCAGGATCAGACATGGAACGGACCGAAATCTATTCATGAAATGTTGAATACAACAGATCCGGCAGTTCTGAAATATGTACAGGATTATAAGATTCATGTGATTGCTCCGGCAGATATGACGGAGGATGAATTACGTAAGTTTCAGAGCAGTATGCGTGAGGTTTTAAACTTCATCAAGTATTCAAAGGATAAGAGGAAGCTGGCACAGATCATGCAGGCAGATGCAGAACGGTTTAAACATATGGAAAGAGAGGCGGTACAGTTGTTAAATCTAGTGACCGGGGCCGAGATGGAAATGGATGAAGACGAGGAGGTCGTAAATATGTGTAAAGCAATTCAGGATATGAGAAAGGAAGAGCGGGAGCTTGGGCAGCAGGAAGGTAAGACACAAATGATACAGAGTATGTTAGCACATGGTTATACATTGGATGAAGTCATGGAAGTTGTAGGAAGTGACGAAGACAATGTGGAAGAGGGCAAGGAAACGGGAACGATGTGCAAAGCATTGGAAGATATGAGAAAGGAAGAGCGGGAGCTTGGACAGCAGGAAGGAGAACAGAAGGGTAGGCAACAGGTAATAAGAAACATGTTGTTGCATAATTATGCCATAGCGGATATTATGACTCTTGTGGAGTGTAAGGAAGATGAGGTTATAGAAGTGCAGAAAAGCATGGAATGATAAAAGAACCTCTTATTTTGCGGAGTTTAAGGAGCATAGCAGAATGAAGCAATATATAGAATCAGATATCAGAAAAAATTACAGGAATCTTACTAGATTTCTGATTGCACATAATATGACAATCACAACCATGGAGAGTGCGACTGCCGGACAGATCGCGTCACTCATTACGGATACGGAGGGCTCATCGGCGGTTCTGAAAGGCGCGTTTATTACCTATTGTAATGAAGCGAAGATTATGCAGGGAGTGCCTGCAGAGATCCTGGACAAGTATACCGTATATTCGGAAGAAACAGCGGCAGCCATGGCAGAAGCCTGCGCCCGGACATATGATGCGGATATTGGACTGGGTGTCACCGGAACCATGGGGAATGTGGATCCGGCGAATCCGGACAGTTCGGTACCGGGACAGGTATATTTTGCAATCACGATAAAAGGACACACAGAGTCTTATTATAGGGAGATAGCACCACAGCCGACCAGACTGGCATATAAGCTGGCGGTGGCAGAGGAAATCTATGATGCGCTGATGCCACAGTTGGAAGCAATGGAATCTTATTAAATGGAAAGAGAAGTAAATTGCGGTTTATATGGATGAGGTTTCTTCCCGTTGTCGCTTCGTGTCATATACCCCTGTGGGGCAAGCTCTCGCATCTGCCAGCACGT
>OIZV01001059.1_pt1 | contig 10553 bp, 8 predicted proteins | sample 1588681 | NCBI WGS metagenome assembly OIZV01 (sample SAMN03283281) | human gut metagenome | biome: human-associated habitat; material: feces | host: Homo sapiens | place: Peru | collected 2012
GAAGCCCTCCGGCAGCAGCGCCGCCGCGTCCAGATCGAACCAGGCGTTCGAGCCCTTTTCGGCAAAGATCGCGGAAACGGAGTCGATGGTCTCCGGCGTGCACACGGGCTTGCCGCAGTCGCCGCAGTAGAACACCGGGATAGGCAGACCCCAGCGGCGCTGACGGCTGATGCACCAGTCGGCGCGCTCGCGGATCATGGCCTCCATGCGGTCGCAGCCCCAGTCGGGGTTCCAGCGGACCTTCTTCGCCGCGCGGACGGCGTCCTCCTTGAAGGCGTCGACCGAGCAGAACCACTGGTCGGTGGCACGGTAGAGGATGGGGCTGTGGCAGCGCCAGCAGTGGGCATACTGGTGCTCGATCGTCTCGCTGGCCAGCAGCGCGCGGCAGGCGAGCAGATCGGCAAAGATCTTGTTGTTGGCCTCGTCGGTCGTCAGTCCCTCGTAGGGGCCGGCCAGCTCGTTCATGCGGCCGCGGTCGTCCACGGGCACGACGATGCCGATGTCGGTTTTGCCGGACTGGTCATAGCGGCGGCAGACCTCATAGTCCTCCTGGCCGTGGCCCGGCGCGGTATGAACGCAGCCGGTACCGGCGTCCAGCGTGACATGGTCGCCGAGGATGACGACGCTCTCGCGGTCGAACAGGGGATGGCGCGCGCGCATGAGCTCAAACTCCGCGCCCTTCAGGCGCGCCAGGATCTCAAAGCTTTCAATGTTCGTGACCGCCTTGAGCGCCTCGAGCCGCCCCTCCGCGACGATGTACACCTCGCCGTTGGGCTGCCTGGCCAGAACGTAGTCCAGATTGGCGTTGAGACAGATGGCGAGGTTGCCGGGGATGGTCCAGGTCGTCGTCGTCCAGATGACGAAATAAAGCTCGTCCAGCGGCGCGTACTGCGCCAGCTTGCCCTCGTCGTCGGTCACGCGGAATTTCACATAAATGGACTCGCAGCGGTCGTTCGCGTATTCGATCTCCGCCTCGGCCAGCGCCGTTTCGTCCTTCGGGCACCAGTAAACCGGCTTTTTACCCTTGTAAATATAGCCCTTTTCGTACATTTTCCCGAACACGCGCACTTCCGCCGCCTCGAACTTCGGGTCCATGGTCTTGTAGGGCTTGTCCCACTCGCCGAGCACGCCCAGGCGCTTGAAGCCCTCGCGCTGCACGTCGATGTAATGGTCGGCATAGGCATGGCAGGCGCTGCGGAATTCCGAAACGCTCATGGCCTTGCGGTTGAGCTTCTGCTCTTTGATGATAGCCGACTCGATGGGCATGCCGTGGTTGTCCCAGCCGGGCGTGTAGGTCACGCGGCAGCCGGACATGCTCTTGTAGCGGTTGATGAAGTCCTTGAGGCACTTATTGAGCGCGTGGCCCATGTGCAGCGCGCCGTTGGAGAACGGAGGGCCGTCGTGCAGGGCAAAGCGGGGCTTGCCCTCGTTCTTTTTGAGCAGTTCGTTGTAAAGGTCGAGTTCCTGCCAGTGCTTCAGCATATCCGGCTCGCGCATCGGAAGCCCGCCGCGCATCGGAAAGCCCGACTTGTTCATGTTGAGCGTCTGTTTGTATTCCATAATTCCTCCTGCAAAAACAAAGCGCCCCGAGCCTTGGCTCAGGGCGATAAATGACCGCGGTACCACCTGAATTCCCGCGCATCAAAACGCGGGCACTCGCCTTCTGTAACGGGAAGTCCCGTCCGGGCTTACTTGCGGTTCAGCCCGGCTGCTCCAAGGGGATCTTCGGAGGCTTCTGCCGCTGCCTTACACCGACCGGCAGCTCTCTTTGCGCGTCAAAACCCCGTACTTGTCCTTTTCATTGCATATATCAGCTACAGTGTACCCATTTATTGTCCCCTTGTCAAGAAAAACCCCGGCAGAAATTCAAAAAATGTTTAAAACTGAACGCCTCTGCCGCGATTGCAAACCGCGTGCTCATGTGGTATGCTTAGGGGACACCAACAATATGGGAGGCAATGACACACATGGACGATAAGACCAATCAGGCGCCGGAGCAATCCGGAATGCCGGACAATGAGGAGTATTCCTCTTATACGCTTCCGACCGAGGATGCTGCCGCGCAGGAGGCGCATACCATTCCGCTCGAAGACGAGCGCACGCAGGGCGCGCAGGACAGCGCCGCGCAGCCCGCAAAGAAAAAATCTCCGCTGCCGTGGATCATCGGCGGCGCAGCCGTTGTGGTCGCCGCAGCGCTCGTGCTGATCCTCACGCTGAAGCCGAAAACGGTCAGCCCGGATGCAGAGCAGCCCGGCGATGCGACGATCTCCGAGCCTGCCGATACCCCCGACACTACCCAGCCAGACGATCAGACCCCCGCAGAGGACGGCCAGACCGGCGAACAGACGGACGGCGAGGAAACCGAGCCCGCAGGCAACGGTATAAGCTACACCGTGGAAGCGGACGCACTGACCGAGGACGTTCTGAACCGCGAGATCGCCGTCTGCGGCGACGACCATCTGACGAACCGGGAGCTTCCGTATTACTACTGGCAGCAGTATTATACGCTCATGAACAACTACGGCAGCTACGCTTCATATTTTATCGATACCAGCACGCCGTTTGACCAGCAGATGTGTATGTTTGACGACACGCGCACCTGGCAGCAGTATTTCCTGCAGGCGGCCATCACGAACTATGAAAACGTCACCGCCATCTGGCAGGAGGCCCGGCTTGCAGGCTTCCAGCTGAGCCAGGAGGATCAGGACTACCTCGACGAGCTTGACGGCCAGATCACCGTAGCCGCCGCAAGCTACAGCTACGGCAGCGCGGACGAATATCTCCAGATGGCCTATGGCCCGGCAGCCACGCTGACGTCGTACCACGCCTTTGTCGAGCGGCAGATCACGGCCTCGGCCTATCTGCAGGTGCTCGTCGACGAGAAGCCCTACACCGAGGACGATATCAGCAAATACTATGACGACAACGCCGATTCCTACGCCGGAAACGGCATTGAAAAATCCGATGTGAAGATGGTGAACGTGCGTCACATCCTCATCCAGCCCGAAGGCAAGAATGACGACGGCACCTACACCGACGAAGCATGGGCAGAGGCCGAGAAGAAGGCCAACGACCTGCTGACCGAGTGGCAGAATGGCGAGCACACCGAGGATTCCTTCGCGTTCATGGCCGCGGAAAACTCGCAGGATCCCGGCAGCGTGGAAAACGGCGGCTTGTACGAGGATATCTATCCCGGCAAGATGGTCGACGAGTTTGACGCCTGGTGCTTCGATCCCGCCCGTCAGCCCGGCGACACCGGCATCGTCAAGACCAGCTACGGCTATCACATCATGTACTTCTCCTCCACGGGCGAACACGCGTACTGGTACGTCCGCGCAGAGGAGGACTATCTGAACGAGCTGTCCGTGCGCGTTCTGCAGGAGGTCGCGGCAAAGTTCGAGGTCACGGAATCCGAGCAGAACGCGGCCATCGTCGACATCATGCAGCAGAACTGACAAGCTGCCGGGAGGGAGTCCGCACATGAAACGCTTACTGTTTTTCATCAACCCGAACGCGGGCCACGCCGAGATCCGCAGCTCGCTTATGGAGGTGCTGGCGATCTTCTGCAAGGGCGGCTATGAGCCGACCGTACACATGACGACCGGGCCGCGCGATATCACGCGGCAGATCGCCGAACGCGGGACGCAGTATGACCTGATCGTCTGCACCGGCGGCGACGGGACGCTCAACGAGGCCGTCTCCGGCCTCATGGCGCTGCCGTATGAAAAGCGGCCCCCGCTGGGCTACATCCCCGGCGGCACAGTCAACGACGTGGCCTCCACGCTGGGCCTTTCCAAGGACCCCATCCGCGCCGCGCAGGAGATCGTGGGGGGCAGATTATACCCGCTGGACATCGGCTCGTTCGGCCCCGACCGGTACTTTACCTATGTCGCCGCCTTCGGCATCTTTACGGACGTGCCGTATGAGACGCCGCAGGAGGACAAGCGCATCTGGGGCAGGCTTGCGTACATTATGAACGGCGCAGGCGCGCTTGGGCGGCTGAAGCCGACGCATGTGCGCGTCTATTATGAAGGCCGGATGGAAGAGGCCGACGTACTCGTCGGGCTTGTGACCAGCACGACCTCCGTCGGTGGCTTCAAGGCCACGAAGGATCTCGGCATCTCGCTCAACGACGGGCTGTATGAGATGATCCTCGTGCGCGCGACAAAAACTCTCGCAGAGTTCAATCTGGCCGCGACGCGTGCGCTGCGGCTGGATTTTGACAACGATTCGTTTATTTCCACGCAGACCGGCGCGCTGCGCTTTGAGTTCGACGAGCCGGTTTCCTGGACGGTCGACGGCGAATTCGGCGGCAGCGTAACCGAGGTCGAGATCCACAACGAGCACCGCGCGATCGACATCGTAGTTCCGTAAGGGAGGCGGCAGTATGAACCTTCGCTTTGCAGACGAGCACGACGCAGCCGCCTGTCTCGCCATTTACGCACAGTATATCGATACTTCTATCACGTTTGAGACGGCGCTGCCGTCCGAAGACGAGTTTGCCGGACGCATCCGCAGCTACGGCGCGGTCTACCCGTGGCTGATCGCGGAGGAGGACGGCGAAATTCTCGCCTACGCCTACGCCCACCGCGCGCAGGAGCGTGCCGCCTATGACTGGAACGCGGAGCTTTCCGTCTACGTTTCAAAAAACGCGGCGGGAAGGGGCCTCGGCACAAGGCTCTACCGGGCGCTGCTGGCCCTGCTCAAGGAGCAGGGCGTCCGCACGGCCTACGGCGTTGTGACCATGCCGAACGACGCAAGCGCTGCCCTGCACCGGAAGCTGGGCTTCGGGCTGCTGGGGACGTATCACAATACCGGCTACAAAAACGGCCGCTGGCGCGATGTGGTCTGGTTCGAAAAGCACATCGGCTCGTTTAACGGCGTGCCGGAGCCGATCCGCCCCATCGGCCAGCTCGCAGACCGCGAAGCGGTCCTGCGGACGATTTGAAAAACAGCCTCCTGTTCAGCACAGGGGGCTGTTTTTTGCGGGACTGCTTTCAGCTGTTACGGCTTCTCCAGACCGTCTGCCAGCTTTTGCAGCGGCAGATGGCGCAGGAGCAGGCTGACGGGGTTGAGCTCGGAGGCCGCCGTTTTCGCGCCTGCCGCCATGAACAGGCGCAGCGTGCTGCCCAGCGCGCTGCGCGTGGGCTTGTCCAGCGTCCGGTATTTCTTGAGCATGGCCGCCGCCGTTTTGAGTCCGCCCTCCTTGAGGTCGGTCAGCGTCCCGGCGTCGGTGCAGGTGAGGATGTCGAACAGCGCGTCGGTAAAGGCCACGCGCTGCTCCGGGCTCAGGGAGAGGATGAACGTGCGGATCGTCTCGTCGACGAGCTTGCCGCCCTCGGTGAGATCCGGAAGATGCTCGAATTTCTCCCCGCGCACCTGCCACGAGAAGCCGTCGTGCTGCCACAGACCGCTCTGCGTGCTGCGCACGACCTCATAGCGCTCCTCATGCTCGAGAAGCATTCCGACGACGGACGATTCCGGCAGGATCGTCGTGATCTTATCCGCGACGCGCCTGTGCTCCGGCAGGCCGAGCAGCGACGTGCGAAAGCCGGGGCCGTCGTTATTGTACACGCGCATGAGCTGGTTCTGCACGGCTTCGCCGCAGAACACCGCGCTGTAGACCGCGAGATTGCCGCCCTTGGAGTGCCCGCCCACGCGAAGCGGGTGCGACGGAAGCGCCGCGGCTGCCGCGGCCAGATACTCCGCCGCCATCCTCTGCGCCGGGACGACCGGCAGAAAGGCCAGATTGAAATCCTCCTTCCAGCCGACGATGGTGTCGTCCGTGCCCCGGAAGGCGATATAGGCCGTCTTGTCTGACAGAAGCGCCGTCAGCGCGGAAAACTGCGTCTGTGTTTCTTCATCGGTGCGGCTGACATAGGCGCAGAGCGTCAGATCGGAAAAGCGGCGGCTCGCGGCCATTTTGTGCCCCAGCTCCGGGATCTGCTCCGGCACGAGCACGCCCATCGTCTCCTGCGGCCGCGCCGCGTCGTATTGCCGCATGGCATCCGGCAGGAAAACCGGGGCGGAAAAGTCCGCCGGAACGATCCCGGAGAAGTCCAGAAAGCAAAGTTCCGCCATCAGCAGATTGTCCACCTCGTTGAACCCGCGCTCTGCCAGCGTCAGATCGCCGCGCCAGTCCAGATAATCCAGAATGTTTGCCATGGAAATACCTCCGGAGTTTAGTGTACCCATCATACACAAATTTTACCGGAAAAACAACCAAATCGGGCAGAAAAAAGCCTTAATTTTTTCTGAATTCGTACAGCCTATAAACCTATTGACTTTATGGGTAATATGTGTTATGCTCAGGACATAAGAAAGAATTCCCTGCAAAGGAGCTGATATTGATGCAAGTCTATGCGGACAACGCAGCGACCACCAGAATGCACCAGACGGCCATCGACACGATGACCTATCACCTGAACAACACCTTCGGCAACCCGTCGAGCCTCTACACCATCGGCCAGCAGGCCAAGGAAGTGCTCGAGACGGCGCGTGCCGATATGGCCGCCTGCTTCGGCGCGCAGCCGCGCGAAATCTATTTTACCTCCGGCGGCAGCGAGGCCGACAATCAGGCTATTACCTCCGCCGCCTATCTCGGCGCGCGCAAGGGCAAAAAGCACATCATTTCCACCACGTTTGAGCATCACGCCGTCCTGCATACCCTGAAGCGGCTGGAAAAGCAGGGCTTTGAGGTAACGCTTCTGGACGTGCACGCGGACGGCCTTGTCTCGGCGCAGCAGGTCGCGGAGGCCATCCGCGATGATACCTGCCTCGTGACCATTATGTTCGCCAACAACGAGATCGGCACCATTCAGCCGATCGAGGCAATCGGCGCGGTCTGCCATGAACGCGGCGTGCTGTTCCACACCGACGCGGTGCAGGCGGCGGGCCACGTGAAGATCGACGTGAACGCGATGCATATCGATCTGCTGAGCCTGTCCGCGCACAAGTTCCACGGCCCGAAGGGCGTGGGTATGCTCTACGCGCGGCGCGGCATCATCCTCACGAACCTCATCGAGGGCGGCGCGCAGGAGCGCGGCAAGCGCGGCGGCACGGAAAACGTCCCCGGCATCGCGGCCATGGCGGCAGCCTTGACGGAAGCCTGCGCCAATATGGACGAGAACACAAAGAAGGTCACGGCCCTGCGAGACAAGCTCATTGACGGCATTTCCAAAATTCCGCACTGCGCGCTCAACGGCGCGCGTGAGCCGAGACTGCCCGGCAATGTGAACTTCTGCTTTGAGGGCATCGAGGGCGAGAGCCTTCTGCTGCTGCTCGACGCGAAGGGCATCAGCGCGTCGTCCGGCTCCGCCTGCACGTCCGGTTCGCTCGACCCCAGCCATGTGCTGCTGGCCATCGGACGGCCGCATGAGGTCGCGCACGGTTCGCTGCGCCTGACCATCTGCGAGGACAACACCGAAGAGGAAATCGACTATATCCTTGCCGAGCTTCCGCCGATCGTGGACGATCTGCGGAACATGTCGCCGGTCTGGAAGGACCTGATGAGCGGCAAACGGCAGTTTACGCTGTAAGGAGGGCTTTATCATGGCACTGTATACCGAAACCGTCATGGATCATTTCATGCACCCGCGCAATGTCGGCGAGATCGCAGACGCGGACGGCGTCGGCGAGGTCGGCAACGCCAAGTGCGGCGATATCATGAAGATGTACCTGAAGATCAAGGACAATAAAATCGAGGACGTGAAGTTTGAGACGTTCGGCTGCGGCAGCGCGATCGCCTCAAGCTCCATCGCGACGGAGATGATCAAGGGCCGGACGCTGGAGGACGCGCTGGCGCTGACCAATCAGGAGGTCGTCGACGCGCTGGGCGGCCTGCCTGCGCACAAGCTGCACTGCTCCGTTCTGGCCGAGGAGGCCGTCAAGTCCGCCATTCAGGACTATTACGAGAAAAACCACATCGAGTACGACCACAGCAAATTCCCCAAAAAGGAAGACTGCGAGTCCTGCTGCCGGATGGTATAACGAAACGCACCGGGCGCGGCCATTGGCCGCGCCCGGTGCGCGCTCAATCAGCTTCGTTGACAGGGGCCTCCGCCTCATTTGCCTGCTGGATGGTGATGCTTTCCTGCGGGGCTTCGGAGAATTCGAGCTGGATGACGGCCTGCGGGAAATTGACCGAGCAGGACGCGCGTTTTCCGCGTTCGGCTGCAAGCCGCCCGGCAAGCGCCAGCAGCTGCTGCAGGGTGTCCCGGTTCAGGCCGCCGCCGCGCCAGTGGAACACGAACAGGGGCTGCTTTTTGCGCAGTGCTTGCGCAAGCCGCTTTTCCAGCTCCTCCGGCTTCGTGAACGAGACGCTTCGATAGTAAAATCGTTTCCCATCCGTGCAGGCGGGGACGGGCAGGACGAGCGGGGTGTGGTCGCGGAAGAGCCTGCCGTCGTCGAGGTTATAATAATCGTACCGCTTTTCGCCCCGCTGGAGCGAGTTGTCAAACGTCGCGTCGAGGTGGTAATACTGCCCGCCGGCGCGCACAACGTTCCATGCGTGGCGGTATTTGATCCCGCGCGCGGGGTCCGCCTCGCTGAGCGCGACGATGCACCACAGGCCGAGCTGGTCGCACAGTGCCTTGACGGTCTTCGCGATGCCCTCGCACACGCCGACGCCCTGCGTCATGGGGCCGAGGATTTCATGAGAATACGGCTTTTTGAGCTTGTCGTAGCGCACGTTTTCCAGGATGAAATCGTGCACGGCAAGCTCTTTTTCCGCCTCCGTCTTCCCTTCGAGCGGCTTCGTCAGCCGGGCCAGACGTGCGCTGACCGCCTGCTGGTGCGTGCGAATTTTTGCTTTGTCAAACAGATACTCCGGCAGAAGCTCCATATGCGCCGCGCCGGTCATCCACCGGCAGCGGTAGCCGGTGACGTAAAAGAGCAGCGGCTCGTCGAGCTTCAGCCGCAGATACACGTCCGCAAGCTGCTTTTCATCCAGCATCGGAATGCGGATGCCGGGCGCAAGCGCGCAAAAGCCGCCCAGAAGCGCGTCATACACGCCCTGCAGCGGCCGGGAAAGCTGTCCGTAATAATATCGCATAGAACCTCAAAACTGCAGCTGCGCGGGCTGCAGATCATCCAGTCCGGACAGCGTCCGCACCGGGACTGCACCGCGCGCGATCAAAGCCTGCGCGCCCTCGGAGCCGTCGTCGCTTACAAACACCGGGCTCCAGCCGCGCCTTAAATTCTCCGTCGTCCCGTCCCACGTGCCGCCTGCTCCGGCGCGGCACTGCGCGACGAGCGTTTTTTCGCCCATCGCGTGGATAAAATGGTTCCTTGCCAGCGCCCGCTGCGCAGAAAACGGCAGATCGTAGCCCTGATCAGCCAGATACAAAACGTTCGCCGGCGCCGGGCAGTCCAGAAGCCGCCCGGCCGGGAAAACCACGGCGGAGCCGCCCGCCGTCAAACAGGCCTCCTGCGCCGCGCGGTCCGCACCCATCGCTCCGCCGGAACAGAGTGCGTACCCAGAACGCGCAATGAGCCGCCCGGCGGCCTCCGCGAACGCGCGTCCGCCCTCCGTCAGCTCCCGCGAGCCGACGACGGAAATGCAGCGCATGGAAAGCGGCGTTTCATCCTCCTTCGCGAACAGAACCGCCGGGCAGCGCTGGCCGAGCGTCTGCCGCAGGCGTGCGGGGTAGCGCGGCGACAAGCGCGTGATGGGCACGATCCCGTTCCGCTCTGCCGCGCGCAGATAGCGCTCCAGCTGTGTTTCGCGCGACAACAGCCGCACGATGCGCCCGCACTGCTCCTGCGAATAGCCGAGCCGTTCCAGATCGCGCTCCGTCAGCTCCCGCAGCGGGTTTTCTCCGCCGAGGCCGAGGGCGCGCGCCCGCTTGGCAAGTTCCTGAAACTGCGCCATGGTCAGCGGCCTGTCCTCCGCCTCCGGCAGCGCGCAGCACAGAAGCAGCAGACCCGTCTCCGCCGCCGTCAACGGAAGCGGCGGCGCGGCGGCGCCTTTTTGGGCTTCGGCGGCTCCTCTTCGACGAGGGAGCCGTCCTCCGTGAATTTCACGGGCTGGATGGCATAGTGGGAATATTTCGCGATCTCCGCCAGCTTCGCCTGCTCCGGGAATGTGCCGAGGATGGACACGGCGATGCCCTTTTTCCGGGCACGGCCCGTGCGGCCGATGCGGTGGATATAATACTCGTTCTCCTCCGGCACGTCGTAGTTGATGACGCAGTCCACATCGTCGACGTCGATGCCGCGCGAGGCGACGTCCGTTGCAATCAGAATGGGCAGCTTGCCGTCTTTAAACGTGCGCATGGTCTTCTCGCGCTTCTGCTGCGGGATATCGCCGTGGATGCAGTCGGCGTCGAGGCCCATGCGGACCAGATCGTCGCGCAGGCGCTGGCACATGACCTTCGTATTGCAGAAGACGATGGTGCGTTCCAGCCGGAGCGTGCGGATGAGCCTGCTCGTCATCTCGATCTTTTCGAGCGGCGGGCAGGTGATGGAATACTGCGTGATGTCCGGGCGGTTGTCCGTATCGGCGGGGACGGTGATCTCCACCTCGTCGCGCTGGTACATCCACGAGACGGTCA
>OIZV01001061.1_pt1 | contig 10543 bp, 9 predicted proteins | sample 1588681 | NCBI WGS metagenome assembly OIZV01 (sample SAMN03283281) | human gut metagenome | biome: human-associated habitat; material: feces | host: Homo sapiens | place: Peru | collected 2012
CGGAGCAGCAGCTGAACTGCTACGCCGATTTCTGCCGGGATGCGCTGGCCATGCCCGTGGTGAAGGGCCGCAAGACCGACAAGGAGAAGTTCGCCGGGGCCGAAGCCACCTATACCATCGAGGCCATGATGAAGGACCGCAAGGCGCTGCAGTCCGGCACGAGCCACTATTTCGGCGATAAATTCTCCCGCGCCTACGACGTCACGTTCACCGGCCGCGACAACAAGCTTCAGTATCCCTTCCAGACCTCCTGGGGCAGCACGACCCGTCTCATCGGCGCGTGCATCATGACCCATTCGGACAACAATGGCCTTGTGCTGCCGCCCGCCATCGCTCCCATTCAGGTCGTTGTGCTGCCCATCGCGCAGCACAAGCCCGGCGTTCTGGAGGCGGCGCAGTTGCTCCGCGCCCGGCTGGAGGCGCTCGGCCTGCGCGTGAAGCTCGACGATTCGGACAACTCCCCCGGCTGGAAGTTTGCCGAATACGAGATGAAGGGCGTGCCCCTGCGCGTGGAGATCGGGCCGAAGGACATGGAGAAGGATCAGTGCTGCATCGCGCGGCGCGACAACGGCGAAAAGATCTTTGTGCCGCTGGCGGAGCTGGAGGAGCGCGTTCCGGCGCTGCTTCAGGACGTTCACGACAATCTCTACGCCATGGCGCAGAAGAATCTGGCCGACCACACCTATTCGCTGGACACCTGGGAGGATGTGCGGAGGATGGTGGACAACGGCGGCGGCTTTGCGCGCACGAAGTGGTGCGGCAGCCTTGAGTGCGAGCTGGCCATGAAGGAAAAGGCCGGCGTGTCCAGCCGCTGCATGCCGCTTGAGCAGTCCGGCACGACGGGCCGCTGCCCGGTGTGCGGAAAGGAATGCACGACCGACATATTCTGGGGCGTCGCCTACTGACAGCCTCTGACAACATTATTCCCGCGCCCGGCGGGAACAAATCCGGAAGCAGCCCCGTCTTATGGTAAAACGGGGCTGCTTCTGCCAAAAACGGAAAAACGGAGGACATGAAATGAAACGACTGACTGCGATCGTTCTGATGCTGCTCATGCTCGCGGGGCTTTGCGCCTGCGGCAGCAAGACGGCCGACCGGGCCGTGTCCGGAATGGCTTACGACAACGAGGGGTACGACGAAAGCCCGGCGGAGGACATCCTCTGGGACACCGAGGCGGCCATGCCGGAGGAGGGCGCCGCCGTGGACGAGGGCTTTTCCGTCGGAACGGGAAGCGCGTCCGCGTCGGACGCCGCCTCCCAGAACGGCATCGACGTGTCGAAGATCATCTATTCCTGCCGCGCGGAGATCGAAACGCTGTCGTTTGACGACTGCTGCGCCGCGGTGGACGAGATGGTCCGGCGGGCCGGCGGCTTCCTGGAGGCAAGCACGGTCCGCGGCGGATACTATTATTCCGACAGCCTGCGCACGGCGGAATATACCATCCGCCTCCCGCGCGAGAGCTTTGACGAGGTGACGGAGAACCTGTCGGCGCTTGGCCACGTTTCCTACTGCTCCATCAGCGCGGAGAACGTGGGCGCCTCCTACCGCGACACGGAAAGCCGCCTGTCCGTTTACCGGACAGAGGAGGAGCGGCTGCTGGAGATGCTGGAGAAGGCCGACACGGTCGAGGATATGCTCAACATCGAGGACCGGCTCGCCGACGTGCGCTATCAGATCGAGAGCCTGACCACCGATCTGCGCGCCTGGGACAGTCTGATCCAGTATTCCACGCTGAATCTGACGGTTGAGGAAGTCGAGAAGTACACGGAGGAGCCGGAGCTTGGCTACTGGCAGAAGATCGGCCGCGGCTTCGTGAACACGCTGCGCGGCGTGGGCGATTTCTTCGCGGAGCTGTTCTCGCTGGTGCTCATCGCGCTGCCGGTGCTCGTGCTGCTGGGCGCCGCCGCGCTGGTGATCGTGCTGCTGGTGCGCGGAGGAAAGAAGCGCCGGGCGGCCCGCGAGGCCCGGCCCTATGCGCCGCAGAGCTATACGGCGCCGGACGGAAAGGCCGACGGGGATAAAAAGGAATAAGGAAAGGCCGAAACAAAAGAAATGCCCGGGGCAAACGCCCCGGGCATTTTTATCGCTGCTCTTACAGGCCGAGAAGGTCCTTCAGCGCATCGAGGGCGACGTAGGATTCGCCGTCGATGTCAACGACCTCGAGCGCGCCGTCGGCCGGCACAACGGTGATGTTGCCGGTCCAATGGCCGCCGGCCGAAACGTCGACGGTCTCGCCGTTGACGGTCACAGTGCCGTTGATGGCGCTGCCGGCTTCCACGTCCAGAACGGTGAGATAGCACACGTCCGCGGGCGTCCAGACGGAGTTGTCGGACAGGAGGACCCAGACGCCGTTGTTGACCGGCTTGGAGATGGTGTTCGTTATCCAGCCGAGATAGGTGGCGTTGTCGGAGGTGATGCGGCCTTCCACGGCGCCCATGGCGATGGCTTCGTCGACAGAGCCGGCCTGGATCTCGTTGCCCTCGGCGTCGTAATAGCCGGAGTAGGCGTTGTGGAGCGCAGAGGAGGAGCTGGCGTTGCCGTTGATCTCGCAGTTGGCAAAGCTCAGGATCAGGTTCTGGCCGAACCAGGTCATGCCCTCGCCGTTGGTGGGCACGGAGATGGAGTTGTAGAAGTCGCCGTTAAGGGCGGTCTCGCCGCGGCAGTCGGAGAAGCTGACCTGCACGTCGTTTATCATGTTTCGGATGCTGTAGCCGAACAGGGTCTGATCCTTGGTGTTGTAGTCATAGGGATCGTAGTCGGGGTCGGCCTCGACGGGCGCGGTGAGATCCAGGCTTTCGCTGAAATACTGGCTGCCCATGCCGGGGTCGTCGCAGGTCGCCAGCTGCACGATGACGCCGGATTCGGACTCAAAGCGCGTGTTTTCGATGTTGATGACGGGCGTGCAGGCCTTGACCAGCAGGGCCGCGCCCTTGGTGTAAAATTCGCTGCCGCGGATCTCGGTGCTGCCGTCGGCAAAGAATTCGTCGGAGCTGTTGTCCGTCGCGCCGGGGACATAGGAGACGTTGTTGGTCTTGTGGTACATCACGCCGTACTGGCCGGTGTAGATGCAGTTGTCGAAGGTGCCGCCGGAGGTCTCGTTGGCGACGATGAGCGCGTAGGTGGTGTTGTAGGCGCGGCCGTCGTCGTCGATCTCTACGTCGGCCTCGTAGCCGAGATCGTAGTCGTATTCGTCCTTGACGTATTCAATGGTGTCGTCCAGAACGCCGGAGGCGATGGCGCTGCCGATGATGCAGTTGGTGAAGCGGTTGTGGGTCGCGCCGATGGCGTAGGAAATGTAGCCGGAGTTGCCGGTGAAGTCGAGGATGCAGTCGTTGAGGTTCATGCGGACGGTGTAATCACCCCAGTTTTCGCCGCCGTCGACCGCGTCGGAGGACACGACGCCCCAGCCGGAGGAGATGATGGTGCAGTCGTTATAGGTGGCCACGCCGGTGGAGGCCATGAGCTGGGAGCGGACCTCGGCCGTCGGCTCGATGCCGAGCATCCAGGGGGAGGAGTTCATGGACATCCCGGAGGTCGCCTCATACATGGCTTCGCCGTTTTCGTCCACGGGGTTGCCCGTGAGGATCAGACCGTCGTTGACGGTCAGCTCGGGCGGATTGGCCAGATCGTCGCCGCCGATGAACATGCCGTGGCGGATGATGCCGTGGGCGATGAATTCATAGTCGTTGACGGTGACCTTCGCGTCGCCGCCGACCGCGATGCCCGCGCCGACGCCGGCAAAGTCGTTGGCGCCGTTGCCCTCGGCGACCATGCGCAGACCGTTGACGGTGTATTCGCCGCCGCCGAAGATGATGCCCTCGAAGTTGTCGTCAAGCGACTCGATGTACAGGTCGGACGCGCCGTTGTCGTCGTATTCGCCCTCCTGGATGGCGGCCGTGACGGACAGCTCCTCGTTCAGCCCGTCCGCGTCATAATACAGCGCGGTGCGGTAGGCGGAGGCGTAGCCGTCGACAAAGGCCGGGATCTGGCCGGTGACGGTGAAGACGACGTTTTTGTATTCGCCGCTCAGCCGGGCGGGATCGACCTCGACGCCGTCCACGGTGACGGTCAGATAGCCGTCGTGCGCGCCGTAGCTGGTGCCGTCGAAGACGAAGCGGTCATAGGCGGCCGACTCGTCGACGTAGTGGTCGTACACGATCTCGGACGAGCCGGAGGCCTCGCCGGAGGCGGTGACGATGCCGAAGGCGGCCTGGCGCTCCGCGTTGACGTCGTACTCCGCCTCGGAGGAGGCGGCCAGCGCGCCGAGCGACAGAAGCAGGCAGAAGGCCGTGACAAGGGCCAGAAGCTTGGTGGTTTTCTTCATTGCAGACTTCCTTTCTCCATTCATGATTGGTCATACAGACGAAAAAAGTTTAGCATATTATGTAACTCGTTTCAAGGAAGAATAAAAGATTTTTTAGACAAAATGCCAAAAACAATTTGAGTTATTCTGCTGTTTTTAATAAAACTTTAATGAAACAACCTCTTGACAGGGGAGAGCGGCGCGCGTATTATTAACTCGCGTTAAGAAACGAATGTTAAGAAAAGAGGGAGTCTATGCCGGCAAAGCCGAAATATACGAAGCAGGCGCTGCTGGACGCGGCGCTGGACATCATCCGCGAGGGCGGGCTGGAGGCGGTCACGGCGCAGGAGCTTGGACGCCGGCTGGGCGCCTCGGCGCCGTCGGTCTTTACGCACTTTGCCACCGTCGGGGACATCCGCCGCGCGGCGGTCGCGGCGGCGCGGGCGCTGTTCGACCGCTATGCGGCCGAGGGGATCGCCATGAATCCGCCGTTCAAGGGCTTCGGGCTGCGCTGCGTGCAGTTTGCCGGCGAGGAGCCGGCGCTGTACCGGCTGCTGTTCATGCGCGGCGGCGGCGAAAACCCGCTGCTGGATTATGTGCACGCAGACGGGCCGCTGGGTGCCGTGGAGCGGGAGCTGACGGAGCGCTTCGGCGTGGAGCCGGACGAGGCGTCGTGGCTGTTTTCCAACATGGTCATATACACGCACGGGCTGTGCTGCATGGAGGCGTGCGGTCTGGTGCACGGCACGGCGGAGGAGATCAGCGCGCGGTTGGGAACGATGTTCCGGCGGCTCATGATCGGCACGGCGGCGCCCCCGGACGAGCGCACGGGGCTTGTTCCGGCGGCGGGGGAGGTCATCGAAGGCGACCCGAGGGCTTACGCGGGCCGGGCGGAAAAATGAAACAGGGAGAAGAAACATGCTGAAAATCGAACATCTTACAAAGCAATACGGCGGCGTCAAGGCCGTGGACGATCTGTCGCTGCACATCGAGCCCGGCGAGATATACGGCTTCATCGGCCACAACGGCGCCGGCAAGACCACCACGATCAAATGCGCCGTGGGCATCCTGCACTTCGACGGGGGCGAGATATACATCGACGGGCACTCCGTGCGCACGGAGGCGCTCGCGTGCAAGAAGCGTCTGGCGTACATCCCGGACAATCCCGATCTGTACGAATTCATGACGGGTATCGGCTATCTCAATTTTGTGGCCGATATTTTCGGCGTGGACGCCGCAGCGCGGCAGGAACGCATCGAGCGCTACGCGGCCGCGTTTGAGCTGACGGACGATCTGGCGCAGCCGGTCAGCGCGTATTCCCACGGCATGAAGCAGAAGCTGGCCATCATTTCGGCCTGGCTGCATGAGCCGCGGCTGATCGTTATGGACGAACCGTTCGTCGGTCTCGACCCGAAGGCGGCGCACCGGCTCAAGGAGATGATGCGCGAGCTGTGCGATAACGGCGGGGCGATCTTCTTTTCCACGCATGTGCTGGAGGTCGCGGAGAAGCTGTGCGACAAGGTCGCCATCATCAAGGGCGGGCGTCTGATCCGCGCCGGGACGATGGAGGCCGTCCGCGGCGACGAATCGCTTGAGTCCGTGTTTCTGGAGCTGGAGGGCTGAGGATGCTGAAGGCGCTTTTGAGAAAACAGTTTCTGGAGCTGAACCAGTTTTACTTCCGCGACCGGAAAAGCGGCAGGCTGCGCTCCAGGGGCGGCGTGATCGGCTATGTGGCGCTGTTCGTGGTCATCTTCGCGGCGCTGGGCGCGTTTTTCGGGATGATGGAGGCGACGCTGCTGGACGGGCTCGCGCCCGCGGGCTACACCTGGCTGTATTTTGCCGTCAGCGCGCTGATAGCCATCGCGCTCGGGACCTTCGGCAGCGTGTTCAACACCTACGAGGGGCTTTATCACGCCCGCGACAACGAGCTGCTGCTGGCCATGCCGGTGCCGCCGGCGAAGCTGCTGCTGGTGCGGATGACGGGTGTTTACGCGATGGGGCTGCTGTACGAGGCCATCGTGTTTATCCCGGCGATGATCGTGTACTGGGCGCGCGGCGGCGTGACGGCGTGGCAGGTGGCCGCGCCGGTCCTGCTGCTGTTCATCATCGGCGTGCTCGTGCTGGTGCTGACGTGCGCACTGGGCTGGGTCGTGGCGCTGGTGTCGGCGAAGCTGAAAAACCGCAGCTTTCTGACGGTGCTGCTGTCGCTGGCCTTTATCGTGATATACTATATCGTATATTTCCGGCTCAACCAGTACATCCAGTCGATCGTGACCAACGCCGAGCAGGTCGGCCGCAGCTTCCGCACGGCGCTCTGGCCGCTGTATCAGATCGGTCTTGCGTGCACCGGCGGGACGGCCGCCTTCGCGGTCACGACGGCGCTGGCGGCGGCGCTGCTCTCGCTGCTCGTGTGGGTCATGGGGCGCAGCTTTACCCGCATCGTCACGGCGTCGTCCGGCGGGAAAAAGTCCGTGTACCGCCGCCGCGCGATGAAAAACAGCGGAAGGAAGGCCGCGCTGCTGCGCAAGGAGCTGCGGCGCTTCACGGCGAGCCCCGGCTATATGCTAAACTGCGGGCTGGGGATCGTGCTGATGCCGGTTTTGGCGGCCGCGGCGCTGATCAAAATGGGCTGGGTGCGGGAAACGCTCGGGTCGCTGCTTGAGCAGATCCCGGCGCTGGAGGCGATGGTGCCGGTTTTGGCGGCGGGGGCGCTGTGCCTGCTGTCCGCCACGAACGTCGTCTCCGCGCCGTCGGTCGCGCTGGAGGGGCGGAGCCTGTGGCTGCTGCAGAGCCTTCCCGTGCCGGCGGGCGAGGCGCTCGCGGCCAAGGAAAAGCTGCACGTTCTGCTCAACGGCGTTCCGGCGCTGCTTTTGGGTGTCGTGCTGGCGGTCGTGCTGCGGCTAGAGGCCGTGACGGCGGTCTTTATGCTGACGGCGGCGCTCGCGTTCACGGCGTTCACCGGGGCGCTGGGGCTTGTGCTCGGGCTGCGGCGGCCGAATCTGGAATGGACGAACGAGACCGTTCCGATCAAGCAGAGCATGTCGGTGACGATCACGCTGTTCGGCGGGTGGCTGTTGGCGCTGGCGGCGGGGCTGCTGTATTACCCGCTGCTGGATGTGCTTGCGCCGGCGGTGTATCTGCTGGGCGTGACGGCGCTGTTCGCGCTCGCCGCGTGGCTTCTGAACCGCTGGCTCGCGCGGCGCGGCGCGGCGATATTTGCCTCGCTGTGAGCGAAAGCTTAAACATATTCTTAAGATGACCGCCGCGGCGTCTTAAGTCGGTCCGGCGGCGCTTGACATGCCGGGCCGGGACGCCTACAATGGCGGACGTCCCGGAAGCGGGACAGGCAAAAGCACGGGCGGCGGCCGGGAAAGACCGCCGCATCCGCGCCTGTGGAAAGGAGCTGTGTAAAGCATGAAAAAAGTGACCGCGCTGGTGCTGGCGGCGCTGCTGCTGACGGCGCTTTGCGCCTGCACCCGGACGACCCCGGCGGCCGAAACGCCCCAGCCGGAGACGAGCCCGGAGGAAACGCCGGAGGAAACGACGGCGGAAGCACCGACGGAAACGGAGGAGGAAACGACGGCCGGAGCGAGCGGAGAGCCGTCCGCCGGAGAGGCGTCCGGTGAGCCCGAAGCGGCGGAGAAAACAGCGGAGGAAACGGTGGAGCTGCCGCCGGCGGCCGCGGAGATCCTGGAAACGTACCGGAAGGCGCTCGATGAGCGCTGGAGCGGGGAGGAGCTGGAGGCGAACGGGCTGAGCCTTCTTCTGCTGGAGCTGGACGGGACGAACGGCGTCGGCTGGGCGCTGACCGATCTGGAGAACAACGGCGGCAGCCAGCTCGTCGTCGGCACGACGGATACGAAGGATGCGTTTTACGGCAGACTGATCCTCGGGCTGTACCGGCTCGACAGCGGGGAGGCGGAGCTCGTGTTCCAGAGCGCGAGCCGCGACCGGCTGTATTACGCCGGCGGCGCGAATTTTGCCCATCTGGGCTCGAGCGCCTTTGACGACAGCTTTGAAAGCACGGTGAAGTACGAGGACGGCGAGCTGATCGACATGACCTATACGACCGATCCGGCGGATTATGTTTCGATGGATCTGACGCCGCTTGGGTAAAAACAGGCGAAAGGCGGGACAGACACGCAGTCTGTCCCGCCTTTTTCGTATGCGCTGCTTATTGGACCAGGTCCCTCGCCTTTGCGTGGGCGCAGATGGCGTCAAAGCTGCGCTGGCTGATATCGTGCTCCATCTTGCACGCGTCGGCCGCGGCCGTTTCCGGATCGACGCCGAGCGCGACGAGGAATTTTGTCAGCGTGGTATGGCGCTCGAGCATTTTTTCGGCGATGGCCATGCCGCTGTCGGACAGCGTGATCAGCCCGTCCTTGTCCATCGAGATGTAGCCGGCCTCGCGCAGGCGCTTGGTGGCGTAGGTAACGCTCGGCTTGGTCACGCCGAGCTTTTCCGCCACGTCGATGGAGCGGACATAGCCGCGGCTGTTGCGGAGCATGAGCATGGCCTCCAGATAATCCTCGGAGGCTCGCAGTATCTGCATGGAGGTTCACCAACTTTTCCTTTGGGTTTTTCTTTAGGTTAGCACACTTTAACCAAATTTGCAAGAAACGATATTTTTTTCATTGCAGCTCTTGACAAATGGGGTTAGATATATTAAACTTAGCCACGGTTAAAGAAGATTAACCATTTTTCATTTGTTCTGAGTTAGACTTGTTGAACCAAAGGAGGGCTTTTCAATGATGCCGTTGAATCTGGCTGAGCCGGGGGAGGAGATCATGATCCGCCGGATCGGCGGAAGCCCGGAAATAAAGAAGCATCTGGAGGATCTGGGCTTTGTGGCCGGCGGGACGGTCATGGTGGTCTCGGCGCTGAACGGGAACATCATCGTCAAGGTCAAGGAAGCCAGAGTCGCCGTCAGTGAAGAGATGGCGCGCCGGATCATGGTTGGCTAATTAAATTTTGAAGGAGATAGATCGTATGAAAACGCTTCGAGACGTCAAAATCGGCGAGACCGCCCGCGTCGCCAAGCTCCACGGCGAAGGCCCTGTCCGCCGCCGCATCATGGACATGGGCATTACCCGGGGCACCGAGGTATATGTCCGCAAGGTCGCGCCCCTGGGCGACCCCATGGAGGTCACGGTACGCGGCTATGAGCTGAGTCTGCGCAAGGCGGACACCGAAATGATCGAGGTTGAAGAATAATTTGACGACAGGTCAGCAAGGCTGATCGAAGGAGTGAGAGAACATGGACAAACAAATCAAAATTGCCCTTGCGGGCAACCCGAACAGCGGCAAAACGACCCTGTTCAACGCTCTGACCGGCTCCAACCAGTTCGTGGGCAACTGGCCGGGCGTCACGGTGGAGAAGAAGGAAGGCAAGCTGAAGAAGCATGACAACGTGGTCATCATGGACCTGCCGGGCATCTATTCGCTTTCGCCTTACACGCTGGAGGAAGTCGTCTCCCGTAACTATCTGATCGACGAGCGCCCCGACGCCATCCTGAACATCGTCGACGGCACGAACCTCGAGCGCAACCTGTATCTGACCACGCAGCTGACCGAGCTGGGCATCCCCGTGGTCATCGCCATCAACATGATGGACGTCGTGCGCAAGAGCGGCGACCAGATCAACATCAAGGAGCTGTCCCGTCAGCTTGGCTGCCCGATCGTGGAGATCTCCGCGCTCAAGGGCGACGGCGTCATGGAGGCGGCGGAGACCGCCATCCGCGCGGCCCGCGGCGAGAAGACCGTTCCCATGCACAGCTTCTCCGGCCCTGTGGAGCATGCCATTGCCCACATCGAGGAGGCGGTCGTGCACAACATGTCGGCCGAGCAGCAGCGCTGGTACGCCATCAAGGTGTTTGAGCGCGACGACAAGGTCCTGGAAAAGCTGCACATCGACGATGCGGTCAAGGCGCACATCGAGGAAGACATTGAAGCGGCGGAAAAAGAGCTGGACGACGATGCCGAGAGCATCATCACCAACGAACGCTACGTTTACATAGCCGGCATCATCAAAGCCTGCTACCGGAAAAAGAACAAGGGCGCGCTCAGCGCCTCCGACAAGATCGACCGCATCGTCACCAACCGCTGGCTGGGCCTGCCCATCTTCGCGGCGGTGATGTTCCTGGTGTATTGGGTCGCCATGGTGGCCGTGGGCGCGCCGGCGACGGACTGGGCCAACGACGGACTGTTCGGCGACGGCTGGCATCTGTTCGGTATCGGCTC
>OIZV01001067.1_pt1 | contig 10502 bp, 7 predicted proteins | sample 1588681 | NCBI WGS metagenome assembly OIZV01 (sample SAMN03283281) | human gut metagenome | biome: human-associated habitat; material: feces | host: Homo sapiens | place: Peru | collected 2012
CTCCGTCAACAGCAAGCTCCTGGAGATCCTGCAAAGCACCGGCGAAATAGACAAATGCAAGGGCGAGGACTGCCTCACCGATGAAAACGCCGTGCTCGCAACAGGCAAATTCTTCGACTGGTTCTGCGATCTGGCCGGCAGCGACGTCGGAAAACGCTTCCGCGTCGGCCGGTATGTCTTCGACGGAGAGGACGGCCCTCTCGGTCCGCAGATGGGCGGTCCCGGCGGTGTTACCGGCGGCGGACGTCTGTTTATGGACACACTGCGCGACAAATGCGGCGAACTTGGCGTCGAGATTCTGACCGGACACCGGGCGCTGGACGCCGAGGTCGAAAACGGACGCATTCGCGCCATTATCGCCGAAGGGCCGGACGGCCCCGTCCGCATTGGCTGCCGCGCCTGTATACTCGCCATCGGAAGCTGGATCAATAACCGCGCGATCATGGAAGATTTCTGCCCGGCGTTTCTTCAGGCGCGCGAGCACATGGGTCTCAGCCCCCACATGAATCCCAACTACACCGGCGACGGTTTTCCCATTGCCGAGAAAGTCAACGCCATGATCGACCGGGAAAACTTCTGCATCCGTGTGATGGGACCGATGGTAATGAGCAAAAGCGGCGTCATGTCCCGGCTGCCGAACACTCCTTATACGCTCGCCGTAAACGCGGGCGGAAAGCGCTATATCTGTGAACCGTCCCACATTCGCTTCGGCGTGTTCAACTCCGGGCTGGTCATGCTTGAGCAAACACGCGGCGTAAGCTACGTTCTGTTTGATACAAATAATCTGGAGGCTGCGCTCCACGCCCAGTGGAACGATCCGCAGCCGGATGCGCCCGGCATTTTCGGGCTCCCGGACTGGCCTCAAACCATGGAAGACGCTCTGCGCGACATCGAAAGCGCTCTGACCGACGAGCCGGACAAGGTCTTTCGGGCTGACAGCATTGAAGCGCTTGCCGCCCAGCTTGGCATTGAACCGGACGCTCTGCGCGCAACCATTGACCAATATAACGAAGGCTGCGCCGAGGGCTTTGACCGCGTATGCTTTAAGCAGACGGAATACCTTGTCCCCTTTTCCAAGGGGCCGTATTACGCAGTTCGCGCCGAGCTTGGCACCGACGGCTGCTTCGGCGGCGTAAAGGTCAACGGCGACATGCAGGCCTACCGCGCCGACGGGACACTCATCGACGGGCTGTACGTCACGGGCGACTTTGCCTCAGGGCGCTTTCTCAATATGACCAACGTCAAGGTGCAGGTTCTTAACGATATGTCATGGGCGCTGGCCAGCGGTTTTCTGGCCGGGCAAAACGCCCGCCGGGCGCTTCTGGGCGGCAGCCTATAGAAAGCAGCCGTCCGGCCACAGCAAAATTCCACGCATATATCAAAGAGGGCGCTGCCGTATGGCAGCACCCTCTTTATTTTTTCCCGGGACGTGCGGGTACGTCCCGGCTTTCTTATGCTTTTTTCCTTCCCGGCAGGGCAGTCTAACAGGGCCTTTGAGCATATATGCTCAAAGCAGAAGCGGCCGTGCGCCGAAGAAAGCAGCCCCGGTATTTTCCGGGGCTGCCTTTTGAAGCATTTCAAACATTCAGTCTGCGTATCGAGCCATCATTTGGTCGATCATTCCGTTCTGCGTTGTATTGAGAGGCGTGTTGGAGCCATGTCCGGCGCCCCAGGTCCACGCGTAAACCGCATCCGTGCCGCCCATATTCAGCGCGATGGCGTCGTTCATGGAAACCAGGTTGGACGAATCGGAATCGGCCGCGCCGGTAACCGTCCACACCCAGGCGGGCAGAGTCGCCGTCCCGTCAAGGATCAGCTTCATGGGATTGTATATCCAGACGGCATTGTGGTTTACAACAGGGCTTTCCAGATAATCCAGCGTGGCAAGGACAGCGCCAATATTTTCCTGCGTGACAACGCCGGACTGCTCCTGTCCAAGCACGATCTCGATGCAGTCGTTCGCAAAGCTCTCATAAAGCTCGCCAAAGCTGTCGTAAAGACGGCTGTCTGCTGGGGTATACGCCGCCGCCAGTTCGTCATAATGCTTGGTCATCGCACTTAGGCAGTATTTGTCCCAATGTCGATAGTCGCTCTCCGCATCTCCGAAAACTTCGTTTTCTGTACAGTAGCTCATGGAGTCAAAGGCCAGCGGCGTCTTGCTGCGTCCGCGGTAGACCTCCCAGGCACCGATGGACTGAAACACGACCTTGTGGCGGCCGTTCTCGTCCACGCTCCAGCTTTCCACGAGGCAGTCCATCAGGTCAATGCCGGGCTGACTGCCCGTTTTTGCCTCCGGTCCCATTGCCGTGGAGATGTAAGTGTAGTGCCCGTTCAAAAACGCCTCTACGTCCGTTTCACCGTCTTCGGGATAATATGTATTGTTCGTGGCCGCCGAAATGTTGTCGAGATACCACTCCAGCTGCGCCTCCGCAGACTGCTTGAACAGATCCACATAGTTACCGTACAGTCCGTTCGTCTGCGGGTACGCCGCCGGGTCATAGCCCAGCCAGAGGTCATCCACCCGTCCGTCTCCGTCCACATCAAAGGACAGTCCCTGCGCATTGAAATAGTCCACGAATTCCATAACCATATAGTAGCTTAGAAGTTTATAAAACGCACTGAACCCGGAGAGATTCGCGGGAACATAAACACATGTTCCGTCCTCAAGCGTCATCAGCACCTCATCCGTAGGTGTGGAGAGCCAGGTCTCAAACTCATAGAGCATATTGGCCTCCTCCAGATTTGTGACAGCGCCGCCCGGGCAGGAGCCCCAAACCGCATCGGAGAAACCGTCAAGATATGTATACTTTCCCTCTACACAGTCCACGCCAAGCGCGCCGCTGCGGTAAAGGTATTCGGCGTAATACGGGCTGTCGCCGGCGCAGATGAGCGTGGAGTGAGCACCGCCGCCGGACCCGCCCCAGGTGACGATGCGGCCGATATCGCCGGGGATATAGCCCAGCGCATGGTTATAGCGCAGCCAACGCACAACCGAGCGCTGATCCGTGCTGCACAGCGGGGCGTCGCCGGTGTAATAGTGCCTTCCCTCCGCATCGTAGGCCTGGCTGTATTTGCCACGATTGCCGGGCTCCACAGTAATATACCCGGTAGAAGCACCGGTGGAGGCAAGATAATTGCATTTCACAGAATATCCAGTCGCTCCGGTCTGCATAACGATAGGCGCGGTGGCCGCCGTATAGGTCATGCCGTTGGCATTCGTGATCTCGGCCTCCCAGTTGATATCCAGTGTGCCGTCGGGGTTGACACCGTTCACATAGGCCGCGGGAACCGCTACCGAAACGCCCTGATAGTCGGGAAGTTCAGGCCGGGCGACATCCACAACGCCGATGTAGCGGCGGCTGCTGAGCACATAGCAAGCTCCGCTGGCGGAAAGCTCCCAGCCGGCGTCGCCGGTGGCCAGGGCATTGCCAAGATCCAGCGTCGTCTCGATTTCCCCGACCGTAAATTCATGCTCAAACTTGCAGATGCGGTCGACCCAGGCACAGAAAGCTTCCCGGTCGGACGCCGTGCTGTCCCAGACAAGATTGATCTGGGTCGTCGTCCCCACGGCCTTGAAGCTCTCCGCCAGTCCAACCGCCGCAGCGTAGGAGCCGTCCTCATTGTCCATGCTCCAATTGATCCGGACATAGGACGCCGCGCGCGCCGCAGGCTTTACTGTCACGGCATCCGCCGGCACGCCATGATCCTCCGGAAGTCCGACGACACAAATCTCTCCGGAAGCATAGTTTCCCGTCGGTTCGCCGCTGGCCGTCGCCTCTGTCCATGAAAACACAGCCACTCCTTCCAGCGCATCCTCCACCTTTGCCGCATCCGTCTTAGTCAGGCTCTTGGAATTGGACGCTTCCGTGATCGTTATCTCCGTATAGCTCAGGGCGTACTTTTCGGCCGAATCCGCCACAGCCGTCTCCAGGGCGGTCTCCGAGGCCTCCGCTGCTACGATTGGATCGTTGATCTGCGCCGCATAGACATAGCCGCCCTCGGCGGCCAGCTGCGCCGCCAGCGCATCCCCGCGGACGATCAGCCGACCCACATCACCCGGAAGCGTTCCTTCGCTTTTCATCAGGAGCACAGCCGCTTCTTTCAGAGTCTCCAGATCCGCCGCACCGGCGTCCACACAGACATACCCCTCCGCAACGAGCTCCTCCGTGTCTGTTCCCTCCGTAGCGTTCAGTATGACAGGTGCTGTTTCGGCATAATAGCCGTTAATAACACCGGTAGTAAGGGCTCCGGTCTCATCCACATAATCTCTGGGCGCATAGATCTTCAGTCCGTCCGTCTCGCACGACCAGATCTCCACGTTTCCCGCTTTCGTCCGCACCGTCATTTCCCCGGAGGCGGCCAGTCCCGCCGAGGGAAACAGAGCCAGCACCAGTACGAACGCCATAAAAATGCTCAGTGTTTTCTTCATTGCCCGCTCGCTTCCTCCCTTATGTTAGTTTTGTGACATTTCCATTATATAAGCTATGTTTTTCCATTTCAAACCCTCCGGAACAAACAGCGCAAATCCGGCCTGAACAACACACCGTCCGACAGCCGCTTCCCGCGTATATCAAAGAGGGCGCTGCCGATGGCAGCACCCTCTTTATTTTTCCCCGGGACGTGTCCGCACGTCCCGGCTTTTTTATGCTTTTTTCATTCCCGATAGGGCCATTTTACCAGGCCTATTGGAATACGCGCGCCGCTCTGCGTCCTTTTCATCCCTCCGGCTGCGCGGCCGTTTCCAGCGCCCAGCGCCACAGCCAGTCCAGCATCTCCGTCCCGCTGTGGCCGCAGGAGACGCAGATGTCGCCGGCAGCGCTTCGGATGCGTATCCAGTCCGTGTCGTCGTATATCCACAGCTCGCCGTCCGTGCCGGTGATGTGAAGACCGCGCACATCCCCGCGCGCCGTCTCCGCCGCCGCTTCCGCCCCGGCCGGGACGTATTCCCAGCCCGGCGGTGCGTTGATAAACGCGGCAAGATCCATATACGGCGCATCCGCCGGAAGCGTATAGCCGGCCGGATATACCTCCACAGAGACCGGCTGCGCAAAGGGCGCGAGCGCGGCGGCCGCATCGCCCCCGCTCCCGTCCGGTCCGGACTCCGCCCCCCGGATGACGACGAGCCGCGTGCCGAGGCCCCGCCCCTCCGCGTCCGCGCAGGCGATGAGGCTGCTTCCGGCCGACTGCGTCAGGAGCCGGCCGTTTTCGATCCGCGGATGAGCCGCCGCGCCGTCCCCGTCCGCCAGGCGGGCCAGCGCGTAGTCGGAGCAGTACCAGTACGCCGCTCCCGCCGCCGGTATCAGCTCCGAAAGGGGTATCTCGCCGCCCGCCGCAATCTCGACCGGCGCGCCGGCCGCCGGCGCGCTCATGGCCGCCGCCCAATACCACAGCCCCTCCAGCAAAAAGCGCCCGTCCGGCCCGGTGTAGCGGTCAACGCGGCCGTCCGCCCGACGGACGTACAGGGAATCGGCGTCGTCGCGGACGTACAGCTCATCGCCCGCCGCATTGACGATCGTGACGCAGGCGGACGGCTCGCCCTCCGGGAGCGAAACGCCGTACTCCGCCGTCCACGAATCCGTGCAGTAGACGACATCCCCAAACGACAGCAGCCAGTCCGGCTCCGCCGCCGCGCGGTACGCTGCCGCAGCGGTCTCGCTTTCGCAGTCGAGACGGACCTCCGCCGCGGACGAAAACGCCCCCAGCTCGTCATACAGGCGCATAAGCTCGTCCGAAAAGCGCCCGAGGGGCATTTCTTCCTCCGCGCTCATCGTCTCCTCGCTCATTATCTCCTCATCCGCCTTCTCCGCGCTCTTCCCGGCCGCCTCCCTTGTTCCGGCAAAGGCGCAGCCCCCGGCCAGAAGCGCCAGAGCCAGCGCCGCCGCGCACAGAGCGACGGAGTTTTTCGGCCTGGCAATGGCGCGGATGCGCTCCGCCAGCGCCCGACGGCCGCCGCTCATGGTCGTCGCGCCGCACAGCAGCTCCGACGCCCCGGCACGCGCCGCAGCCATACCCAGCAGCGTGCGGCCGTAATCGTAGCGCCGCTCCTCTCCGAGCGCGCGGACCGTCGCCTCGTCGCAGGCAAGCTCACAATCGCGCCGCGACAGCGCCGCCGCCAGCCACACCAGCGGGTCAAACCACCATATCACCAGACACACGCCCCGCAGCAGCGCCCACACGCAGTCGCCGTGGCACAGGTGCATCCGCTCGTGAACGACGATCTGCCGGGCCTGCTCGGCATCCGAAACGGCCTGCTCCGTCAGATAGATCGCCGGGCGGAAAAGCCCGAACAGACACGGCCCCGGCGCCCCCGGCGCCACATAGACGGACACGGGCGCGTCCACGGGATATTTCCTTCGCCCTTTCCGCAGGCGGCGCGCCATCCGTAGGTTTACATAACAAAACCACAGCCCCGTCAGCGCCATGCCGCCGTACCACACGGCGCGCAGGATCCCGGCCGTCCCGGCCGGGCGCCGGACCGTCTCCGCCGGCGCGGCCACGGCCGCCTCAGACGGATAGTCCAAATCGGCAGTCCGGTCATAGGACAGCCCCAGACCGCTTTCGATCCGCCGCGCGACCGGCTCCACCGCCCCGGACACCGGCTCCGGTGCGTCAAACAGCGTCACCGGCACAAGAAGCCGCGCCAGCACCAGCAGCCACAGCGCATATTGCAGCCGCGCGCGGATGCGCCCGCGCAGCGCCAGCCGCAAAAGCGCCAAAACCACGATCAGCAGCGACGAGCCAAGAAGTATTTCAAGCATTCCGTTCCTCCTCCGCCCTCTTCAAAAGCGCGTACAGCGCGTCGATCTCCTCCCGCGGCAGGCGGCGGCTCTCCAGCAGCGACGCCATCAGAAGCCCGGCGCTGCCGTGAAACGCCTTGTTGATAAGCCCGTCGGCCTCCGCGTTCGCGGCCTCGTCCCGGCTGACGGCGGGATAGATGAGCCGCGCGCGGCCGCCCTCCTCGTAGCGGACGAGCCCCTTGGCCTGCATCCGTCCGACCATCGTGACCACCGTGCTTTTGGCCCAGCCGGTCTCCTCCGCCATGGCGTGCACGATCTGCATGAGCGTGCGCGGCGCGCCGGCCCACAGATACTCCATGATCTTCCATTCACCCGCATAGATCTGCCGGTCCATCGGCTTTCCCTCCTCTGATCGTTCTACAGCTGTAAACCACTTATAACACATTGGTCTACAGCTGTCAACCGTTTGGATAAAAAAATACCGGGCGGGAAGCTCCCGCCCGGCTCTGTTCCGTGTTTTTTTACAGATGATCCTTCGCGTTGAAGGCGTCGGCCTTTTCCTGACCGGCCTGGTTCATGCCGCCAAAAGCGCCCGCGCCGATGGTGCTGCCGGCGCTGCGGACGTTGCCGCTCATGACCTGCTGCACCGCCTCGTCCTTGGCTTTGATCGTTTCAACGCTGAATCCCATAACATTTTCCTTCTTCATGGCAATAGCCTCCCTTTCCGTTCCGGCGCCCGCAGGCGCTCTTTTTTCTGTATTTATCCTAGCACGCCTCTTGATTTCTGCCAAGCGGGGCTTTATGATAGGGGTATAGGAATATCTTATAGTTAAAGGAGGCCGTTATGGACGCAAAAAAACTGGACGCTCTGCTGGCTGCCGTGAAGGCCGGCAGTCTCAGCCGGGCGGCGGAGGCCCTCGGCTACACGCAGTCCGGCCTGGGCTACGCGATCGACAGCCTGGAGGCGGAGCTTGGATGCCGCCTGACCGTGCGCGATTACCGGGGCGTGCGCCTGACGGCCGAGGGCGAGCAGCTTCTGCCCTACATCCGGCGCGCGGCCGCCGCCGACCACGCGCTTGCGGCGCAGGCAAAGACCCTCGCCCAGAACGGGCTGCATATCCGCATCGGCGCTTTCGCCAGCATCGCCTACAGCTGGCTGCCGGGCATCATCGCCGGCTTCACGGCGCTCCACCCCGGCGTTTCGGCCGACATCCGCGTGCAGACGGACGAGCTGCGCCGCTGGCTCGACGACGGAAGCGTGGAGCTGGCGTTCGTGGACGCGACGACGGCGCGGGGCTTTGAATGGATCCCGCTGCGGCGCGAGCCTCTGCTGGCCGCCGTGCCGCGGGATTACCCCGTGCAGGACGGGCCCATCCGCGTGCAGCAGCTTCTGAAGGGGTCGTTCATCCGCTCGGCAGACGAGGATCTCGACCGCATCCTGCCGGCGGAGCCGGAGCGCGATTACATCCGCATCGACTCCGTGGACGACGGCATCATCGCCTCGATGATCGGCCATGGGCTCGGCGTGAGCATACTGCCGGAGCTGAGCTTTCTGCGCTTTGCCGACGACATCCGCGCGCTGCCGCTCGATCCGCCGTGCTCCCGCGAGCTCGGCATCGCCGTGAAGAATATGCGCGCCGCCGCGCCCATGACGCGCCGCTTCATCGCCTACTGCAAAAAAGCCGAGTATTGATATATATGCAAAGAGACAGGCCGTTTCCGGCCTGTCTCTTTGGTTTTATTCATGCTTTTTCAATGAAAATCCGGGACCTCATACCCACCCTCGATCAGCTCGTTCAGGGGCGAGTTGAACTCGACGTACTGGCTTATCCGTCCGTCCGTGAGAACGAACTTGTGGACATAGTGGTCGCTGTGGCCATTGCCGCCGCCGTCGCACTCCACGAGAAACACATTCGGATCGTCGGACTGATAAACGCGGTAATCGCTCCAGCTCCAGTCGGAATAGGTCTGCGCGTTCGAGGCGTCGAGCGCCTTCTGCATCGTCAGATCGGTGCACATGACGGGATCGAACGGGTTGGTCGTGCCGCCGAAATCGTAGGCCACGCCCGTGGAGAACTCGTCGGCATACAGAAGATAGAGATACGGACTGAGATTGACCATAAAGCGGCAGACCGTTTCGTAATTCTTCTCGCGCAGCGCCAGAGCCTCATCCGGGAACAGACGGACGCCGTCCATGCCCTCCGGCACCTCAAAGCCGTCCCACCAGGCCTGCTCCTCCGCCGTGAGCGGTTCGGCCGGGGCTTCGCCGGAGGGTTCTCCGGACGCTTCGCCCGACGCCTCGCCGGAGGGTTCTCCGCTGGCTTCGCCGGAAGGCTTTCCGTGCGGTTCGGCCGAGGCTTCGCCGCTGGTCTCCCCGCTGGCCTCGCCGGAGCCGCCGGACGGCATGACGCCGGGGCCGGGCACGTCTACGCCCATCTCCAGAAGCTCCTGGATGGGATTATTGTATTCGATGTATTCCGCGATCTTCCCGTCGTTGAGCGTGAAGCGGTGCAGATAATGGTCGGTGTGCGTGCGCACGGGCTGGCCGTCCTCATACAGCGTGCCGCTGCCGTCGCATTCGATCAGAAACACGTTCGGGTCCTCGGACTGGTACACCTCGATGCTGCTCCAGGTCCAGTCGGGATAGCTCTCGGCGTTCGAGGCGTCGAGCATGAGCTGGAAGGCAAGGTTCGAGTTGCGCATGGCGTCCTCCGTCCGGGAGAAATCGTAGGCCACGCCGGTCACGACGCCGTCGTCATACAGCATGAACAGGTACGGGCTCAGCCCCTGCATAAAGCGGCAGACCGTTTCGTAATTCTTCTCGCGCAGCGCCAGATCCTCATCCGGGTAAAGCGTCACATCCTCCATACCCTCCGGCACCTCAAAGGCGTCCCACCACGCCTGCGCCTCCGCCGTCACGACGGGCGCGGTCTCCCCGCTCGCCGCCAGCGCACCGCCGCCCAGGGACAGCGCCAGCACCAGTGCCGTCAGCATTGCAATCCATTTTTTCATAGCAAGCTCTCCTGATACAAAAAATTTCTGCCGGGAAATCGTTTATATTATAACACAGCGCGCTTCGGATGAGAACCGCAATATTCCTCTTTATTTCCAAAAAGAAAAGCGTCCGTCCCCATCCGGGAACGGACGCCGCCGCTTCAGATCACATAATCCCCGCCGTCCGGCCGCGCAAGCAGCTCCGCCAGCGAGATGGAGTCAAAATAGTCGTTCGTCATCCGATAAAACCGCTCCCACACCGGCAGCGTCTGGCACGAGGCCGCGCGGGGACACGGCGGCGCGCCGGGCGCCAGACAGGACACCGGCGCAAGATCGCCCTCCGTGATGCGCAGGATCTCGCCCAGATGATAGGCCTCCGGCGGACGGCACAGCCGGTAGCCGCCGCCCTTTCCGGCCACGCCCTGCACCAGATGCGCCTGCGTCAGCAGCGGCATGATGCGCTCGATGTACTTCAGCGATATCTCCTGCCGCCGGGCCACCTCCTTCATGGGAACATAGCCGCCGGCGCTGTGCTCGGCCAGGTCGATCATAACGCGGATCGCGTAGCGCCCTCTGGTTGAGATCATGTTCTTCCTCCGCCTTTCTTTCGTTGTTGTAATTCGTCAGCACGCCGGCTCCGCCGCGCGTATCACGCCGCCGCCGAGCACCGTTTCCCCCCGGTACAGCACCAGCGCCTGCCCGGGCGTTACGGCCCGCTGAGGCTCGTCAAATTCCACGCGGACGCGCCCGTCCGCTCCGGTCCATACCTCC
>OIZV01001073.1_pt1 | contig 10446 bp, 3 predicted proteins | sample 1588681 | NCBI WGS metagenome assembly OIZV01 (sample SAMN03283281) | human gut metagenome | biome: human-associated habitat; material: feces | host: Homo sapiens | place: Peru | collected 2012
GTGGGCAGTCTCAAGGGCTGGTTCGACCCGCCCCAGACGGCGTCGGCTCCGGCGCCGGCGGCGGCGCCGGACCTCGTGCAGCCGGCAAAGCCGGAGGAGCCGGAGCCGGCCGGGGTATTCGCGCAGGCGAAAAACGGCATGGTCAACATCACGCGCAGGGGCATTTCCTACGCGCTGGATGAAGGGACGCGGCTGCGCGACGGGGATATCATCGAAACGCTCAACGCCTCGTCCGTCACGGTTTCCGGGCAGAGCGGGCGGCTGACGCTCGACGAGAACAGCCGCGTGCAGATCAATCTCGACGAGGCCGGCGCGTTTACCATGGATCTCAACAGCGGCGGGCTGTTTGCCGAGCTTGACGGGCCGTTTGCGATGCGGCTGGGCGGGCAGACGCTCTCGCTGGACGGCGGCGTATTTGCCGCGAGCGCGCCCTACGGGAGCGCCGGGGTCTATATGCTGGAAAACGAGGCGGATGTCGGCGGAAAGACGGTCCGCGCGGGGCATTTTGCCTCCATCGTTTCGGGGAATGTGACGCTCGGCGAGCTGAAGGCGTCCGCGCTCAACGCGTTTGAGCTGGAGAAGGCCAAGGCCGCCGCGCAAACGCGCGCGCTGTGCTTCACGGCCAAGGAGCTCGGCGAAGTGGGCGCGGAGCGCGAGCGGGCCCGGCAGGAGGCGCTGCAGGCGCAGCTTCTCGGCGAGCAGGAGGCCGGACAGGTCGAGCGCGAGCGGCAGGAGAACGAGGAGCGGGTGCGCGCCGAGCGCGCGGCGCAGGGACAGCAGACGGGCGGCGGCAAGCTTGACTACGAGGACGTTGTGGTCGAGAAGAGCGTGTGCACCATCGAGATCCGCTGCGACACGATCTTGAACAACATGGGCGATCTGAAGGAAGGGAAGAACGTATACGTTCCCGCAAACGGCTGCCTTCTGGCGGCGTCGCGCGTGAGCTTCGAGGAGGGGGAGACGGTGTTTGACGTTCTCAAGCGCGCCTGCTCGCTCGCGGGGATCGCGCTGGAGTATTCGTGGACGCCGATGTACAACAGCTATTACATCGAGGGCATCGGCAATCTGTATGAGTTCGACTGCGGGGAGCAGTCCGGCTGGATGTATGAGGTCAACGGCTGGTTCCCCAACTACGGCAGCTCGGCCTATAAGCTCTCCGACGGCGACAGCATCGTGTTCTGCTACACCTGCAAGGGCTACGGCGCGGACGTCGGCGGCAGTGTTGGATAAGGGAAAAGGCGGGCGGGGCCCGCAGAATATCAGAGAAGAAAGAGGATGAAGCGAATGAAGCATGGGTTTGCACAGAGGCTGCTCGTGACGCTGCTGGCGGCGCTGATGCTGCTGGGCGTATCGCCGCTGGGAGCGCTGGCGGCGGAGAGTGAGAGCGGCCGCGAGAGCGTTTACGAGGCGCAGCCGCTTCCGGAAACGGAGGTCGTTGAGACCGGGACGGAGGCGGAGACAGAAAGCGAAACAGAACCCGCGGCGGAAACCGAAACGGAGACCGCGGCGGAGAGCGAGGCGGAGGACGGCGGTCAGACGCCGGACGCGAACGACGCCGCGCCGCTGGAGGCGGCGCCGGCCAAGGTCGGGAGCGTGCACGTCATCGTGGAAAACACGACCTATAAGGTGGCCGACGGCGCGCCCTGGGAGGGCGTGCTGGTGGACGCATGGGTCGATCTGACGGAGGAGTCGACCATGATGAGCTGCGTGGCCGAGGCGCTGGAGGGCGCCGGATACACGCAGGAGGGCGCTTCGGCCGGCTATATCACGGAAGTGAACGGGCTGAAGGGCGCCAGCGTGACGATCGGAGAGGAAAAGTACGAATACGCCGGCTGGATGGGCACGCTCAACGACTGGTTCGCCAACGAGGGCTTCAACGCATTCACCGTGAAGGCCGGGAAGCTGGCGGACAAGGACGAGATCCGCATGATGTACTCGCTGACCATGGGCGAGGATATTGGCGGGAGCTGGAGCAATACCGACAAGACGGTCAAGGCGCTGACGGTGAGCGCGGGGGCGCTTGACCCGGCGTTTGACAAGGACACGCACAGCTATACGCTGGTGGTGCCGGAGGGGACGACCGGCGTTATCGTGACGCCCACGGCCTCGAACAAGAATTATCAGGTGCGCGCGAGCGTCGGCGGGACGGAGTATAAGCGCACGCAGACGATCCCCGTGACCGACGGGGCGGTCATCACGGTCAAGTGCGGCGACCCCGCGTGGCCGAGCATGAACAAGAACACCGGCGAGGCGCAGGTCTACACCCTGACGGTGCAGGTCGGCGAGCGGGTCAAAACGGCCGATGTGACCATCCGCGCGCAGGCGGCCGGCGCGTATCTGTGCAGCTTTAAGGAGACGCAGACCGTGGCGGCGGATCTGGCCGAGAGCTACGGCTATACCGACAGCGTGGACGGCGTTTCCGCGCTTGACGCGCTCGTGCGCGCGCATGAGCTCGTGTTCGGCGAGGATTACACCAAGGCGACGGCGAAGGATTATCTGGACGTCGGTTCGAGCGGGTGGGTGTCCACGCTGTTCGGAGAGACGACCTATGCCAGCGGTTTTTATCTCAACGAGGGCTATCCCAACGACGGGACGGCGTCCGCGTCTGGCGTCGGCTATAACGGGACGTTCGTGACGACGCAGGAGATCAAGAACGGCGACGTGCTGGACTTCTACATCATGCAGGACGACGAGGCTTATTCGGATTATTATACCTGGGTGAGCGCGCCGTCGGCCGTCGGCGCGGGACAGAGCTTCAAGGTCACCGTGACGGGCTTTTACGCCATGGAGGGCTATCGCTATAAAACGCCGGCGGAGCTGAAGGCCGCCGCCAAGGCGATCGACGGCGGCGTGACGCTGGTGTGGATCGACGAGGCGACGGGCGCGGCGACGAAGGCCGAGCTGCTCGTGGACGAGGACGAGCCGGAATGCACGGATGAGGACGGCGAGGCCTATGTGACCGCGCCGAAGACGACCGGCCGCTATCTTCTGGCCGCGGCCGGAAACGAGGACGAGGACGTGTACGTCCTCATGAACCCCTGCGTCGTGAACGTGGCCGAGGCGCCGAAAAGCATTACGGTCGAGTACGTCGGCGACCGGATGATGGGCGGGCAGCTCGTCGGCAGTCAGGGCGACACGTTCCGTTTCCGGGCGCTCGACCCGGACGGAAACGAGACGCCGGTGCGCTGGAGCACCAGCTCGTCCTGGCTCGGGAAGCTGGACGCGGACACGGGCGTATTTACCGTGACGAGCACGCTCAACACGGGCGGCGCGAGCTATCTGTATATCACGGCGGCGTCCACGCTCGACGCGAGTGTGAAAAAGCAGCAGAGCTTTAGCCTGACCGGCTATGAGATCGGCACCTATTATCAGAATCAGACGGTCAGGCTGTCCGAGGACGGCCAGACGGTCAAGACCTCCAGCTTCAGCGGCGGCGTGAACGGCTGGAACGTGTGGAGCTGGGACATCCCGGCGGGCGTTGCGGAGCTGGATTCCGATCCGGGCAGTGGAAGCTCGATCAAATTCAACTGCCTGCGTCCGGGCGTTTTCACGGCCCGCGTCGCCGTGAAGGGCTTTGAGGACACGATGAACTCGACGGCGACCATCACCGTGACGGGCGTGGCCGTGGAGGACACGGAGGGCGTGCGCGGCAAGCGCTATGTGGAGCTGAGCAAGGACGATCCCGCGCCGACGGCGCAGCTTACGGCCTATGTGGGCGAGGGGCTGACCGTGGCCTCGTGGTCGAGCGCGGACGAGACGATCGCAAGCGTTGACGAAAACGGTCTCGTGACGGCGCACAAGGTCGGCACGACGCTCATCACGGCCACGGACGACAAGGGCGCGAAGGGCGGCATCAAGATTGTCGTCACGGACGCGGATACGCCGTACTTTGAGGCGCTGGAGCTGCTGACGAGCGCCGTGAACGGCTGGAAGGCGGGCGTGACGTTCCAGCCCACGACGCTGGAATACAGCGTGGCGATCAAGAGCTACTCCACCAGCACGCTGACGCTGCAGGCCACGACGCTGTACGACACGAAGAAGTATACGGCCACGGCGAGCTATACCGACGTCAACGGCGAGAAGGCCTCCGTCGCGGTCAACAGCGGCAAGATCACGTCGCTGACGAATATCGCCTTTGAAAGCTCGGACGTGACCATCACGCTCGCGGACCGGAACGACGCGGCGAACAAGACGGAGTATGTTCTGCATGTCACGCGCCCGCGCGACACGACGAAGGCGATCAAGGCCTCGACCGGCATCGTGCTCGTGCCGGACGGCCGCGCGCTGGTGAGCGCCAAATATAAGGACAAGGCAGAGGGCACGATGTTCCAGCTGGACGCGGACGGCGAGCCCACGACCAAGACCGGCGTTGCGACGGGCGTATACGGCTATGAGACCTATCTGCTCAACGGGACGAAGAAGTTTGCGCTGACGCTGACGTCGAGCACGGCCTATGCGCATCTGCGCTGGAGCGCGGACGGCGGCACGAGCTGGACGGAGCTGCCGCAGGGCGGCGGCGTGACGGGTCTTTGCGGCTTTGACAAGGACGGCAAAGCCGAGATCCTGGTGCAGATCATAGACGATACGAGCTATGTGAAAAACAAGAAGGCCGGACAGGACGGGTTCGCGCTCGGCGAGGGCGAGACGGCTGTGGAATACCGCGTGAAGGTCGTTTCCGTGAGCTCGTCGGTGAAGGACGCGCAGCTGCTGACGGCGGAATGCGGCGCGGGCGACTGGTATCCCACGTTCGACCCGGAGAAGAACAGCTTCACGATCCTTGTTCCGAACGGGACGACGACGGCCGAGCTGCGCTATACCGCTGTGAAGGGCGCGGCGGTGGCGATTGGAAAGAACGCGCAGACCCCGGACGCCGACGGCGTTTACACCCTGACGCTCAAGACCTCGGCGCAGTCGATCACCGTCACGTCGGCCGACGGGCTTGCGAACAGCTACAGCTTCAAGCTCACGGCCCGCAGCAAGTACGACGTGCCGGACCGCGTGGTGGATTACCTGTGCATCGGCAGCCAGTATACGAACGGCGGAGGCTGGGGCGGCTTTGGCATCAACCCGGAGGCCACGCTGGCCGGGTCGCTCAAGTCGGTCGGCAATTTCGGCGGCTACATCACCTATTACTACGAAAAGGCGATCGAGGATGATCCCAACAATCTTTACGGCATCGACTTTTACGTTTACGGAAACTCGAGTGAAAACAATCAGGCCAGCATGGCCGAGGCCGGACAGGTCTATGTTTCGCAGGACGGCGTGAACTGGTACGCGCTGGCCGGGTCGGAGCATTATGAGGACAAGGCGATCTGGGACTACACGATCAGCTACGTCAAGGGGGCGGACGGAAAGTCCTACTGGACGGACAACCAGGGCAATTCCATGAAAAACAGCGCGCCCGCCTGGCCGTCCTCGAGCCTGTATTATCTCAACGACGTGGGCGCGCAGGATTCCTACCGCTTCACGGGCGTTCTCCTCAAGAGCCAGGAGGATGGAACGGTCATGGGCTCCGGCACGACGAGCTCGTTCGCCGCGGCCGCGCGCTTCGGCTATGCCGATTATTATGCGAACGGCACGCTTGGCACGGACGTGAACCCCTATGTGGAAAAACCGACGTGCTCCAACGGCTTTGACCTGGCCTGGGCCGTGGACAGCGCGGGCAACCCGGTGAATCTGGACAGCGTTCACTATATCCGCGTGGCGACGGCCTCCAACATCTGGGCGGGCGCGTTCAACGAAAAGTCCACCGAGGTGACGTGCGTGATCCGCACGACGGCGCAGAGCGCGCCGGTCGGCAGGACGGCGGAGCCGACGTCGGTCACGCTGTCCGACGGAAACGGAAGCAGCAAGACGGTGGAGCTGGCCGGCGGGAAGTCGGTTTATACCGTGAGCGCCGGCGGCATGCGCAGCGTGAGTGTGACGGTGAACGGCACGGACGCGAACGCGAACGTGTATGTCAACAACCAGCGCGTCGGCGCGGGAGAGGCTTCGTCCGCGCTGGATATCCCCGAGGGCGGGACGAAGCTCGTGCGCGTGATCGTTCAGAGCGGAAACGGCGAGCCGGCCGTGCTGCTGCTGAAGCTCGTGGACGGAATGGACGAGCAGGAAGTGGCGGCCATCGGCGCGGTGGAGGCGCTCATCGACGCGATCGGCACCGTGACGCTGGAAAGCGGCGAGAAGATCGACGCGGCGCGCTCGGCCTACGACGCGCTGAGCGCCGCGCAGCAGGCGCTTGTCGGCAATTACGAGACGCTGAAAAAGGCGGAAGCGGACTATGCGCGGCTGGGCTATGAGAAGGTATACAAGGAAACGCTCGACTACATAGCCGCGCTGGGCACGCCGGGCGTCGGCTCCGTCGGCGGCGAATGGGCCGTGATCGCGCTGGCGCGTTCGGGCCGGAGCGTGGACGCGGGCTACTATACGGCGGCCATGCAGTATGTGCTTGACAAGGGCGATGAAAACGACCGCCTGGATGAGGATAAGCCGACGGAGAACGCGCGGCTGATCCTGGCGCTGACGGCCATCGGCCGCGACGCGTCGAAGATCGCGGACTGCGATCTGACGGCGGGGCTTGACGAGATGGCCTTCGCCGCGAAGCAGGGCGTCAACGGCCCGATCTGGACGCTGATCGCGCTGGACAGCCACGGCTGGCCGGAGGCGGGCGACGTGACGCGCGCAGCGCTCGTGCGCGCGATCCTGGACGCGCAGGGCACGGACGGCGGCTGGTCGCTCACGGGCGACGGGGCGGATCCGGACGTGACCGGCATGGCGCTGACGGCGCTTGCGCCGTATTATAAAAACGGCGACGCGGATGTGAAGGCGGCGGTGGATAAGGCGCTGGCGTGCCTGTCCGCGATGCAGGACGACAACGGCTGCTTTGCCAGCTGGGGCAGCGCCAACAGCGAAAGCTGCGCGCAGGTCGTCACGGCGCTGACGGCGCTGGGCATCGACCCGACGGCGGACGAGCGCTTTGTGAAAAACGGGCGGAACCCGCTGGACGCGCTGTGCGCGTTCGCATCCGAGGGCGGCGGCTTTGCCCATCTGGCCGGCGGAGAACGCAACGCGATGGCGACGGAGCAGGGCTGCTACGCGCTGGCGGCGTACTTCCGCTTCCGGGAGGGGAAGACGAGCCTTTACGATATGAGCGACGTGACGCTCAGCGCCGGCGATGCCGTTTCGGACGCCAAGACGCTCATCGACGCGATCGGTACGGTGGACGCGGACAGCGGCGAGGCCATTTCCGCGGCGCGGCGCGCTTACGACGCGCTGGAAAAGGCGGAGAAGGCGCAGATCAAGGACGGCGCCGAGACGATCAGGCAGGCGGAGGACGAGTACGCGGAGATCGTGAAGGCGATCGAGGCGGTCGAGAAGCTCATCGACCAGATCGGCACCGTGTCGATCGAGGACGGCCGGCGCGTGAAGATGGCGCGCAGCGCGTTCGACAAGCTGCCCGCCGCATCGCAGAAGCATGTGAAGAACCGGGCCAAGCTGACGGCGGCGGAGGAAACGCTGCGGCAGCTTGAGCGGGCGGCCGCCGTGGAAGCGCTCATCGAGGCGATCGGCGAGCCGGAGAAGGTGACGAAGGATAAGCGCGAGGCCGTGGAAGCGGCGCGCTCGGCCTATGACCGGCTCAGCGCGGAGGAAAGGGCGCTTGTGAAGAACTATGACCGGCTGACGGCGGCGGAGCGGAAGCTCGCCTCGCTCGACCCGAAGGGCGGCACGAAGGTCATCGGCAGCGGCGATACGAAGCTGCTTCTGGACGGCGTGACCTATATGGTGGACGCGGAGGCCGCGGCGCTGATGAAGCGCATCGCCGAGCTGCGCGACAACGGCGGAATGGACGACGAGGGCATCCTTGACGCCTACAGGACCTATGACGCCATGAGCAGCGAGCTGAAGGCGCAGGTGTTCAATTACGACGATCTGGAGGCGCTTTGCACGGCGCTGGGCGTTCGCGGCCATCACGACGCCAAGACCGGCATGAAGGCGGAGGGACTGCCGTGGTACGTGATGCTGGAGGTCGAGGCCATCGACGGCGGCAGCGAATACGAGACGGTGGCCGGAAGCATCGGCCGCAACAAGCTGGCCGGACTGTGGCGCATCGGCTTTGTGAACCGGCTGACCGGCGAGCCGTTCGTGCCCTATGAGGATGTGACCGTGCGCATCGAGGCGCCGGCGCACGAGGGCTTTGAGCAGTTCCGCATCGCGCGGCTCGGCAGCGACGGCCGCGTGGAATACAGCGAATGCGCAGTCGAAAACGGCTGGCTGAGCTGGCTTGTGGCCGACGAGGGCGTGTACGGCTTCATCGGCGGCGAGGCGGAGGCTTCCGGGACGCTTGAGCCGGAGGAAGAGACGGCCGAGCCGGAGACGGCGAGCGCGCCCGTGGAGGCCGCGCCGGCGGAAGAGCCGGAGGCGCAGACGGCGCAGCACAGTCTGCTGTGGCTGTGGATCGTGATCGGCGTGCTGGCGCTGGCCGTGCTGATCGCGGCGATTCTTCTGAAAAAGCGGGAGCGCGAAAAACAGCGCGCGGCCCGGCACTGAGACCCAATAAAAACAGTCGGCAGGGGATAAAACCCCTGCCGGTTTGTTATATGCCGGATGCGCCGCCGAAAATAAGCTCTTGAAAATTTGAAAAAAGGGCTTGACATACGGATGTCGGTATGCAGTTTTGATATCGCCGAGGGGGACAGCCCCGAAGCCCAAAAGGGCGAGGCGGTCAGCTACACCACCCGAAAGGGGGTGAGCAAATGCCGGTGATTATAACGCTACATATCTTCGGATTAACTGTAACGATTAGAATCAAAAGGTAAGACCGCCACCCCGGTACGGTGACGGTCTTTTTTAAGATTATTCCATTACCGAGCTGACCGAAACGGTCTCGCCCTTGCAGCCTTATAATACACCTTGGGAGGGGTGACGTCAATAGGCAAGACAAGCAGCGAATCAAAAATGCGCTGGATAAAAGCAAATTATAAGCGGTACCAAGTGCAATTCCGAGTGGATGACGACGCCGACTTGATCCAGTTTGTCGAGCAGTACAAGGCCGAGCGCGGAACGACCGAACTTTTCCGCGCCGGGATCGAAAAATTAAAAAAAGAGGGTCTGTGGTGACTCTCAAAAATATAGCGTACTTAGATGGCAAGCAAAAACCCTTGATATCCCTGAGCAGATCAGGTTTATCAAGGGTTTTGCTTTGGCACGGCATGAGGGATTCGAACCCCCGGCCTTCTGGTCCGTAGCCAGACGCTCTATCCAGCTGAGCTAATGCCGCTCGCGCCTTGATAATATAGCACAAGCCAAGCCGGATTGCAAGTCTTTTTTACGGCGTTTTTTGTTTTTTACAGGCCGATGGTTTCCGAGATGCCCTCGACGACGTCGCCCATGGAGCGAAGGGCCTTGCCGATGGGGGATTTTTTCTTTTTCGGGGCGATAACCATACCCACGGCGGAGCCGACCACGAGGCCGAGGCCCATGCCTTTGACAAAGGTCATTTTGTTCATTTTTTCGACGCCTCCTTTTCGGCTTTAGTATGACCCGAAGAAGGCGGCGTATGAATGGAAAATAACAGGGAAGACGTTTTCAGCTTTTTGTATGACGGCGGCGGTAAAGCTGCCAGACGGTGATCGCCGCGGCGGCCAGAACGATCTCGGCCAGAATGGAAAGGCGGAACATCGGCGAATGGGGATCGGACACGGACATGCCGATGAGCGGATAGGTGACGATGGGGACGATCATGCCGAGAACGGACGCAGGCAGGTATTTTTTGAACGGGACGCCAATGGCGCCCATGAAAAGACTTACCACGTCGTAGCTGAGGCGGCTGGCGCGCACGAGCACGACGAACAGAAAATCGTTTCCCTCGCGCAGATCGCGCAGCCGCCGCACCCGCGGATGCTTTGCCAGGAGCTCGTCCGTGGCCTCCGCGCCGAGCGCGCGGCCGAGGAAGTAGGGGAACAGCGCCATGACGGCCGTGCCGAGAATGTTGACGGCGATCGCCAGCGGCAGCGGGAACAGAACGCCGCTGGCCGCGTAGAAAATGCCGCAGTAGAGAACGAAGCTGACGCTTTTGAGCGCGAACAGCAGCAGCATGAGCAAGATCGCCAGCGGGATGGAATGGGGCGAGTAGCTGACGATGCTGTCAACGGAGATGAGCCGGCGGTAATACAGGCACAGGCCGAGAATGGCCAGCCACACCAGCGCCAGCAGCGCCATGACGACGCGGCGGACGGTTTTGCGGATGGCGGGATCGGACTTGAGCGCGCCGCGCAGGATGCCGTGGTAATGGCGGCCGTACAGCACGCCGGAGAGCGTGAGCAGGACGAAGCACAGGCCGATCAGCGCGTCCACGGCGGCGAGAGGCAGATCGGGGAAAACGAACAGGACGCCGCACGAGACGTAGATGACCGTTGTGCTGAGCTTGCCGAACCAGCGGGCGCTGTCTAC
>OIZV01001075.1_pt1 | contig 10439 bp, 9 predicted proteins | sample 1588681 | NCBI WGS metagenome assembly OIZV01 (sample SAMN03283281) | human gut metagenome | biome: human-associated habitat; material: feces | host: Homo sapiens | place: Peru | collected 2012
GATCCTGTCGCTGCATCTCACCCAGATACTCCAGATACTGCTCTGTGATCGTAACGATCGGAATATCATATATATTTACCTGATTCTTTTCGATCAGGTGTAAAAGCAGATCTAACGGTCCCTCAAACACCTGAAGCTTTACATCTATCGACATGATTTCTCCTCAGCTTTCAATACGATTTATTATAAAGAAAAGCGGAGCAAATGACAACTGCTTCTTCAGCCTTTTCTCTTCAGCTCCATAACCATGATTTCCGGAATATTATTGACGCGGATTTTCAACGTATGATTTCCGAGGCCTCCGCTCAGAAGCATGGTACTGTTCCCCTCCTCGTAACAGCCTCTGTCATATTTCGGAAAAATCCGGACTCTTGGCGAGATTGCACCTCCCAGGCCCGGAAACCGCACCATTCCCCCATGCAAATGACCGGATACGATCAGATCTGCTCCCCATGCTGCATATTCTTTGAAATATTCCGGTGTATGTGCGATCATGATATTAAACTGCCTTTTATCCGGTTCACCAATCATCTGATCCATGATTTCCGTTGAAAGTGGTTTTCTGTGAAATCTCTGATAATAATCCAAACCAAGCTCCAGCCCGTATACCGGAATCACAGCCTGTCCCTTCCGGATTTCTGTCCTCGCATTTTCTAACAGAACTATTGTACCTTTTAGCTTGTGCAGATAGTCTTCCCACATACTACCGTACTGCTCCGTATCCTGCTTCACCCGCTCTTCATGATTGCCCAATCCATAATATACCGGATATCTCTCTGCAAGCGAGCAGATCAGGGCAGCGGCTATCTCTGTCGGCTGCCCCGGATGCCCGACCAGCATATCTCCGGCAAGGAGAATATAATCCGGCTTTTCCTCATTGATCTTTGCGATTAACCGCTCATTATTTTCTCCAAACTCTGCATTATGAAGGTCCGCTAGAATCAGGATCCGGCTGCCGTCAAATTCTTCCGGAAGCTTCTCTGAGCTTATGCAATAATGACTCACGGATAATTTTCGATTCTCGATCATACTGACAACCGCTATGCTCAGAAGCATACCTGCCAGTATAATTCCAATTATTATTAAAATCTGCATGGGTTTCCTTTCGTATTCCGCTATCAGCCTGCCTCCTTCAGAAAAAACAGACGATAAACTGCCTGCTGAAAACAAAATCCATAGGTTTGTTTTTCAACCGTTTCTGCTGCCCGGATCGGAATTGCGCCAATCCGTTCTCCATCATAATAATAGACTGCTTCTCCGATCACACTGTCCTTTTCAACCGGAGCCGTCAGCTCTGAGTAATTTATTTCCTTCTGTATATCCTCCGGATGCATATCTCCGGTCAGAACACAGCTGAACATTTCCTGTTCCGGATAACAGGACACCATTTCTTTTTTCCCCTGTTTCACGGGAATCTGACTACCGGAAGTCAATACCGTATCATCCTGATACAGTCTGCAATTTGCAAACCCGTAATCAAACAGCTTACATACCTCACTGTTCCGAATCTCCTTGGTTTCTGCTCCCATAACTACTGCAATCAGGTGTACATCCTCCTTAGATGCAGTTGCCGAGATGGAAAATCCGGCTTCACTGGTATATCCTGTTTTCAAGCCATTACAATATGGATATGCCTTTAATAATTTATTCGTATTTGCCAGTCCGAACTCCGAAGATCCTCTGGCTGTCACATGCGTGATCCGGTCCATCCAGATGGTCGAATAGTCAAATATCTCCGGATGCTTCACTGTCAGTTCACGGCTCATGATCGCTATATCTCTGGCTGTGGTTAAATGTCCGTCTGCATCCAGCCCACAGGCATTTTCAAAATGGGTATTCACCATTCCCAGCTCTGCCGCCTTCTCATTCATCATCGTCACAAATGCCGTTTCACTGCCGGCAATGTGCTCACCCATTGCCACAGCCGCATCATTTCCGCTGGCTATGATAATACATTTGATCATGTCTTCGACTGTCTGTGTCTCTCCGGCCTCAAAAAAGCACTGGGAGCCACCCATGGATGCCGCATGCTCGCTGATCGTTACCGTATCCGTCAGATTCATTTTTCCTGTATCCAGCCGGTCAAATATTAACAACAGCGTCATCACCTTTGTTACGCTGGCCGGATGCCTCTGCTCATCGGCATTCTTCTCATATAAAATCTGTCCGGTCACCGGTTCCATCAGAATGACAGAGGGAGATTCCAACTGCAGAACATCTCCGGTTTCCACGACTGTTTCCGTGACTGCCTCCGGTTCTCCCGGATCTGCTGTGCCATCCGATTCCGTTGATTCACCGGTCTCTGTCGTTCCGTGTGTCTCTGTTTCCGGTACCTGAGCAACGGTATTTCCTGTTGTTACATTCAGTGTTATATAAGCTCCCAAGGTCAGTAAAAGTCCGAACACTACGATTCCTGAAATACTTCTTTTCCTGTTCCGGTTCATACTGTACTCCGATTACTTCTTATTGTCACTATATTCCGCCGTCCGTGAAAACAGAACCTTTTATTTCAGGATAATCCCTTTTACGATCGGTTCCGGCTGCATCCGCACGGATGATATCTCGTATGCATTGATCAGACGATTTTTCGCCTCTTCTACCTGATCCTCCTGATTGCCATAAATATATGCAAACGGCTCTTTCGTAGTTACCGCATCTCCCAGATGTCTTATCAGTCTTATGCCAACGGTCGGATCGATCACACTGTCCTTGGTGGTACGGCCGCCTCCCAGGATCAGGGATGCCATTCCGACCTCACTGGTCCTACATGCAGTCAGATATCCATCCTGCACCGGATATACCGGCATCTCAATCGACGCCTTCGGAAAATGCGTCTCCGGCTCATATACCCAGGATGCATTGCCACCCTGTGCTTCCACAAACTCGGCAAATTTCCGAAGAGCCGCTCCGCTGCGAATTGTTTCCTGTAACATCTCTGTGGCCTGTTCCACCGATTCTGCCTTACCTGCTCCCAGTACCATATAGGAAGCCAGCGTCATCGTAACCTCTGTCAGCCTCTTTTCACCATCTCCGTGCAATACCTGAATGGCCTCCTGCACCTCCAGTGCATTTCCGACCATTTCTCCCAATGGTTCATTCATATCCGTAAGCACCGCATAGGTCTTCTTCCCCGCCATATGCCCGATAGATACCATCGTTTCTGCCAGTTTTCTCGCATCCTCCGTGGTCTGCATAAATGCACCTGACCCGGTCTTAACATCCAATACGATCACATCCGCACCGGATGCCAGCTTCTTACTCATAATACTGGATGCGATCAAAGACAGATTGTCAACTGTAGCTGTCACATCCCGCAGGGCATAAATCTTCTTATCCGCCGGTGCCAGATTTGCAGTCTGACCCGCAATCGCCAGCTTCAGACGATTGACATTCCCGATAAACTCCTCTCTGGTCAGACCTGTCTGAAATCCCTCAATGCTTTCCAGCTTATCAATCGTTCCACCGGTATGTCCGAGTCCTCTGCCACTCATTTTTGCTACCGGTATGCCAAGACTCGCTAACATTGGTCCCAGAATCAGAGAAGTCTTATCACCTACTCCTCCGGTACTGTGCTTATCTACCTTGATTCCCTGTATTTCCGACAGATCCAGCTTCTCTCCGCTGTCTGCCATTGCCATTGTCAGATTTACGGTTTCCTCCGGATCCATTCCTCTGAAATATACCGCCATCAGAAAGGCGGACATCTGGTAATCCGGAATCTTTCCCTCCGTATATCCCATAACGATCGCATAAATCTCGTCCTTTGACAGGGTGCCGCCATTTCGCTTCTTTAATATCAGATCATACATGTTAAATGGATGGTTCATGAAACAGTTCCTCCTTTCTGCCTGTGCCAATCTTCAGTGTCTGCAGTCCAAAAATCTCACAAAGTGTCTGTCCTATATCTGCAAAGGTATCTCCTGTATGAAGATTCTTTCCGTGTGCGAATGCCACATCCTTACTGTACCAGAGCACCGGTACATACTCTCTGGTATGATCGGTTCCTTTATACGTCGGATCACAGCCATGATCTGCAGTGATCACCAGCAGATCCGTTTCCTGCATGGCATCCAGGACCTCTTTCAGTCTCAGATCAAAGGCCTCCAGGCCGGCACCATAGCCTGCTGCATCTCTCCGATGTCCCCATTTGGAATCAAATTCTACCAGATTGGTAAATATCAGACCCCGGTTTACTGTTTTCATATAGGCAAGTGTCTGATCCATTCCATCCATATTATCTTTCGTATGAATGGCTTCTGTAATCCCTACGCCGTCAAATATATCCTCAATCTTACCAACCGCTGCTACTGTCAGACCTGCCGTCTTCATATAGGAAAGCAGATTCTTCTCATCCGGTTTTCTGGAGAAATCCCGTCGGTTGGCAGTTCTTACAAAGCCACTGCCTTCCCGCACGAACGGTCTTGCAATAACTCTGGCTACATTATGCTCTCCGGTCAGAATCTTCCGGGCAATCCGGCAGATCTCATATAAACGCTCCGGCGATATCACTGCCTCGCAGGCTGCAATCTGAAACACGCTGTCCGCGGATGTATAAATGATCGGATAACCGGTCCGGATATGTTCTTCTCCCAGCTCCTTGATAATCTCTGTTCCGGATGCCACACAGTTTCCCAGATACCCTTTGCAGCCCGTTTGTTTCAGAAACTCATCCATAATCTCCTTCGGAAAGCCTTCCGGATAGGTAGGAAACGGCGTCGGTGTATAGATGCCAATCATTTCCCAGTGTCCGATTGTCGTATCCTTCCCCTGTGAACGTTCCTGCAATCTTCCATATGCACCGAGCGGATGCTCTATCGGTGGAATTTCCACCATACCGTCAATGTTTCCATACCCCAGACTTCTGAGATTCGGCAGCTGTAACCCTCCACATGCCTCTGCCGTATGTGCAATGGTATTGGCTCCTACATCTCCGAATGCCGCCGCATCCGGTGCCTCTCCCATTCCAACACTATCTAACACAATCCATACTACCCTTTGAACCATAAGCATGCCCTCCTTATATTCTATCCGGCTATATACCCCAGATACCGCATCAGGAATATCCAGAATGTCAATGTTACGCTTGATAATAATGTTGTCAGTACAATAATACTGGAAGACAGCACCTCATCTCCATCCATATTCTTTGCCATGATATACGCTGTCGGTGTTGTCGGTGAACCCAGCATAATGATCAATGCCAGAAGCTTCTGATCGCGGAATCCAAACCAGATAGCTAACGGTAAAAAAATAGCAGAAAGTCCGACCAGCTTGATCAAGGTTGAAACAATGGTCGGTTTAATTCTTGCCAGTGCCTGCTTTCCTTCAAATCCGGCTCCGATAGCGATCAGTGCTAACGGTGATGCCATGCTTCCCAGATTACTGATACTCTTTTCTACCATATGTGGCAGTTTTAACTGGATCAATGATGCTATCATTCCCAGCGCAATTCCGATGATGATCGGGTTTTTCGCAATATTGATCAGGGTTGTCTTGATCCGCCCTTTCTGGGAACGCACCTCCTCATTATTGCTCTCCAGCGTTAATATCGTTACCGCAAATATATTATACAACGGCACGGCACCAATGATCATAAGCGGTCCCATACCGGAATCTCCATATATATTCTGGATAAATGCAATTCCAAGAATTGCGGCACTGCTCCGGTACGAGCACTGTACAAAGGCTCCGACCTGTGATTTATCCTTTAAGAACAGCTTCGCCAGAATCCAGATTCCCAGAATACTGATCAGCGTAATAACTGCACAGAAGCCTATGTACTCTCCGTCAAAGCTATGCCGGATATCTGTCGCCCATAAGTCCAGAAATAACATACACGGCAGACATACCTTAAATACAAACTTATTGGCAACTGACACAAAGCCTTCGGTCAGCATTCCGATCCGTCTTAAAAAATAGCCCACCAGCATAACTGCAAACACCGGTACGGTTGCATTTAAACTATATATAAAACTATCCATTGTAATACCACGTTCCTTTTGGGTGTTTTCTTAAAAAACCATTGTTCCCCGGCATTTTCGCTGGGAAACAATGGTTTTATCTTTCCGTTTTCCTGATTACAGTAAATCGGCAACTTCCAGGATCAATTCCTTTGAAAGATCCCAGCCAAGACACGGATCCGTAATGGATTTACCATAACATCCGCCATCCACCGGCTGATTTCCGTTCTCGATATAGCTTTCTACCATGACACCCTTTACCAGCTTTTTAATATCTGCAGAGTGACGCATGCTATGAAGAACCTCTTTTACGATTCTAGGCTGTTCTGCCCACTTCTTACCGGAATTATTGTGGTTAGCATCTACGATGCAAGCCGGATTCTTCAGGTTAAACTTCTCATATAACTCTACCAGAAGCATCAGATCCTCATAGTGGTAGTTGGAAATAGACTGTCCGTGCTTGTTTACCGCACCACGCAGAATACAATGAACCAGATCATTTCCGTCTGTCTTGGTCTCCCAGCCTGTATAAAGGAATGTATGCTTCATCTGACCTGCCATGCAGGAATTCATCATAACCGTTAAATCTCCACTGGTTGGATTCTTCATTCCTACCGGAATATCCATACCGGAAGTTACGATCCGGTGCTGCTGATCTTCTACGCTTCTTGCACCAATGGCCACATAGGACAAGATATCCTCCAGATACTGCCAGTTTTCAGAATATAACATCTCATCTGCAGCTGTCATTCCGGTTGCCGCAATTGCATCAATATGCATCTTACGAATGGCCTTTACACCTTCAAACAAATCCGGTGCCTTCTCAGGATCCGGCTGATGCAGCATACCCTTATAACCGGCTCCGGTTGTTCTGGGCTTGTTTGTATAGATTCGCGGAATGATCAGGATCTTATCTTTGACCTCTTCCTGAACCTTCGCCAGTCTGGTTACATAATCCAGCACTGCAGTCTCATTATCTGCAGAACAGGGACCGATGATCATAATAAACTTATCAGATTCACCGGTAAATACCTTACGAATCTGTTCATCCCGATTTTTCTTGATTGCTTTTAATTCCGGTGTCATAGGAATCAGTTCCTGTAATTCCTGAACTGTCGGGACCTCTTTAATGAAATGTAAACTCATCCTTCTATCTCCTTCTACTTTTTATCTTTTGATGGATTCATAAATTTGCTTTTATTAATCTCATAATAAACAATTCCAACGCAGAGCATTCCGCCTACAATGTTTCCGAGTGTTACCGGAATCAGATTAGACAGATATCCGGATGCACTTAATGCAGAATGGATCTGATCTGCTGTCATGCCATAGGCTTCCTCCGCAACCTGTACATAGTTTGGATTAGTAGCTGCGAACATACCTGCCGGAATATAAAACATATTCGCTACACAGTGTTCAAAGCCGGAGGTGACGAATGCCATGATTGGGAAAAAGATAGCAAACAATTTTCCGATAATGTCTTTCGCTGTACCTGCCATCAGAATTGCCATACAGACTAAAATATTACATAAAATACCGGAACAAAATGCCGGGAAGAAATCCAGGCTGCATTTTCCGACTGCCACCTTGATCGTATAAGCGCCAAGCAATCCGGATGAATAATCAAACTGGTTCGAATAAAAGGTAAGTGCGGTGGCGATCAATGCCCCTGCCATATTACTGAAATACACAACTACCAGATTCCTAAGCATCTGAAGCACCGTTACCTTCTTGTCCATGATATCCATGATCAGAAGACAATTACCGGTAAACAACTCACCGCCTACCAACACGATCATCATCAGACCAACCGGGAATACGGTACCTGCAAGCAGTCTCGCCAGACCGACATTCTGAATATTGTGAACAGCCACATTCGATGCCTGTCCGCCGATGGCAATGAATGCACCGGCCATTAATCCCATGATGATCATCTTCCATATGTTCAGATTTGCTTTTGTAACACCTGCTTTGATATTTCCATCAATCGTCTCCGCCGGTGTATTATAAATATTTTCCATGATCCTTTTCCTCTTCTTATGGTATTTTATTTATATCCCTATCGTTCTTACTTCTGGTTCTTCTCTGCCAGCACGGAACGATTCTTGATCAGATAATCAAGCAATGATACTACAGTTAAAATCAATGCTGCATAGATCAGAATCTGCTCTGCAACATGAAATCCAAATGCTGCTGAAGGTATTGTTTCACCCAGATTCAGAATCAGAAGAATTACCATCAGCATCTGAACCGTTGTCTTAATCTTTCCCCAATAGCTGGCTGCGATCACGATTCCGTTGTCGGATGCGACCAGCCGAAAGCCGCTGATGATAAACTCTCTTGCAATGATCACAATAACAACCCATGCCGGAATCCGGTCCAGAGAAATCAGTGCGATCATCGCTGAACAGACTAACAGCTTATCGGCAAGCGGATCCATGAACTTTCCGAAATCCGTAACCAGATTATATTTCCGAGCAATTTTTCCATCCAAAAAGTCTGTCAGACTCGCTACGATAAAGATTCCGACTGCAATCCATTTTCCTCCCGGAATCTCCGGGACCATCAGTGCTACAAGAAAAAAAGGAATCAGTATTGTTCTGAAAATTGTCAGTTTATTCGGTAAATTCATATACGACCTCTCCAATCAAATCATACTCATTCGCATCTGTAATGCGAACTGTTACCATTTCTCCGGATACAATTTCTTCCTCTGCCGATACAAAAATATATCCATCTACATTCGGGGCTTCCCGGTAAGATCTGCCCATATATACATCATCCTGATAAAGATATCCTTCAATCAGAACCTGTAGGACTTTTCCTATCATTTTCTGATTATTATCATAAGATACTTCCTGTTGCAATGCCATGATTTCTTCCTGCCACTGCTTCTTCACATCCTCATCAATCTGATCCGGCATATCCGCGGCTCTGGTGCCTTCTTCCGGTGAATATGTGAATACTCCCAGACGTTCAAACTCCATTTCATCTACAAACTGCATCAATGCATCATGCTGCTCTTTTGTTTCACCCGGAAAGCCCGTGATCAATGTCGTCCGGATCGTAATATCCGGCATCGCCTTCCGCAATCTGGAAACCACATCCCGAATCTGTGCCTGACTCGTTCGGCGTCCCATCGCTCTTAAGATAGCATCCTCCGAATGCTGGATCGGCATATCGATATAATGACATACCTTCGGATTCTCCGCCATGGTCCGGATCAGCTCGTCTGTAATCTCTTCCGGATAGCAATATAATAAACGGATCCACTGAATGCCTTCCAGCTCACTTAACCGGTTCAACAGCTCCGGCAGCTTCTTGCCGCCGGCGACGACGATCGGCACCGGGCAGGCCGCGACGACTTCCTCGAAGTTGTCGCAGTAGTAGGTCTTGACGAGCTGCACGCCCATCTCGGCCACGATGCGGGTCGCGAGCTTGAAGAAGCGGTCGGTGCGCTCCATGTCCTTGCCGACGGCCACAACGCCCAGCGTCGGGATGCTGTAGCGCATGCCCGCGTTGATGCAGCGGCTCAGGTTGTCGATGGAGGAGAGCTGGCCGTCCGCGCCGATGAAGGTCTGAACCGCCATGCAGTCCGCGTTCATGCGGATCGCGTCTTCCACGTCCACGGCCAGGCACTCGTGGCTCAGGTCGTCGTTAATCATGGAAGAGCCGCTGGTCACGCGCAGCGCAATGCCCTTCTTGAAGGTCGGGGACACGCAGGTGCGAATCGCGCCGCGGGTGCCCATGAACACATCCACCTGCTCCTGAAGCTTCGGGATCACCAGATCCAGACGCTCCAGACCGGCGGTCGAGCCCATGAAGTAGCCATGGTCAAACGCAAACATCACAGTGTTGCCGCTGACCGGGTCAAAGATATTGGAAAGGTGACGCTTCATGCCCCAATCCGTGTTATTCGCGCCCTTCACGTGGAAGCTGCCCTGATTGCCAAACGGAACATCCGTATGATAATCCTTCGCGACCTTCAGTCCGTCCTTATCTGCCATTGGAATCAATCTTCCTTTCTGAAAACGGTCCATTTGTGAGCTTCTAACAGAGGCGAACGCCGCGTCATGCCGCAGCCTCCACCACAAAGGGAGGAGCCCCGAAGGGTTCCTCCTTGGAGATGCCATGTTTGGGATTAGAAGTTGTAATCCGCCACGTTCTCCGCCGTGAAGACAACGCGCTCCGGCAGCAGCACGACGCCGTTGTTCTCCGCAGCAGTCTCCTGACCGGCGACGAGCGCGTCGTTGGCCAGCACTTCGACGGTGCCGATGGACGGGATGTCGATCTTATCGCCGACCTTCACGGTGTTGCCCGCGGAGATGTAAGCGGCGAGGTAGCAGCCCATCGCGCCCTGGATGCCGCAATCCCACAGACCCCAGCGGGTGCAGATGCCGTTCTCCAGGTAAGAGGTCATGCCGGACGGGGTGCAGAAGCCGGTGATGGTGATGTCCTTCGCGGTCAGACCCTTGTTCT
>OIZV01001076.1_pt1 | contig 10430 bp, 6 predicted proteins | sample 1588681 | NCBI WGS metagenome assembly OIZV01 (sample SAMN03283281) | human gut metagenome | biome: human-associated habitat; material: feces | host: Homo sapiens | place: Peru | collected 2012
ATGCAGTCGTCCGGGGCGGCGGAAGCCGCGGGAGGGCTGCTGAAACCGATATTTGCTTTTTTCGGCATTCCGCCGGAAACGGCGCTGCTGGTGCTGGTGCGCCCCTTCAGTGGAAGTGCGGCTCTGGCCGTAGGCGCAGAGCTAATGGCTCGGTACGGGGTAGATTCCCAGATTGGCCGAACGGCGGCGGTGATGCTTGGCTCCACGGAAACCACCTTCTACACCATCAGCGTCTATTTTGGCGCGGCAGGCGTCAAAAAAACGCGCTATGCGCTCCCGGCAGCCCTGATCGCCGACCTGACCGGCTTCTGCATGGCCGCACTGAGCGTGCGCGTGTTTTTCCGATAGCACCCTCGAAAAGGCTCCCCCTGTCATGTCCTGACAAGGGGAGCCTCCGGATGTACGTTCAGCCCTTTTCGCCGTTGTTTGCCAGATAGATGGCAAGCCAATTCAGAAGCTTGGGATCCTCCGGATGGTAGATCAGGAAGCCGTCGTGATGCGGCCGGCTGACGGCGATCTGCCTGCCGGAAAGGCTGAGGCTGCAGCACTCGTCTTCGGATGGCCCCCAGACCAGCATGAGCGAAACGCCCCGGCCGTCGTAGGCTCTGCCTGCGCTGACCGACTCGATGGGCCACGGCAGGAGATTGCGGAAATCCTCCCGGTAGCGGGTCGAGTTCAGAAGCATAAGAACACCTTCAAACGCCGTGTCCTCCGGCGTCACGTTTTGCAGCGCATAGCTTTCCGTGTACGCCCTGCCGTCCCGAACTCCGCTGAGCGACACGACTCCGGCGAGGCTGGTGATCTCATCCCGGCCAGAAGCCGTCATCTCCTCGAACGTGTGCGGCGTCAGCCGCCAGGCGAGAAGACAGAGCAGCAGGATCGCAAGCAGCAGCAGGATGCACTTTTTCGTTCCCCGACGCATAGGCAGGCCCTCCTTTTTTCTGACTCTATACTATCAGACGGCTTCCGGCTTTGCAAGACGGCGAAGCATGAAGAATTCTGAAGATTTCCTTGACCCAGATGCTGTGCACGGATGCAAAATCAGCACTATATGTTGTGATTCACGCGGAAAAAGGTTAATATTTGCTTAAAACATGAGAAAAACGTTGAAAAGTAGAGAAAAATATGCTACTCTCTTGGTATACATAATCTACTCCATAGTATGAGGAGGAATTGGAATGAGAAAGAGATGGATCAGCCTGTTGCTGGTGTTTGCGCTGGTGCTGGCTGTTTGGAGTGTCTGCGCCGTCGCGGCGGACGCGCAGAAAGCAGACGAGGCTGCCGATGAAACAACGGCTGCCGAGCCTGCCGCAGAGGAACCCGCCGAAGAGGATACTCCGGCGGAGGAACCCGCCGCTCCCGCCGAAGAAGCGGATACCGCTTCCGAGGCGGAAGAAGCACCCGCGGAGGACGGCGAACAGAACCACATCCACGCCGCAAACCGCGAGGACAGCTGCGAAGAGCCGTCCTTTGCGCCGCTGACCGTGACCGGCGGAAAGCTGAAATCCGGCTGCTATTATCTGACGGATGATCTGGCTCTTGAAGAGCCGCTCTGCGTGCCCAAAAACGGCGCGCAGGTCACGCTCTGCCTGAACGGCCACACGCTCCGTCTGGCGGACGGCGCTGAGGGCTGCATCATCTTCGTCGCCGTGAGCGATAAGGACGCGGAGCCGTCCGTCCTTACCATCACCGACTGCAACGGAGCGGACAGCTCCAGCAATTATTACGTCGACGAAGACGGCGCGCTTGTCTTTGACGACGGCAGCTATGCCTGGCAGGAGGCCTATATCGCGGCAAGCGAAAAGAACGCGCTTGCCGGTGGCCGGATCACCGGCGCAACAGCAGGCGCGATCAGCGTGGGCGATTATAACGAGCTTTATCTGACAAACGTGAACATCATCGACAACGTGGGCCGCTATGGCGCAGGTGTTGTCGTTGCGGAGCACGCCTCCGCCGTGCTGGACAGCTGCGTCATCGCGGGAAACCGCCTGACGGGCGAAATGAAGGCCTCCGAAAAGCAGATCCTGGGCGGCGGCGTGTACTGCGCCGGTACGCTCGAGCTGAGCGGCACGACCAGCATCACCGGCAACCGCGCGCAGGATGCGCAGGATAACCTCTGGCTGGATGAAACTGCTGCACTCAAGATCGGCGATCTGGGCCTTGACAAGCAGGCGCACATCGGCGTCAGCGGAGCGGCGGAGCAGACGATCCTGACCGGCTACGCAGACGATTTCTCGGAGAACTTTACAAGCGACGATCTTACTCTGACCATCAGCACCGCACGTGAAAACGGCTTCACCGAGCTGACGCTTCAGGAGGCCGTTTATACGCTGACGCTCGATCCCGGCGAAGGAAGCGAACCTGTCACGCTGGAAGCAGAGCAGGGAAAAAGCCTGCACGAACTGAATGTGCAGGCTCCGGAGCGTGAAAACATGACATTTGACGGCTGGTACACCGAAGAAGGGGACTGCGTCGACGCGGAAGCGCCGCTGCATCTGACCGGCGATACGACGCTTTCCGCCCGCTGGACGCAGGCGGAGCCGCAGAGCGCGGAGGCCGCGCTGCTGACCTATGACCCCGACGCGCCCATCACAAAACAGGAGGCGGCAAAGACGCTTTACCAGATGGCCCGCCAGCTCGGTCTGGACACCGAGGCCGGACAGGACGTCGATCTGACGCAGTTTGAAGACGCAGACGAGATCAGCGAGGACGCGGCAGACGCCGTCCGCTGGGCCTATGCCGCCGATCTTCTCACAGAAAAGGACGGGAAGCTCCATGTTGCCGACGAGTTGACCCGGAAGGAGCTGACCCGGATGCTGGAGGATTTTCTGGATCTGATTTAAGCGCCGCGCTGCTTCCGCACCAGAGGCATACAGAGCAGCATCAGAAGCGGGAAAATGATGGCGGCAAGGATGCCTGCGCGGAGCGCTCCGCCGCAGGCGTCCGAGACGAGGCCCGCAAGCGTCGGGCCTCCCGCGCAGCCAAGATCACCCGCCAGCGCCAGCAGCGCGAACATCTGCGTTCCGCCTCCCCGGATGGAGGCGGATGCGCGGCTGAACGTTCCGGGCCAGAAAATGCCGACCGAGAAGCCGCACACGGCGCAGCCAAGCAGGCTCAGAACCGGAGACGGCACGAACACGATGCACAGATACGCCCCGATGCACAGCGCCGCGCAGACAGCCATATAGCGGTTTAAGTTCAGTTTTTCGCCGTATTTCCCGAAAATCAGCCGGGAAACGCCCATCATAGCCGCGAAGGCCATCGGCCCCGCCAGATCGCCTACAGTCTTCGAAACACCGAGCCCCTGTTCGGCAAAGGCTGACGACCACTGGCTCACGGCCTGCTCCGACGCGCCTGCGCAGAGCATCATCACCATAAAGAGCCAGAATACACGGCTTTTGACGAGCGCGCGCAGCGATAGCGCCTGCGCACCCTCGGCCTGCATCGGATAGAGCGGCGCACCCCCGAAGAAGACCGCGTTTACGACTGGAACAAGCGCCCACAAAAGCGCAAGGAGCTTCCAGTTTCCAATTCCGAACAGCGCGAAAAATGCCGTCGACAGCAGCACGACGCCCATATGACCCCAGCAATAGAACGAATGGAGCAGGCTCATGTGCTGTTCCTTATTCTGCGTAGGGCAGGATTCCATCACCGGGCTGACAATGACCTCCAGCAGCCCGCCGCCGACGGCGTAGATCACGACGGCGATCAGAAGCCCCGTAAACGCATCCGGCAGCGCATCCGGAAGAATGGTCAGCAGGACAAGTCCGGCAGCTGAGGCGATATGCGACAGCAAGATGGCCGCGCGGTAGCCGATGCGATCCAGAAACCACGCTGAGAGCAGATCAATGCCGAGCTGAATGCAGAAATTGATCGTGATAAGCAGCGTGATTTTCGAAAGCGGGATCTGGTACGTCCGCTCGAACATGACGAACAGCAGCGGAACAAAGTTATTGACGATGGCCTGCACGATATAGCCGACATAGCAGCCAAGGATCGTCCGGCGGCAGGAGCTTTGCATGGGAATTACCTCGTTTTTTTGCAGATTACCGCCTTTATATCACATCCGCACGGTCTTTGCAAGCGTCCTGCGGCCCGAAAATTTTTCGCTTTACCAAAAAAAACACTTGACAAACGCGAATTTCAGGCGTATACTCCGTGGCAAGTTGAAACCGTTGATGCAGACGAGTAAGCAGACAGGATTTCTCCCAGAGAGCTGCCGGGTGGTGCGAGTGCAGCAGAAAGACGTTTGCCGAATGGACTGCGGAGGGCAGGCTGAACGCGAAGGCAAGTAGGCGCTGACGGAGTCCCACCGTTACAGGGGAGGATGCGTGCAGGCGCGTCATGAGCGGACAAGCAATTGTCAATTTGGGTGGCACCGCAGAAGTTTTTCAGACTTTTGTCCCAAGAGATCAAACCGATAACCGGTTTTCTCTGTGGATGAAGGTCTTTTTTGTTTCCCTTTTCCCGGAGAAAGCCAAAACGCGAAAGGAGAAACAACTATGAAAACCGAAAACATTCCTTACAAGATCTATCTGTCTGAGTCTGAGATGCCCCAGAATTGGTACAATGTCCGCGCGGACATGAAAAACAAGCCCGCACCTCTCGTGAACCCCGGCACCGGCAAGCCCATGGGCTTTGATGATCTGCGCCCCGTTTTCTGTGACGAGCTCATCGAGCAGGAGCTGGACAACGACACGCCGTATATCCCCATCCCGCAGGAGATCCGCGATTTCTACAAGATGTACCGCCCGTCGCCGCTGGTGCGCGCGTACTGCCTCGAGGAAAAGCTCGGAACCCCGGCGAAGATCTATTACAAATTCGAGGGCAACAATACCTCCGGCAGCCACAAGCTGAACTCTGCCATCGCGCAGGCGTATTACGCCAAAAAGCAGGGACTCAAGGGCGTTACGACCGAGACGGGTGCCGGTCAGTGGGGCACGGCCCTTTCCATGGCCTGCGCGTATCTGGGGCTTGACCTGAAGGTCTTCATGGTCAAGTGCTCGTATGAGCAGAAGCCCTTCCGCCGCGAGGTCATGCGCACCTATGGCGCAAGCGTCACGCCCAGCCCATCGAACACCACGAATGTCGGCCGCGCCATTCTCGCGAAGGACCCCGACACGACCGGTTCTCTCGGCTGCGCTATCAGCGAGGCCGTCGAGGTCGCCACGACCACGCCCGGCTACCGCTATGTGCTCGGCAGCGTCCTGAATCAGGTCTTGCTCCATCAGTCGGTTATCGGTCTGGAAACGAAGATCGCGCTCGATAAATACGGCATTACGCCCGATATCATCATCGGCTGCGCCGGCGGCGGCTCGAACCTCGGCGGCCTGATTTCCCCGTTCATGGGCGAAAAGCTGCGCGGCGAAAAGGATTACCGCTTCATCGCCGTCGAGCCCGCCTCCTGCCCCAGCTTCACGCGCGGCGTGTTCGCGTATGACTTCTGCGACACCGGCATGGTCTGCCCGCTGGCAAAAATGTACACGCTTGGCAGCGACTTCATCCCGTCGGCCAACCACGCGGGCGGCCTGCGCTACCACGGCATGAGCCCGATCCTCTCGCGGCTGTACCACGACGGCCTGATGGAGGCCCGCAGCGTCGAGCAGACGAGTGTATTCGAGGCGGCGGAGTATTTTGCCCGCACCGAGGGCATTCTCCCTGCGCCGGAATCCAGCCACGCCATCCGCGCCGCCATCGACGAAGCGCTTAAGTGCAAGGAAACAGGGGAGGAGAAGACCATTGTCTTCGGCCTGACCGGCACCGGCTACTTCGATCTTGTTGCGTATCAGAAGTTCAACGATCATGAAATGACCGATATTATCCCGACCGACGAGCAGCTTGCCGCAAGCATCGCAAAGCTGCCGAAGGTGTCGGAATGAAATTTCTGCGTACACCCTGTTGACATTTGTATGCGAGGTGTGTATAATAACGCCGTCAATCAAATACAGGACATCCGTTGATCGTCCTCAGAACGCGCATGCGGACTGAGAACAGAAGGAATCTCTGGAGAACTCATTGAATTGAGTGCCGAAGGTGCAAGGCGCAAGCCGAATCTCTCAGGCAAAAGGACAGAGCCGCAGCTACAGCTTTTGTAATACGGCACTACAATGAGCAGACCGGAGACGGCCTGCTCATTTTTATCGTTGTATAAGGAGATACATCGTCATGGCAAACGTACTCGAAACCGGCATGAGCTATCTGCAGACGCAGGACCCCGAGGTCGCGGCCTGCATCGAAAACGAATTTCAGCGCCAGAAGCAGAACATTGAGCTGATCGCGTCGGAGAACATCGCCTCTCCCGCCGTCATCGCGGCCATGGGCTCCGTTCTGACGAACAAATACGCCGAGGGCTACCCCGGCAAGCGCTATTACGGCGGCTGCGATTATGTGGATGTGCTGGAGACGATCGCGATCGAGCGTGCGAAAAAGCTGTTTGGCGCAGCCTATGCCAATGTACAGCCGCACTCCGGCGCGCAGGCCAATCTGGAGGTCTATGCCGCGCTCTTGCAGCCGGGCGATACGCTCATGGGCATGGATCTTGCCAGCGGCGGCCATCTGACGCACGGTGCCCGCGTCAATCTCTCCGGCAAATACTATAACAGCATCAGCTACGGTGTGAACCCGGAGACGGGCTGCATCGACTACGATCAGGTCGAGGACATGGTCCGCCGGTACCGCCCTAAGCTGCTCGTTGCCGGTGCGTCCGCATATCCCAGGGCCATTGATTTCAAAGCTTTTGCCGAAATTGCACACAAAAACGGCGCGCTTCTCATGGTCGATATGGCGCATATCGCGGGCCTTGTCGCAGGCGGCCAGCACATGAGCCCCGTTCCCTATGCCGACGTCGTCACGACCACCACGCATAAGACGCTGCGCGGCCCGCGCGGCGGCATGATCCTCTCGCGCGACGAGCAGTTTGCAAAGAAGCTCAACAGCGCCGTCTTCCCCGGCACGCAGGGCGGGCCGCTGATGCACGTGATCGCGGGCAAGGCCATCTGCCTGCGCGAGGCGGCGCAGCCGGAATTCAGAGCCTATGCGGAAAACGTTGTAAAAAACGCAAAGGCGCTGGCAGAAGCGCTGCTGGCACATGGCTTCGATCTCGTGACCGGCGGCACAGACAACCATCTGATGCTTGCCGATCTGCGGAAAAAGAACATCACTGGCAAGGAGCTGCAGACAAAGCTTGACGAGGTGCACATCACCGTCAACAAAAACGCCATCCCGAACGACCCGCAGAAGCCCGGCGTCACCAGCGGCGTGCGCATCGGTACGCCCGCGTGCACCACGCGCGGCTTTACGCCGGAGGATATGCCGGTCGTGGCCGACTGCATCGACAAGATCGCGACGGACTATGAAGCCAACCGCGAAGCCGTGCTTGCCGCCGTGGCGGAGCTTGTCAGAAAGCATCCGATCTACGAATAAGCACCGTCTGCCTCCAATTGCGCGGTTTGCCGCTTTTTGTCTAAATCTTGTGCTTTCGGGCAAAATGTAACACAAATGAAATGTTGGACGCATTTACAAACCGGGCACAATATATTATGATAGTGGCACAAGCTCAAGAGAAGGAGGCTGACCGTCGTGAATGACAATACCATCAAGTTTGTGGTACCGGAAGACAGCAGTGAGGAAATGAAGACCATTCTGACCGCCGTATATGGCGCCCTCAGCGAAAAAGGGTATAACCCCATCAATCAGATAGTCGGTTATCTCCTGTCCGAGGATCCTACCTACATTACCAACTACAACAATGCCCGCAGCCTGATCTGCAAGCTCGACCGCGACGAGCTGCTTCAGGAGCTGGTCAAGCATTATCTGTTCTCATAACCGCAAACGATCCCCCGGCAGCGCCTGTAACGGCGCTGCCGGTTTTTCTTTGATACACCGGCGCCCAAGGCGTCCCTTTGACACAAAGGGACGCTCAGGTGCGTACAGATCCGCGCTGTTTGCCAAAAAGCGATTCCGGGATTGCATTTCCTATGGAAAAATGGTAAAATACTAAGATAGAATAAATTGGAGAGGTATCCGCGTGTATCTGAAATCATTGGAGATCCAGGGCTTCAAGTCCTTCCCGGACAGGACGCTTTTGCAGTTCGGCAGCGACTGCACCGCCATCGTCGGGCCGAACGGCAGCGGAAAATCGAATATTTCCGACGCCATCAGCTGGGTGCTTGGCGAGCAGAGCACCCGCGCGCTGCGCGGCGCGAAGATGGAGGACGTGATCTTCGGCGGAACGGCCAAGCGCCCCGCCGTCGGCTACGCCGAGGCGACGCTCGTGCTTGACAATTCCGACGCCAGCCTTCGCATTGAGACGCCCGAGGTCATGATCACCCGCCGCTATTTCCGCTCCGGTGAGAGCGAATACTATATAAATAAGCAGCTTGCCCGCCTCAAGGACATCAACGAGCTGTTCATGGACACCGGCCTTGGCCGCGAGGGCTATTCCAACATCGGACAGGGCCGCATTGACGAGATCCTTGCGCTCAAGTCGACCGACCGGCGTGAAATTTTTGAAGAGGCCGCAGGCATCTCCAAATTCCGCCACCGCAAGGAGGAAACAGAGCGCCGTCTAGCCAACACCGAGGACAATCTGCTGCGCATCGGCGATAAGATCTCCGAGCTGGAGCTTCAGGTCGGCCCGCTGCGGGAGCAGGCGGAGAAGGCGCAGAAATATCTGACCTTCCGCACCGAGCTCAAGGGTCTTGAGGTCACGGTCTGGCTGGAAAATCTCAAAAAAATCGCCGAAAGCGCCCGCAAGGCCGAGACGGATTACGCCTCCGCCGCTTTCATCCTCGAACAGGCGCACGACGAGCTGACCGCGCTCTACAGCAAGGCCGAGCAGCTCAGCCTGCAATACAACCACCAGACGCTTCAGCTCGACCAGCAGCGCGAGCACATCAGCCAGATGGAGGCCGAACGCCAGCAGGCACAGAACGAAATTACGCTCCTGCGCGCGGAGATCCAGCACCACCAGACGAACATCGACCGCATCCGGCAGGAGCTGCAGGATCAGCAGACGCGAAGCGGCGGCATTGCAGGCCAGATCGAGGCCGAGCGGCAGAAGATCGAAGAAAATACCCGCGCGCTGGCCGCTGCAAATGACTCCCTTGCCGCTGTTCAGCAGGAGGCGCAGGCTCTCGCAGAGCAGACCGGCGAAGCCGGACAGCAGCTCGTTTCCCTCCGTGCCCAGCAGGCGCTTTTGCAGTCGCAGAGCGCCTCCGTGACTGCGCAGATCGCGTCCATGGAGGCCTCCATGGAGGAGGTCCTTGCCCGCAGACAGACGCTGGAGGAGGACCGGACTGCCGCAAAGACCCGGCAGGAGCAGATCGCGGAGCAGCAGCTCGCCTGCAAAAAAAGTCTTGAACAGGCGCAGGACGACGCGCAGAGCGCGAAAAATACCATCGCAGGCTATGAGCTTCGCCTGAAAGCGCGTCAGGACAAGCGCGACGGCCTGCAAAGGCAGCTGAACGCCGCCGGCGTCCAGCTCGATACGCTTGATTCGAAGATCCGTATGCTCCGTGAGATGGAGCGCGAATACGAGGGCTTTTCCAAGGCCGTCCGCCTTGTCATGCAGGACGCGGCAGCCGGAAAGCTTCGCGGCATCCACGGCCCGGTTTCCAAGCTCATCCGCGTGGAAGACCGCTATACCACCGCCATCGAGACGGCGCTCGGCGCCGCCATGCAGAACATTGTCGTCTCCTCCGAGGAAGACGGCAAGACCGCCATCCAGATGCTCAAGCGCCGCGACGGCGGCCGCGCGACCTTCCTTCCGCTCACTGCGATCAAGCCGCAAAGCCTGCAGGATACCGTCTGCCAGCGCCAGTCGGGCTTTATCTCCGTCGCCTCCGGCCTCGTCTCATGCGACGAGCGGTACCGCGCCGTGATTGAAAACGCCCTTGGCCGCACCGTGATCTGCGACACGCTGGATAACGCCGTGCGCATGGCGCGTGCCTGCGGCAGCCGCGTGCGCATTGTCACGCTCGACGGGCAGGTCATGAACGCGGGCGGCAGTATGACCGGCGGCTCTGCCGCAAAGAGCGCGGGCGTTCTGACGCGCGCGAACACGCTTGCAAAGCTGGCCGAGGAACGGAACGCACTCGCGCAAAGCCTTGAATCGCTCAAGGCGCAGACGGCCGAGGCCGCTTCCTCCGCCGCGAAGACCGAATTTGAGCTTACTGCCGTCCGCAGCCAGCTCCGCGAGGCGGAAGACGAGGTGCTGCGCCGCACGGAGGAGCACAAGCAGGTGCAGCTTCTGGCCGCTGCGGTCACGGAAAATCTGGAAAACATCGAAAAGGAGCTTGCCCACCTGACCAGCCGCACCGGCGGCGAGGAGGGAAAGCTGCAGGCACTCAAGGCCCAGCTGCAGCAGCAGACTGCCGCGCAGGACGCGCTGCACGCGCGGGAGACGGAGCTGACCGGCAGGCAGACCGCCC
>OIZV01001080.1_pt1 | contig 10405 bp, 10 predicted proteins | sample 1588681 | NCBI WGS metagenome assembly OIZV01 (sample SAMN03283281) | human gut metagenome | biome: human-associated habitat; material: feces | host: Homo sapiens | place: Peru | collected 2012
AACCGCCGACACGATGTTCTCCTCGCCGTAAATCTCACAGCCGAAACGGTAGGCTTCCTCGTAGAACTGCTTGGCATATTCGTAGCCGCCGTGTTCCTCAAAGTACCTTGTGTTCACATCAATGACCAACTCATTAAAGATCGTTGCGCCGGCTTTCTGCCCTCTTGTGGAGATTTTGCCCTCGTCAATGAGCCGCTGGAAATACTCGTTGTAGGTCAAACCGCCCGTGTCCTTGAAGTGAACATTGCGGGCAATTTGCTCGGTGTCTACATTAAGATTTGCGTAGCTTTCATTCTTGCGCTCATTGTGTCGCTCGGTTTTCTGCGCTCCCTCTGCGGAGATTTTCTCCACTCGAACAACGCTCCAGTTTCCTTCCGCCATTCTCATCACCTCCAGTCAGCGGAAAGGGAGGGGGTGCGGGTTACGCAACTTTTTCAAAGTGCGTAACCCACTATGACACTTTCAGCTTCGCTGCAAAGATGTCGTGGGCAAGGGCTTTCCTCCCTTGACCTCCCTCAAAACCTCAATCAAATAGGCAGGTCGTCCTCGTCCGTGACTTTCTGCCCATTCTCAATCGGTTTTTCAACCTCCGGCAAAGTCCAGTACCAAAGAAAGCCGTCCTTCACAGAGCGAACTCCGGCTTTCTTTTTGGACTTCTTGTAGGTTGATTTCTTGAAGCCTGCGGCTTCAAGCTTTGCTTCGCAATCGGAAGCCAGCCGCCTGCCGCCCAACAGCAGGGAACGGATAAAATCCGTTGCCGCTTCCTCACGGTCATTCGGTCTGCCCATCCTCGGAGCAGAAGCAGAGAAAGCGTCCTCCGCACTCAGCTCCAGCTCATCAAGAAAGTTCACGCCCTTGTCGGCTACCTCAAAGAGAATAGCCGAGCCCATCGGCGCAAGATTGCTCTTGACCTGCACCAGATAACGCTCGGCAGGATTCTGCTTATTTGCTGTGCGTGTGACGGCAAGAATACTTCTCGCTGCACCGGCAATGTCGATAGAGCCGTTGGTACGGTAGAGGGGGCTTGTGTCCTTCGCCTTGTTCATATGGGCGATGATAACGATGGCGCAGCCGGTGTCCTTGGCAACGGCAATCAGGTGGTTAAGCTCGGCTCTCGTCTCGTTGGCATTGTTCATCGAGCAAGTGTCACCGATATACGAACTCATCGGGTCGAGGATCAGCAGCTTGGCGTTGTACTTCTCCACGGCTTCACGGATACGGTCATCTCCAAAGGTAAGGCTCTTTTCGTCCTCCTTGATGAAGATGAGTCGGTCGCCGTCACCGCCCGCCGAATTAAATCTCGGCACAACGGTATCGTCTGCATCGTCCTCGGTGGTCTGATAGATAATTGTCATCGGCTCGCCGCTCTCCTCCTCATCGGCAAAGGGCAGCGGCGCTCCTTTGGAAAGCAAAGCGGCAAGAGAAAGCATCAGCTTACTCTTGCCGTCGCCGGGGTCGCCTTGCAGCAGTGTGACCTTGCCGAAGGGGATATACGGATACCACAGCCAGCGCACCTCTTTCGGGGTGATCTCGCTTGCCTTGATGATTTCCAGCTTTGCGGGAATGTTGTTCGGATAGTCTGTCATTGTCTTGTTCTCCTTTTCGATAGATAGTGTGGGCAGTGAATAACGGTGGCACGGAAGCTCTGCTTGCAGCTCCTTTCGCATTTCCTGCAAAGCTCGTTGTATTTCTTCCTGCCACGCTCATCAAGAAAGAACGCCCATTCTCTCTTGAGGTATTTCGGCATACGGGGCATAGCGGGCACCTCCTTTTCGCTGCCGAATTGCTGATTTGCTCCCGAAACGCAGAAACGCCCAAAACCGTTTCCCGCTGTATGGTTTCGGGGCGATTTTGGGCGTTTGCTTTCGATATGAGCAGCTTTATTTTGGCGGAGGTATCCTTACCGTCCGTCATTCAAAAGCCGCTGTTTGTCGCTTCCGGGTAACAAAAAAGCGCCGTATTGCTACGACGCTTTTGTCTTGCTCGGAAGATGGAGCAAGGGAACGCTATTCAATTATCTGTTGTACTTTTTCTTTCTGCTGACAACCGTTGTACCAATGGCAGCACCGCTGCTGATGAACAACAGGGCAATCCACAAAGCAAGGTTGCTTGTATCGCCGGTCTGCGGACTCTTATCGGATGTTCCCGGTTTGGTACTGGCAGGTTTTTTCTCAAGAGCAGCAATCGCATCTTCGATAGCCTTTGCCATCTTGTCTACTTCAGATTGCTCCGTAATATTTTTACCACGGACAACAGCCTTGACAGCAGCTTCCACACCTGAGAAATCCTTGTAGTCATTCTTGTTTAGTGCATTTGCTTTGGCAATGGCTGCATCTACCTTTGTGTAATCTGCATCCTTGTATTGCAGGGCAGCAATGGCATCTTCAATAGCCTTCGCCATTGCATCCACTTCGCTCTGTTCAGTGATATTCTTGTCACGGACAACAGCATTGACGGCGGCTTCCACGCCGGTAAAGTCCTTGTAGTTGTCCTTGTTCAGGGCTTCCGCTTTTGCAATGGCTTCATCTACTTTAGAGTAGTTCGCCGGAATATTTTTGCTATCCCAATCAAAGGTGGGATGTTTTATACCCGGTACCCATCTCACACCTTCCGCGGCATTGGCGTTAAGTCCCGTCAAAACGCCTTCATCCATAAAATCATCAACTGCTGTGCCTGCCGAATTTCCGCTTTGTGCATTGGCAACATTAGAATTATATTTAGCATCATTTGGCCAGAAACAATTCTTTGCATCTTTATCTACGACATAACCAAGCCAGTAAGTATTTTCCCAGCCATCGTTGCCGATTTCTTTTGTAGCGACAAGGCAGTTGACCATGCTTACACCTTTGCCATATCCGATAATACCGCCAACGGGAGCCTGAATGGAGTTTACAACGATTTCTCCGCCAAACCAACAGTCGCTTATTGTCACCTGACCAGTATATGAGGCTCCAACAATGCCACCCAGCGAATCCCAACAATCCATCGGCTCTAACCCGCCTTCTTGTTCTGCATAGTACTCGCCGTCATAGTTACCCGTAATTGCAGCGGTAGAATAACACTGGCTGATACTGTTGTTCCCATTTAAAAATCCTGCAAGACCGCCTATGTATTTTTCTATATAAGAACCGCCGGTAATGGAACCGGTAGTATAACAGTTTTTAATAGTGGAATGGGTCATCCAGTCCACCAAAATGCCTTTTCCGTAAGTGGAGGTATCATTCATCGGTATCACGATATCAGCATTTTCAATGCCGAGATTTTGCACAGTTGCATTGTAGATAGCACCGAACAAACCATTTCTATACAAGTTATTGTTATTGTCTTTGTTTTCAGATTTTAGGCCCTCATGAGAATACAGGTTATAAACTACATGGCTTTGTCCGTCAAAAACACCCTGAAATGATCCCCCAGCCGTATTTGCTCCGTCACCGATAGAGATCCATTCATGCCCGCCTAAATCCAAGTCATTCTCAAGATAAACGGTTTTATCCTTAAAATTTGCCATATCATCATTGATAAGCTTTGCCATGCCTGCCAACTGCTCGGCTGTTTGCAGATAAAATTCTGTTTTTTCTTCATCATACCAGCTTGTATCGGCTGTTCCATCCCAAGTGTCCATGGTTTCTGCCGCAAATGCTGTCATGGGGACAAGCGCCATCACAAGGCACAACGCAAGCAGAAGGCTTAGAAGTTTCTTCTTCATTTTCGTTCCTCCAAAATAATTCTATCCGCTATTTACTTTCTCCGACAGCGGACACGCCGGAGAAGATAGAAGGTTTAACCGGAAAAGATTGATTTGCCGGTCGTGGTTAGGACTTCAATATCAAACCACCATCCTTCCGGCAAACGCAAAAAGCCGAAGCCAAGGCATAATGCGCCCTGTCTCCGGCAACTGGTTCGTTATAAATTGTATGAAATAAGACTTGACACGCTGAAAAAACGGCGCTATGCTCCTGCCGAGCCGAGCCGAGCCGAGCCGAGCCGATAATAATCGTCGCATTTTCATTTGCCATAGTCAAGTCCTCCTTCCATAATTTCTAAGGCAAAAGGATATGAATTCGCCTACCCCATAGATATACAAAAGTATTTTAGCAGATTTTCCCCAAAATCTCAAGTAGTTTTCAGAATATTGCTCTCATCTTTTTTTCAAAGCATTGCCTTCTTCCATTACTCACGGAACTTTATGACTTCTTGAATACTACCCGAAAAGGAAAAGCCGCCGTCTGTGACAGCGACTTTTCTCTTTAGCGGGTAAACCGTATCAGCAGTTCATTTATAGCATCCACTGCGCCGTGTCTTTTCGCCTGTATCTCTCGATTTCGCCACTCCATAAGGCACTGACAAATTACTCTGATTTCTACCGGCTCAAAGGGGATTTTCTTCTTTCGCCCCGTCTTCATCGCTTCCGCAATGTCGCACAGGCGAAGGGCGAGGGCGTCAATCTGACCGTTGGTTTCTGCGTCATAGCTCCTGTGCTGCTGCATCAAGCCGTTTATTCAGGGTTTGAAAGAAGGCGACCAGATCCAGGTCTGTCGGAAGCCGGTGACCGTTGAGAGCATCCGGCGGGATAACGGCACCGTCATCATCAACGGCGGCATCGAAAGCGGCGGCGTAGAGCTGATTGAGGATGACGGTCTGTACCGCACCTACGCAATGGATGACCATCCGATCTACTATGATCTGGGAACGATCACCCTGCCCCTATCTACCGACTGCACCTTTGAAGATCACGCCGACCTGGAACATGAACCTGATGGCCTGGTTTATGAGTACGAGGACGTCCCTGCGGCTATTCAGGCCAGCGAAACGCCCTTCAACTGCTACAACACGGTCATCACTGTCCGGCAGAAGCAGGTGGTGCAGATCATCCGCTATTGGATTCCCTGATGGATCGACATATAGAATCGAGGTAACATGATATGATTCAGAAAGAAAAATACAACGCAAAAAAGATACTTGCCCTGATCCTGTCTCTCGCCTGCGTGATAGGGCTGCTGGCCGGGTGCGGCCGACAGAACACCAGTGAAGGAAAAGCTGACGGAAGCTCCTTGGAAGAACAAACATCCGACACCTGGTATGAAATTGATCAGGAAGCAGGCATTCTGACCGTCCGCCTTCCCGCCGAAAAGGAAGGATTCATTTGGAACTTTACCATCGACGACACCACCCTGTTGGAACTGCTCACGCTGGAGGACGATGACGGCACCTTTGTTGCCAGCTTCCGGGCGCTGGGAGACGGCGAGACAGTTGTGTCTTTCTCCTATGGCAGGGATGATGCGCTGGAGGAAATCCGGGCGCTGAATGTTACCTGCAAGGATGGAAAAGTAGCCGACGTCTCCAACGCTTCTGCCCATTAGTGGGCAGGATGATCCGGAGATCACAGACCTTCGAAACAGCAACAGCATCCCCATGATTATGAAGGAACACAGCGCGGTGACCTGCGTCTCCGAGACCTGGGACGGGGAGAACAACTGGCAGAATATTGCCGGCTGACTTCACTCAGCCGGAGCCTGCAAATAAATTTGCGCATAAATCTTGACGGCACCGTGCGGGATTGCAGGGAATGCTGGAGATATGACATAGGATAGCTTAGTTGGATCACAAAATGCGCAATAGTGGTCAAATCAGGTTTCAATTCTCCTAACTTTCCGCATATAAAAACCGTCTCAAGCATATCGTTTGAGACGGTTTTTGGTATGCCCGACTGGATTCGAACCAGCGGCCTTTGGAGTCGGAGTCCAACGCTCTATCCAACTGAGCTACGGGCACATATTTGATTGTTCTCTACGGGAATAGTAGTCAAATAGTAGTCAACGACTACACTTTCTTTCTCTGCGCTTCCCACAAACGCAGTCGCCGCAAGGGTTTGCACCACATCTCAAGAGGACACGCCTTACATGTCGGAGTCTAACGCTCTATCCAACTGAGCTACGGGCGCATATTCATTTTTACAACATATTGATTATAGCAATCTTTCCTGCTTTTGTAAAGAAATTTTTTTAAAAAACATTGTTAAAAAAGTTGACAAGTGCATCTTCCTGCGTTACAATATTATCAATCAAATGCAAAAGTAAAGGAACGATCCGTCTTATGAGAAAGCAAAAGGTATCTGACGCCGTTATCCACCGTCTTCCCCGCTACTATCGCTATTTGGACGATTTGTATAACAAGGGAATCGTACGCATTTCCTCCAACTCCCTGGGCAGCAAAATGGACATCACCGCCTCCCAGATCCGCCAGGATCTGAGCTGCTTCGGCGAATTCGGCCAGCAGGGGTATGGCTACAATGTTGCCGAGCTCCGCTCGGAAATTGGCCATATCCTGGGCATTGACAAGGGCCACCGCCTCATTATCATCGGTGTGGGCCACTTGGGTCACGCCCTGCTGCAAAACTTTGACTTTGAAAAGGTTGGCTTCCACGTGGATACCGCCTTTGATATTTCCCCTGACCTTGTGGGTACCCGGATTCATGATGTCACTATCCGCTCCATGGACGAGCTGGAGCCGTACGTGGCAGAGAATCAGCCCAACGTGGCGGTGCTCACCGTGCCCCAGCATGTGGCCCAGCCCATGGCCAGCCGTCTGATCGATTTGGGCATCAAGGGCTTCTGGAACTTCACCAATGTGGAGCTGAGCACTGATGTGCCGGACGTATTCTTTGAGGATGTTCACTTTGTGGACACCCTGCTTACCCTCAGCTATCGCATCACCCGTCCCTGACGCACCTTTCCCCGGCTGCGGCATACTATGAAATGAGGCCGGCAACACGGTCACAAATTTCGTAGGGAGGTCACAATATGTGCAATCAGGGGAATAGTTGTTGGATCATCATCTGCGTCATCATCCTGTTCCTGTTCTGTGGCAATGGCTGCGGCTGTGGCTGCAACAACAATCAGAGCAGCTGTGGCTGCGGCTGCTGATCGGCAGTAAGCTTCATCCCCCCATCCATATCGGATGGGGGGATTTTATACCGGTGAAAAACCCCGACTGCCCGCGGGCGGCAAGCTCTGCGAGGCGTTACTGTGTTAGGCTTCCCCATCCGAAGCAGATAAGGGAATTCTTTCTTTTAACCAAGCACAAATTATGCTATACTCTTAGCGAACGAAATCGGAGGTGCCGCCCATGGACATGCACACGCTTGAAGCCTATTACAGCCACCATACCCCCACCCTGCAGGATGCATCCGGTGAGTACGCCGTACTCATTCCTCTGCTGCAAAAGGCGGACGGGCTCCATCTGCTCTACGAGATCCGCGCCTCCTCCTTGCATCACCACCGCAATGAGGTATGCTTTCCCGGCGGCCGCATGGAGCCGGGCGAAACGCCGAGTGTCTGCGCCCTCCGGGAAACCTGGGAGGAGCTGGGCATCCCGCCTCAGCGGGTGCAGGTTTTCGGAGAGGCGGATTTTCTGCACCTGCGCTCGGAGGGCCTCATGCGGCCGGTGGTGGGCCTGCTCCCGCCGCTTTCCATGGCAAATCTGATTCTGAATCCCCTGGAGGTCAGCCGCGTGTTCACGGTGCCTGTGGGCTGGCTCATTGCCCATCCGCCTGAGCTTTTCCGCTACACGCTTACCCCCGAGGTGGGCAGCGATTTCCCCTATGACGCGGTATGCACCCCGGCGGATTACGTTTGGACGCCGGGAGCTATGGAGGTGCCGGTCTATCGGGGCCTTCCTCACCCCCTGTGGGGCCTGACCGCCCGTATCACCATGCATTTTATTCAGGTCTTTCAGCGCCTATAACAGCTTCTCCCTTTGCAGCGCCCTTGCCTTTCCCACACCGGACATAGTTGACGCAGATGAACACGATGGCCACAATGCCGATGTAGCCAAACACCGGGAATACCGTACCCACCAGATTGCCGAAGCCTGCCAAGCTTGCGGCCCACACCAGCAGCATCAGCACCGCCATGGTAATTCTTCGGTGAGCGTCCAGCACCTTCACATGGCGGTTAACATACTCCATGAAGGCCACCAATGAAGCGAGACCGTTGCTGAACATCCCCAGCAGCAGCAAGAAGCCGTACGCTATGCCCAGGGTCGGATTCAGCCGAGAGGTCAGGGCCACCATGGGCATCTGCTCAGCCGCTGCCTCCGGATATCCTGTCAAAGATGTGAGCACGCTCCCGGCCACAAGCACCAGCAGCAATCCCCCCAGGGCAATGCCCACGCGAATGGTCCTTTTTCCCCGCAAGTACTTCCCCAGGGGCACCATAATGCCCACGGAGCCCAGCAGATTATAGGCCACATACGTCAGCGCCGCAACGAACCAATTGGGCATCAGCGGATTGCTGTGGACCTGCTCCGGCAGGGTCAGGATCCCGTCCGTGCCAAACTCGACCCAGCTCATCACGGCAAAAAACATCGTGGCAATCACAATGATGGGCACCAGGGCGGAGAATACCTTCATCATGCCGGAAATTCCCAGCAGAGCCACAACGCCCATCAGAAATACGAATACCGCCGATGTGATCTGAGCCGGCACAGCCAAAAGCTGCTCCACAGTGGCGCCCACGCCGGCAGTCATGATGACGACCACGCACAGCAGGAAAATATTTAGAATAAGTCCCGCCGCCATGCGCAGGAAGGGGACATCCCACGGCACCATGATCTCCTCAGCCTTTTCAATGCCTGATTTCTGCAGCAGGCGCATCATAATGACGCCAAAGGCCGCCAGAAGCACACAGGCAAGGAGCAGCCCAATGTATCCCTTTACACCGAACTCCCCGAAAAACTGCCACAGCTCCTGGCCAGATACAAACCCTGCACCCAAGAAACATCCCGCGAAGGCAAATGCCAGCGGGATGATTTTTATTTCTTTCATGTTTACGCTCCCTTTAACAAATTCAGCAAGTATTTTATACTATAACAAAGCCGCCTCCTTTCGTCAAGCCATCTTCTGGCCGCACTTTCTTGGCATATTTTTTACCAAATCATTCGGTAAATCTCATTGACGCCGGATGGGATATACTATATAATTGTGGAAGATAAGCTTGCACCATTTTCCAAATACATAGTAGGAGGTTATTTATGATCCATACTATCCAAGGCATTGTGGAGGCTGCCAAGGGTGGCCAAGGCGGCATCATCGCTGTGGCAGCGGCTCACGATGAGCCCGTTATCGAAGCAGTAGTGGCCGCTAAAAAAGAGGGCATCGCCACCCCCATCCTGGTAGGCCATGCGGATGAAATCCGGGCTATGTTGTCCGGTCTGGGCGAGGAGCCTGCCGATTATGAGATTATTGCCGGCGATACAGACACGGATTGCGCCGCCAAGGCAGTGGCCCTGTGCGCCGAAGGCAAGGCGAATTTCCTCATGAAGGGCATTCTGGGTACGGCAGACCTGATGCGTGCGGTGTTCAACAAGGAGCACGGCCTGCGCACCTCCCACCTGACCACCCACTGTATGTTCTATGAGATCCCCGCCCTGGGCAAGATGGTCATTCTCACCGACGGCGGCGTGAACACCTTTCCCGACCTGGAGAAAAAGGCGGAAATCCTGGAAAATGCCGCCGCCGTGCTCCAGGCCCTGGGCTATGAGCATATCAACGCCGCCTGCATCTGCGGCGCAGAGCAGGTGAACCCCAAGGTGCAATCCACCGTGGATGCCGACGCTCTGAGCAAGATGACCGACCGCTGGGCCAAATACAATATGGATGTCTGCGGCCCTGTGGCTTTGGACCTGGCCGTGAGCAAGGAAGCCTGCCAGCACAAGCACTTTTCAGCCCCCGGCGCCGGCGATGCCGACATCCTGCTGGTACCCAACTATGAGGTGGGCAATGGCATTGGCAAGGCCGCCTCTCTCTTTGGCGGCGCCAAAAACGCAGGCATCATCTTGGGTGCCAAGGTCCCTATTGTCCTGGTCTCCCGCAGTGACAGCGCCGAGTCCAAGCTGGCCTCCATCGCCGCCGGCAGTGTGCTGGCCCACCGGATGCACCTGGCTTAATTCCGAAAAAGGAGGATCATCATGGTCAATCAAACCTTTTATGACTTGGGCACCGCCCCTTCTGTAATCCGCCGGCTGTTCGCCTATGGCCTGGAGCAGGCCAAGATCGTGGGCAGAGAAAATGTTTTTGACTACTCCCTTGGAAACCCCAGCATCCCCGCCCCCAAGAAGGTCAATGAATCCATCCACAAGCTCGTGGATGAGACCGACTCCATCCAGCTCCATGGCTACTCCATGGCTCCCGGCTTTGAGGAGCCCCGGGCAGCTATTGCCGCTGATCTCTCCCGCCGCTTTGGTCTGGATATCCGCAGCAGCGAGCTGTTTTTAACCTGCGGCGCGGCCCCGGCCCTTATCTCTGTTATCAAGGCCCTGGTGGTGGACGGTGACAGCGAGATCATGGTCATTGCCCCATTCTTCCCGGAATACGCCCCCTTCATCACCGCCAACGGCGGCAAAATGG
>OIZV01001084.1_pt1 | contig 10381 bp, 9 predicted proteins | sample 1588681 | NCBI WGS metagenome assembly OIZV01 (sample SAMN03283281) | human gut metagenome | biome: human-associated habitat; material: feces | host: Homo sapiens | place: Peru | collected 2012
CACGGGCTCGAACCGTGGACACCCTGATTAAGAGTCAGGTGCTCTGCCAACTGAGCTAATGGTGCATAACTGCTGTTTCGCGTACCGAACAATTAAGAGTGTAACAAAAGCAGAGATGTTTGTCAACAAAAACTTTGTAAAAAAACATTATTTCTTTAAATTCCTTAAATTTCCTCACATACTATTGAAACAATGAACCATAATAGTGAATGAGGAGGGATTAGATATGAAAAATTCAAACCAGACAAACAGTAAAATGAGTGAGAAAAACAGCAGAAAAGCAAGAGCTACTGTTAGCGAGAAAAGCCAGTCAGACAATACTGAAACTGACAGAAAAAACTGACGGTAAAAGAATCAGACAAAAAGAGCTGGGCTAATCCCTCGTTTAATATAGAGCGGAACTCACCCCGCTCTTTTTGTTTTTTGTACTTTCTTGTTTTATGTATACATTAAGTTTGCGAAATGTATACAGTATTAATTACGAATCGGCTTGTAAAAAACAAACCCCTGTGGTAGTATTTTAGCGGTATTTAAGTACAATGAATAATTTTACCGATACCGAGAAATATATAGTTAAAGGAGATGGAAAAAATGTTACTGGAAACATTACAGGGTTTCGTGCATAGCATGGGTATAGCAAATCTTGGCTATCAGAACGCAATTATGATCGTTGTGTCATTCATTTTTCTATATCTTGCTATCAGACACGGATTTGAGCCATTACTGCTTATACCTATAGCATTCGGTATGCTTTTATCAAATCTGCCGCTTGCTGATGTGTTTATTCACGACTATACGATTGAGGCCGGAACAAAAATGATAGACTCCCTATCCAATGCCGGCATACTCACAGTCTTTTATACCTTGAAACCGGTGCTGCCGTCATTGATATTTCTCGGTGTTGGCGCAATGACCGACTTCGGACCGCTGATTGCAAATCCTAAATCACTGATTATGGGTGCAGCGGCTCAGTTTGGTATATTTATAGCATTTTATCTTGCAATTATTTTAGGATTCAATGCACAGGAAGCAGCATCAATCGGCATTATCGGCGGTGCTGATGGTCCTACAGCTATTTATCTGACAAGCAAGCTTGCTCCTAATCTTCTGGGCGCTATTGCGGTGGCGGCATATTCATATATGGCGCTTGTACCTGTAATACAGCCGCCTATTATGAAGCTGTTCACCACTCCAAAAGAAAGACTTATCAGAATGCAGCAGCTCAGACCTGTGACACAGAGAGAAAAAATCCTCTTCCCTATAGTTGTAACAGTTCTCTGCGTATTACTGCTTCCTGCGGCAGCTCCGCTCATCGGATGTCTGATGCTCGGCAATCTGTTCAAAGAAAGCGGCGCTACGGCAAGGCTTTCAGACACAGCTCAGAATGCTATGATGAATATCGTTACTATTATGCTCGGCCTTGCAGTAGGCGCTTCAGCTACAGGTGACACTTTCATCACAGCAGAAACACTCAAAATCGTTGTTCTCGGCGTTGTTGCATTTGCATGCGGGACACTGGGCGGCGTTCTCATTGCAAAGCTTATGAACGTGCTTACAGGCGGCAAAATCAATCCGCTTATCGGTTCGGCAGGCGTATCTGCAGTACCTATGGCAGCAAGAGTATCCCAGAAGGTAGGCAGCAGCTGCGATCCGGGCAACTTCCTGCTGATGCATGCAATGGGACCAAACGTTGCAGGCGTTATAGGCTCTGCCGTATCGGCAGCAGTAATGCTTTCAATGTTCGGAGGATACTAAAAACTTTAAATACAATCTCTAAATCATTTTTATACCACTCGGGGGGCTTGCTCAGGCAAGGCCCTTTTCCGTATATATATGCGGCTTTTAACTTTTTTAGTGTGAATACTGCGAAAATATTGAAAAACACAGTTCCTCAGTGGTAGAAAAGGATTGCAATAAAAAAATATAGATGATATACTAATACTACTATGTGAAAATAAATTTAGGAGGTCTTAGCATGAAAGGCTATACAAGCGACACTATAAGAAACGTTGCATTATTAGGTCACGGTGGTGCTGGTAAAACTACATTCCTCGAAGCAGCATTACTTGCGACAAAGGTTATAAACAGATTAGGTAAGGTTGAAGACGGAAACACAGTATCCGACTACGATAAGATGGAAAAAGAAAAAGGCTATTCAATCGGCACATCTATCGTTCCTGTAGAATACAACAAGGTTAAAATCAATTTCCTTGATACTCCGGGTTTCTTTGACTTCATCGGTGAAGTAAACGGAGCATTAAGAGCTGTAGAAGCAGCAGCAATCGTAGTTGATGCACAGTCAGGTATTCAGGTTGGTACCGAAAAAGCGTGGGATTCCTGCAAAAAAGCTGATATGCCAAGATTCTTCATTTTAAATAAGATCGACAAAGAAAACGTTGATACAGCAGCACTGGTAGACGAATTAAAGGCTAAGTTCGGTTCATCTGTAGTTACTTTAGATGACAGAGAGTCATTAGAAGAAGAAGTAGCAGGTACTGACGAAGAGCTTATGGAATACTACCTTGAAAATATGGAACTTACAGACGAACAGTTTGCAAAGGGCCTTTCAACAGGTATCGCAAGCGGAGATATCGTTCCTGTATTTGAATGCTCATCAGTAACAGGAGACAAGATTACAGACGTACTTGAATCAATCGTTAAATACGTTCCTACAGCAACAGGCAAGGAATACGAAACAACAGAGGGCGAAACAGTTAAATGTGATCCTAACGGCAAGATGGCAGCACTGGTTTTCAAGACTATTGCAGACCCGTTCCTTGGTAAGATTTCACTTGCAAAGGTTATCTCAGGCAAAATCTCAACAGGTATGGAAGCATACAACACAAGAGCAGAGAAAGCTGAGAAGCTGGGTTCAGTATTCTTCTTAAGAGGTAACACTCAGGGAGATGCCCCGTCAGTATCAGCAGGCGACATCGTTGCATTTGCAAAGCTGCAGTACACTCAGACAGGCGACACACTCTGTGACAAATCAGCACAGGTTACATTCCCGCCAATCGAATTCCCTGCACCGTCACTTTACAAGGCAGTAGAAGCAGCTGGCAAGGGCGAGGACGAAAAGGTTGGAACAGGTCTCCACAAGCTGATGGAAGAAGATCCGTCATTCGTATTTGAAAGAAACGTTGAAACTCATCAGTCACTCCTCGGAGGCCAGGGAGAAATTCAGCTTGGAATAATCACAGCTAAGTTAAAGGATAAATTCGGCGTAGAGGTTAAAGAAGTTCCTCAGAAGATAGCTTACAGAGAAACAATCAAAGGTAACTCAGATGTCCAGGGTAAGCACAAGAAACAGTCAGGCGGAGCAGGACAGTACGGTGACGTTCATATCAGATTCTCACCTTCACAGGAAGAATTCGAATTCAGTGAAGAACTGTTCGGCGGCTCAATTCCTAAGAACTATGTTCCTGCAGTTGAAAAAGGACTCAGAGAATGTATGGAAAAGGGACCTCTTGCAGGATGCAAGGTAGTAAACATCAAAGCCGTATTATATGATGGTTCATACCACGATGTAGACTCAAACGAAATGGCATTCAAGATTGCAGCATCACTTGCATTCAAAAAAGGTATCGTTGAAGCTAAGCCTTGTCTGCTTGAACCTGTAATGCATCTTGACATCATCGTTCCTGATGATTACATGGGAGATGTAATGGGGGATATGAACAAGAGAAGAGGTAAGATACTCGGTATGGAACCTCAGGCAGGCGGCGGACAGAAGCTTATGGCGGAAGCTCCGCAGGCAGAACTCTTTGACTATGCTATCACATTAAGATCAATGACACAGGCAAGAGGAAGCTTCACAATGCATTTCGAAAGATATGAAGAAGTTCCTGCACAGCTTGCCGAAAAGATCATAGCACAGCACAAGGCTGAAGAAGAAGAATAGAAATTTAATTCTCTTATTCAGAGAAGCTGTCAGTAATGAAACCGGGACCTTGACATTTGTCTTAACGGGGCAGATGTCTAAGGTCTTTTTTAGGCAAAGGAGGTACGAGATGAGTGAGGTGAAACACTCGCTTAAATGGGTTTTCATATGGATGCTGATTGCATGCGCATTCGGAGCAGGGATATATTTTCTTGAGGGCGGTGATAAATGCCTTGAGTTTTTTGCAGGATATCTGATTGAATTTAGTCTCAGCATGGATAACCTGTTTATATTTATATCCATATTTATGGCATACGGCATAGGGGAACATGCACAGCACAGAGTTTTAAACTATGGAATTATAGGGGCTATAATTCTCCGCTTCATATTTATCTTTGCGGGCATTGCCATTGTAAACGCTCTTGAATGGATACTCTATATCTTTGGCGTAATTCTTATCATCAACGGCATCAGGATGTGGAAAGAAGAAGAGGAAAAGGACCCTCACGACAGTAAGATAATAAAGGGGATAAGCAAAGTGCTTCCTATGACAAGGGATTTACACGGCGAGAAATTTATGATAACCGAAAACGGCAAAAAACTTTTCACGCCGCTGTTTGCAATTGTCTGCCTTATAGAATTTTCCGATATAATTTTTGCGGTGGATTCAGTGCCTGCGGTTTTCTCTGTATCAAAAGATCCGTTCATAGTGTATTCATCGAACATATTTGCAATACTGGGGTTAAGACAGCTTTTCTTTGTGGTTGAGCATATGCGCAGGAGATTTGAATATGTCAAATACGGAGTTGGGCTGATACTCATATTTACAGGGGTCAAGCTGCTGGCTCTGATATTCCATTTTGAAATATCAATCCCTGTATCGATAGGCTTCATATTCGGAATACTTGCCCTGAGCATTATAATCTCGGTTATAATATCGGGAAAAAAAGAAAAATCAAAACGGTAACAGATGTCTTCGGGAGACTTGCGCAGGACTTCCGGAGATTTTTTTAATAGACTATAGACAAGCAGGGCTTGTTCTGATATATTAATAACAGAACAAATGTTCACAAGGAGGGTGCTATGGCCAAAAAACCTAAAACAGTATTTGTATGTCAGGAATGTGGATATGAGAGTCCCAAATGGATGGGACAGTGCATCTGCGGCGCGTGGAACAGCTTTGTAGAGGAGAAAGTGCAGACAGAGGCGGCAGGCGACAGGAGAGGCCGCAGCACGGACCAGACAAGGCGCAAATCCGAAAAGCTTGCAGAGATAAGCTCAGAAACCCATGAGAGAATAGATACAGGCATAGGAGAACTTAACAGAGTTCTCGGAGGCGGTCTTGTCAAAGGCTCGCTCACCCTTATTACAGGTGAGCCGGGCATAGGCAAATCAACCCTGATACTTCAGGCTGCGGCCAATATTGCGCGAAGCGAGGGCAGTGTGCTTTATGTTTCCGGAGAGGAGTCCGAGGAACAGGTCAAGCTGCGTGCAGACAGGATATGTCCCGATATTCCTCAGAACCTGTATATACTTGCAGAGACCAATATGACAAATGTGGATCTGGCGGCGCAGGAGCTTAAACCAAGCTTTGTGATTATCGACTCCATACAGACTATGTTTACGCCTGATATAGACTCGGCGCCCGGCAGTGTGTCACAGGTCAGAACCTGCGGTAATGAGCTTATGAAGCTTGGCAAGGTATATAATATTCCGATATTCATAGTTGCTCATGTTACCAAATCAGGAGAGCTTGCAGGCCCTAAGACAGTAGAGCATATGGTTGACTGCGTGCTCGACTTCAAGGGTGAGAGAAATCAGGAAATCAGAATACTGCGCTGCTACAAAAACAGATTTGGCAATACCAGTGAAATAGGCGCTTTTGAAATGGCGCAGCAGGGGCTTATCGAGATTGAGAATCTGTCAAAGACTTTCCTTGAGGACGTGGAGGACGGTATAGAGGGAGCCATAGTTACAGCCGTATACGAGGGCTCAAGACCGCTGCTTTTAGAGGTGCAGGCCTTATCCTCGGCAGCCAATGTGGGCTTTGCCAGGAGAAGCGCCATAGGCGTGGATTTTGCAAGACTTAATATGATAATAGCGGTTCTGGAGAAAAAGGCAGGACTGTCGCTTCTCAACGAAGATATATATGTAAACATAGTGGGAGGCCTTAAACCTGAGGGCACATACATTGACCTTGCGGTAGCGCTTGCCATATATTCCACCTACAGAGGCATGGCGGCTCCTGCAAGGACTATAGTCATAGGTGAGATAGGGCTGACAGGAGAGCTGCGTACAGTACAAAACGCTGACAAGATAGTCAGAGAGGCTGTCAGAATGGGCTTTAAACAGATTATTATGCCTGTTAAAAACGCTGAGAGAATTAAGCCTGCGGGCGAGATGAAGATTATAGGGGTTAAGAACATTCAGGAGGCTATCAGAGTGTTCAGGAACTGTTAAAGTACCTGAAATCATAATCTAAAGGTGATAAGAATGAACTTATATGAGAAAATAAAAGCAAATGCTGATGAAAGAAATATCTTAACTGCATCTTTGCTACTATCTTTTGTCGGTATCATTGTTGTAACCCTTGCCTTGCTTATATACAATACTGCAGTGGGCTATATACAGGAAAGTCAGGGTATAGCATTAAAACAGTATCTTTTTTCTGTAATCTTTTCGGCAATAAGTATAATACTGCTTGTGCTGTATATTAAAAAATACAGGTCGACTTTTCTTATACTCGTAATTGTGGCCTGTGTATTTGGTATGTACTGTGGTTTTTCGGACGTTAACGGCAATATATGTTTGACTACAATTATTATCTGCATACACCTGAGGCGGAAGCACAAAAACGGGCAATGCAACATAGAGCCTGCAAAGCAGATTACGGCAGTAATGCCCATTCTTCTTGCAGCCATGGCTTTAGTGTATTTACTGTGTCCTGTCGAACTTGGATATATCTATGGGTACGAGACAGAAGACATTCATTTTAAGCCTTTTGTTATAATATCACTGATTATGGCTGCAGGGGCTGTAGTTATGGCAGTATCCAATGTCAGTAAAAATATGAGGCTGGCAAAGGTGTCAGTAGTCATATATTTTTTATCATATGTGATATATGCCGCTGTAATATCCTCGAATGTAGCGGATATTATTACGCTGATAGAGTTTCCGCAGACATATCTGGGGATATATCTGCTTGGCAAACCAATTAAATAACAGCATACAAAAATAACCGCCAAGTGTCAAAGATGCGGTTGTTTTTATAACACATAATGGACAACCGTCTATATGGCAACACCTTTTATCTATAATCAGTATATCATATATGTTTACAGCAATCAATACTTATAAAATAAATATAATATATATAGCATATACAAAAGGAACAGAAAAAGCTTTCATCCCGGTTATCTGTAATCGAGATGAAAACTTTGAATTTTAAAATATATTATCTGCTGTGATATGTGAAATTGTCAATCAGACGAGTTTTGCCTATATATACTGCAATGGCAATAAGAGTGCCGTCTGATATTTTATCTATTGGCATCATAGTGATACCGTCAACTACGGATACATAATCAGTTACAGCCATAGGCTCTGAGTCTATAACCTCCTGGATAATGTCTGTGATTTTGTTTGAGTCTTTTTCTCCCTTGTCTATTGCATTTTTGCCTGCCTGAAGCGCCCTGTAAAGAACCTGCGCAGCTTTTCTCTGCTCAGGCTCAAGGTATGCGTTCCTTGAGGATTTTGCAAGCCCGTCGGATTCACGAACAGTAGGGCAGCCTACTATTTCTGTGCCGTATGACATATCTCTTGCCATACGCTTAATAACTGCAAGCTGCTGTGCATCTTTTTCACCGAAGAATGCCTTGTCAGGAGTAACTATATTAAAAAGCTTGGCAACTACTGTGCAGACTCCCCTGAAATGGCCAGGCCTGCTTCTGCCGCATAGCTGAGAGGTCATATCATTAAAAATATCTACACAGGTATCTGTTTTGCCGTTACCGTCAGGATACATTTCATCTACAGACGGATAGAATACCATATCGCAGTTGTGTTTTCTCAGGATTTCACAATCATGTTCAAAATCACGAGGATAGGCTTCGAGATCATCTGTCGGGGCAAATTGCGTAGGGTTCACAAAGTCCGAAACAACGACCTTATCGCACATAGCCGATGCGTGATCCACAAGGCTTGCATGACCTTCATGAAGATATCCCATAGTAGGTACAAGCCCTACTGTAAAACCCTGCTGCTTCCATTCACGTACTACGCTGCGGACTTCTGAAATTTTTGTAGCTGTAATCATATCTGTTAACTCCGTATGTCTATTTGAATGTTTCGTCAAGCTGCGCAAGATATTCGTCTGAGCAGTCGCTTTTTGCAAATGTGTGGGAGGCTTCCGGAAACGAGCCTGCCTTTACTTCGCTGTCATATGCTTTAAACGCCTCTGACATCTGATTGCCGATATCCGCAAAATGCTTTACAAATTTAGGCGTAAAATCAGTGTTGCTAGCCAGCATGTCCTGCATTACCAGCACCTGTCCGTCACAGCCCGCTCCTGCGCCTATGCCTATTGTTACCATGTCAACCTTTTTGGTGATAAGCGCCGCAAGTTTTGGAGGTACACACTCAAGGACACACATAAATGCTCCCGCCTGCTGAACTGCGAAGGCATCATCAAGAACACGCTTTGCATTTTCTTCGCCTTTACCCTGTACTTTGAAGCCGCCGAATACATTTACCGACTGGGGCGTCATACCTATATGCGCGCATACCGGTATTCCTGCATCTACAATGGCTCTTATCTGGGCAGTTACTGCAGCTCCACCCTCCAGCTTGACTGCATTGGCGCCTGTTTCTTTGATGAGGCGTCCTGCGTTCTCAACTGCCTGCGCAGCGGAGATCTGGTAGCTCATAAAAGGCATATCCGCAATAACAAATGTATTGCTGCAGCCTCTTACTACGCTTCTTGTATATATTACGGTTTCGTCCATTGTAACCGGCAGTGTGGTGTCATAGCCCTGCATTGTCATTCCAAGACTGTCGCCTACAAGTATGGTGTTGATACCTGCGTTTTCCATTATGCGTGCGGTAGTATAGTCATAGCATGTAAGCATTGAGACCTTTTCTCCGCTTTTTTTCATATTCAACAGTGTTGCCACTGTGTTTTTCTTTCCGTTCATTGTGTTACTCCTCGTTAAGCATATTTTTCAGTTCAGAATAATTTATATGTGAGTTCTTTTCCTCTGCGACCTTAATAAGCTCGCGGGAGAGATCTCTGTACAGATTTTCTTCTGTCTGCGTAAGGAAGCAGCCCAGATGCTTCTGTATTGTTGAAACATCGTTTCTCTCAACGGGACCCGTAAGTGCATTGACAGGTCCTTCCTTTAATATGTTTCGTACATTGCACTCGATAAGCGGGGTAAGCGCTTCAAGCGCGCTGCTTCTGGTAAACCCGCAGGTCTCCATCAGATTAAGGCTTTCCTGAACCAGAGCGCAGACAAGATTGCTGCTGATGGTGCAGGCTGCATGATATTTAACCTTGACATCTGATGCTATTATTTTTGCAGTGACTCCCATTGACCGGAGAAGATCATACCAGTAATCAATGTGTAAACTGTCACCCTCAAGGCAAAAAAAAGCACCCGCAAGTTCCCTGTAAGTATCATACTTACTGTGAATGGGAAACAGTGGATGGATGGAATAACCGTATGCACCTGTATCCTTGATACCGGGGAAGGCTTCGTGCGCCGTCATTGCGCCGCTGCAGTGACAGATAAGCCTGCCGGCAAGGTCAAACTCTTTTAATTCTTCAAAAACTGAAGATATAGCGCTGTCTGGAACTGTTAAAAAAACCGCATCGGAATCCTGAACTAATTCACCAATGCTGTCGTATACCGTAGTTCCGGTAAAAGCTGCCGCTTCTTTTGCTGATTCTCTGCGCCGGCTGTAGTAACCGGTCACCTGAATATTGTTTGCTGCAAAAAATTTGCCTAAAGTAAAGCCGACTTTTCCTGCTCCAATAAAACCTGTTTTCATCTTATCACCTCTTTTATATATGTGTGCAGATGATGCGGTTTTTATTCCATTGAGCGGAGTTTAAATTTAGGTACAGTTTTCGATTAATCAGAAATGCCATCCTTATATTCTGAAAAAGTTTACTTTCCAATTAGTAATTCTAGCACTATTTTGCATAGGTGTAAAGGGTGAAAATCCGCAAAAAGCCAAAATCCCCGAAGCCTGCATAAGAGGGCAGGCTCCGGAGAGTTTGCAATTACCGATTTAGATAAATTGTGTATTACCGATGTCTAGTATTTTCTTCTGAAAGTTAATGCCGAAACACCAAGTCCCAGTGCAAATATAACTACCAGTAATGAAAGTATAACGACAGTTCTGTGTATATCATCTGATGTCTTTGGAGCATCAGCTTTAGCAGTCTTGTCAGCTTTGGTTTTGTCTGTATTTGTTTTGCTGCTACCGTCCTTAATATTA
>OIZV01001085.1_pt1 | contig 10379 bp, 9 predicted proteins | sample 1588681 | NCBI WGS metagenome assembly OIZV01 (sample SAMN03283281) | human gut metagenome | biome: human-associated habitat; material: feces | host: Homo sapiens | place: Peru | collected 2012
ATTGTTAAAACGGAATATATAAGCCCGCCTATCATGGACATTACGAATGCCGCCGCAAGCGTTACCAATATTGCAACGGCCGGAACGGGATTCGCCGTGCCGTTTTCATACAAAAACGCAGCTATAAGCCCCGCAATGCCGCCCATGTACATTATGCCCGGCACGCCAAGGTTAAGATTGCCGCTCTTTTCGGCCAATATTTCGCCCACTGCGCCGAAAAGTATTACCGTGCCGAAGTATACGGCCGCCTGAAAAAGGGAAACGATCTGGCTCATTTATTTTCCGTCTCCTTTCGCGCGGTGCGGAAATGCACCTTGAAATTGATGAAGAATTCGCTGCCCAGTATGAAGAAGAGTATCATGCCCTTTATCATTTCGGATACGAAATCGTTAAGGTCGAACTGGGAAGCAATCTCGCTTGCGCCGCGCTGAAGGAATACCAGCAGCGACGATACGCCCAGCATTATGAACGAATTGAATTTGGAAAGCCAGGCGACTATTATGGCCGTGAAGCCGCGCCCGCCGGCTGTGCTTGTTGAAATGGTGTGTCCTGCGCCGGCAACGGCGATGAAGCCCGCTATGCCGCAGATTGCGCCGGATATCATGACCGTGCGGATTATGACGCGCTTAACGTTTATTGCGGCGTAGCGCGCGGTGTTCATGCTTTCGCCAACAACGGCAATTTCAAAGCCCTGCTTGCTGTATTTAAGATAAAGATACATTGCAACCGCAATGAGCACGACTATTATGACGTTGAGCATATATTGCTGGCCGAAAATGCTGGGGAACCAACCGGCGTTTGTAGTCGGGTTGATTATGCCAACGGTGTTGGAGCCGTAGGGATTCTCCCACTTTGAAACGCAGAAGGACGTTATCTGAAGCGCGATATAGTTCATCATAAGCGTGAAGAGCGTTTCATTGGTGTTCCAGCGTGCCTTGAACACGGCGGGTATAAGGCCCCATATTGCGCCCGCAAGCGCGCTTAGCACAAACATTATCAAAAGCACAGGCGCAAGCGGCATTTTGGGCGCAAGATAAATCATGCAGGCCGCGGCCGCAACGCCGCCGACCAAAACCTGGCCTTCGCCGCCTATGTTCCAAAAGCGCATTTTGAACGCGGGCGCAAGGCCCACGCCTATGCACAGCAGCATCATGATTTCGCGTATGGTCGTCCATACGCGCCTGGCGGAGCCGAAAGCGCCCTTGAACATTGCGCCGTAAATTTTGAGGGGGTTAAGGCCGGTAAGCGCATAAAGTACGATTGCGCATACCACCAGCGCCGCCGCAAGGCCTATTGCGCGGATGGCAAGGTTATGCCAAAGGGGCAGCGTGCCGCGCTTGGTTATATGAACGAGCGGCTCGTGCTTTTTTGCTTTACTCATTTGCGTTCTCCTTTCCGCTAAGCCTTGTCATCAGCAGTCCGACTTCTTCCTTCTTCGCGCCGCGGCCGTTCACTATTCCGCTGACCTGGCCGGCGCACAGCACCACTATCCTGTCGCAAAGTTCAAGCAGAACGTCCAAATCCTCGCCAACGTATATTACCGCTGCGCCCTTCGCCTTCTGCTCGTTGAGCAGGTGATATATGGTATACGAAGTGTTTATGTCCAATCCGCGCACGGCGTATGCCGTCATAAGCAGCGAAGGCTCCGCCGCTATTTCGCGGCCCACCAATATTTTCTGCACGTTGCCGCCGCTCAGCCGCCTTAGCGGAGTGCCGAGGTTAGGCGTTACGACCTCCAGCTCTTCAACTATTTTATTGGCGCGCTCGCGCGGGTGCTTCCTGTCCGCAATGGGAGACTTGCCGGATTTATAGCTTCTCAGCATTATGTTATCCACCAAATCCATGCTGCCGACAAGGCCCATGCCGAACCTGTCCTCCGGCACAAATGCAAGGCCTACGCCGCTTTTGTATATATCCTCCGGATCGCGCCCGACCAATTCGGATGCTTCCTTATCCGGCGGAATGAACATTATGCTCGAGCCTTCCTCCGGATCCTGCAGGTCGGCTATAGCCTCAAGCAGTTCCCTCTGCCCGCTGCCGGATATGCCCGCTATGCCCAGTATTTCCCCGCCGTAGGCCGTGAAGCTCACGTTTGAAAGCTTCTTCACGCCGTCCGCATCCTTTACGGTAAGGTTTTTCACTATAAGGCGCTCGGTAAGGCCGTTAGGCTCGGGCCTGTCTATATTCAGCGTGGTGGCCTTGCCCACCATCATGTCCGTAAGCTGCTGCGGGTTGGTTTGGCTTGTGGGTACCTCGCCTATGTATTCGCCCTTTCTAAGCACCGCCACGCGGTCGCTTATTTCCATAACCTCGTGCAGCTTATGGGTTATTATAACAATGCTCTTCCCGTCCGCCTTCATGTTGCGCATAACGGCGAAAAGCTTCTCCGTTTCCTGCGGGGTAAGCACGGCGGTGGGTTCATCCAATATCAAAATGTCTGCCCCGCGGTAAAGCACCTTAACTATTTCAAGCGTCTGCTTTTCGGAAACGGACATATCATATACTTTTTTATCCGGATCTATAACAAAACCGTAGCGATCGCATATTTCCTTGACCGCCCTGCGCACGCCGTTCAAATCGAGCACGGCTTTTTCGTTAAGGCCAAGGATAATGTTTTCCGCCGCGGTAAACACATCCACCAGCTTAAAATGCTGATGTATCATGCCTATATGCAGATCCAACGCATCCTTGGGGGAGGCGATGCTTACCTCCTCCCCGTTAACATATATCTGCCCGCTGTCGGGGAAATATATGCCGGAGAGCATATTCATAAGGGTTGTTTTTCCGCTGCCGTTTTCGCCAAGGAGGGATAGTATCTCGCCCCGGCGTATTTCCAGCGTAATGTTGTTGTTGGCTACCACATGCGAAAACGTTTTTGTAATGTTCACCATGCGTACTGCTAAGTTAGCTTCCAATTCAGTGTACCTCGTGCGTATAAGTTTATGGGGGAGATAAAGCCCAATGCGTATCCGATATGCTCAGATATATTATTATAAAATATATTCCGCCAAAAGAAAAGTAGGGAAAGCGGCGAAAGCCGCCTTCCCTAAAGGATTTTTTTGAATCAGTTGTTGTTCAGCTCGTTTATGCCGTCTATCTTCAGGCTGAAGTAAGGCGCGCTGCGCAGCGTGGATTCATGGAACACGCCGTCAGTAATGGCTTCGCCTTCGTCGCCTTCCCGGTCGCCGTTGGTATCGATGGCCAGGAAGCTGGTCACGGTTTCGCCGCCAACGGTGAACTTGGAGCAATCGAACACGTTCAGGGTGCCTTCCTTTATGCCCTTTTCAACCTCGGCAACCTTCTCGGCGGTGCCTTCGGCGCAGCTTTCGCCCAGCTTGGATATCATGTTGGCGCCTTCGGCATAGCCCTTGGCCCAATCAGTAGCGATTTCTTCGCCCTTAAGCGCGCAGTTGAACGCATAGGTGTAATAGATGCTCCAGTCGTTCTGGGCGCTGGTCAGCGCGGCGGTGGGGGCGGCGGGCAGCATGTCTATATTGTAGCCCACGCAGTACACGGTGGTGCCGGCTTCCTGAGCGGCCTGGCAGGCAGAGGGAGCGCCGGTGGAGTCCGCATGCTGACCGATGATGACGCAGCCGCGTGCCATGAGTGCGTTTGCGGCTTCGCTCTCTTTAACGAGATCGAACCACTCTTTGGTGTACTGAACATCCATATGAGCCTCGGGAACGATGGAACGGATGCCGAGGAAGAATGCGGTGTAGCCGGAAACAACTTCTGCATAGGGGTATGCGCCGACGTAGCCGACGTAGGGATCGGTAACTTTGCCTTCGTCCATGAGCGCCTTGAGCTTCATGCCCGCAACGATGCCGGAAACATAGCGTGCTTCGTAGATGCTGTCAAAATAGTTGAAAATGTTGTTAAGCTCGGTATGCTTTGCAGCCTTTTGACCGGTTGCGTGGCAGAAAACAACGTCGGGATACTCTTTTGCGGCGCGGATGAGGTGATCCTCATGACCGAAGGAGTTCGCGATGATGAGCTTGCAGCCCTGTTCCGCGAGGTCGACTGCTGCTTCATAGCACTTTTCGTCCTCGGTGACGTTGTATTTGTAGATGATCTGATCATCGCTGAGGTTGCAGGCTTTTTTTGCGGCCTCAATGCCCTGAATGTGTGCGTAGGTGTAGCCTTCGTTTTCGTCGCCGATGAGAATTGCACCGACTTTGAAATCTGATTTTCCCGTTTTGTCGGAACAGCCGGTGAACGCGAAAACGCCGAACGCCATAACTGCCGCAAGAACGATTGCGAGAAGTTTTTTCATTTGGAATGTACCCTCCGGATATTTGCTTGCTCTGTTTCACTCGAAACAAAACAGCAACAAAATTATACGCAGAAATTGACGAAAATGCAACAGGAATATGCTCAAAATAGAATATACGAACCGAGATATATCTGTTGGCAACCAGGTTTAATCGGGTCGGTCTTCTGTCGAAAAAAGCTGCCTGTCCCGCCGGAGCCGGCGCCGCCTGCGGTTGATGCTGCGTTCAAGGTCGCCGTTATTTATGAACTCCGCAAGCACATACTGTTCAAACACGGGCACGGTGCAGGAGTAGAAATCGAGTTTTTTGGAAAACAATGTATCGAGACTTTCGGGAAGCAGCATATAACCCATTCGCATAGCGGGCGCGATGGTTTTTGTGAACGTGTTGACATACACAACAATGTCCGGAGCAAGCGAAAACATGGTGTCGATCTGCCTGCCCGCAACGGCAAATTCGGAAGCATAGTCGTCTTCAATAATAAATGCACCGCCGCGCCTTGCCCAGTCAATGTATTCGGCGCGTTTTGCGGCGGCTGCGGTTATGCCGCTCGGGTAACTGTGAAAGGGGGTGACATGCAGCGCCGACGCTCTGCATTCCGAAAGGGCAGAGGAAGAAATTCCGTCCGAACCCATTTTGAGCGGAATGCAGGCGATCCCGTTTGCTTCATAAACACGAGGTATTTTTTCGTAACACGGATTTTCGACCGCAAAGGAGGAACCGCGTTCAAAAAGCTGGGCTATCAGGCCGTAAAGGTATTCCGCACCGGAACCTATGACAATGCGCTCCGGTGCAGCGGAAATGCCGCGGCTCCGCAAAAGATAGTCCGCAATTGCACGGCGAAGCTCGTCCGTGCCCCTGTTCGGGGATTTTACAAGAATGCCCCTGTCGCAGCGCGAAAGAACGCGGCGCATGGTTTTTGCAAGCACGGAAAAAGGGAAATCCTCATCCGCACCGATATTGTGCGCGCTCATCTGTGCCTGTGTTGCGCGGGGCGCACCGGCGGTGAGTCCTTCCGCTCCGTATGCAACATAGTAGCCGCTGCGGGGGCGCGAAACGGCATAACCCTCATCGCAGAGCAATTCATAGGCATGTTCAACGGTGATAACCGCAATTTCAAGCTCCGCCGCCAGAAAACGTTTGGACGGCAGCTTATATCGCGGGGGAAGCACGCCTTCGGCAATATCCGCTCGGAGCAAACGGTAGAGCTGCTCGTATGCGGGTGTTTTTGAAGCCTTGTCGATTCTGTATTTCATTTCAAACTGACCTTATCAAATATTCCTTAACTGACGATAGCGACAGTATCAGTTTAAGTGTATAATAACCTTCGTCAAAAGTCAATCCCCGTAAGGGACGACAGAAAGCTTCAGCCTCGGGCGGATGCCCGTGCGAAACAGAAAGGCGGCATTATGGAAATTAAAACGAATGAAAAAAAGTTTTCAACAAGAACCCTCACCGTGACGGCAATGTTCCTTGCGATGAACATTATCATGAGCTCCTCAATGCTCAGCGTGCCGGTTCCGGGCGGGCATATCTATCTTAACAACGCGATAATAACCATTGCATCGATATTGCTGAATCCGCTTTGCGCATTCATCGTCGGCGGCATAGGCGCGTTCATCGGGGATTTGCTCTTTTACCCTGCGCCGATGTTTGTTTCCCTTGTGACACACGGCATTCAGGCCATCGTTGTTTCGCTTTGCGCCCGCAAACTTTTCCGCGGAAGCAAATTGAATGCGGGTGCCGTGATCGGCGTCATTCTGGGCATTGTTATAAACACTGTCGGCTACTCACTCGGCAGAGCGTTCATCTATTCAACTCCCGAATATGCAGTTATGAAACTGCCGTATCAGATACTGGAGGATGTTGTGGGTTCGGTGCTGGGTTATGTGCTTTGCTTTGCATGCGGAATCAAAAAACTGTTTGAACGTGAATTCGGAAGCAGGAAAAACAAAAAAACAAATTAATCAGTAAACCAAAGTAAAGAGAACGCTCGCCCGGCTGCAAACCGCACCGTGCGAGCTGTTTTTATTTGAAATATATTAAGCAAACTGTTCTTCGGCAAAGACAGCCGTGAAGCAGGCGGGCTTTGACTGAATTTGAACTTTTCGGCGGAACCCTGCGGAGAAGTGTATTCGAAAAAACGAAAGAGGGCACGGTTTACCGCGCCCTCTTTCGGATTAAATAAATTTGTGGAGATTTTCACGAGCAGGTGTTAAAAAGCATTGGATGAAAACCGAGTTTTCAATGCGATATTAAACCTGCGCTGTGACTGAATCAGTCGTTGGTGGGAGCACCGACGGGACATGTGCTTGCGCAAAGGCCGCACTCGATGCAAGCGTCGGGATTGATTTCGTATTTGCCGTCACCCTCGGAAATTGCGCCGACGGGGCAGTCTGCTGCACATGCGCCGCATGCGATGCAAGCTTCAGTGATACGATAAGCCATGGGTATTACCTCCGAAAAAAATTTGATTCCGAGGCAGCTCAGCTGCCTCAACAGTATTTTACCACGAAAACGGCAGAAATCAAGCCTTTTCGAATGAATAAATTAAAAGCCGCGCTATATGACATACAGTGCGGCCGGAAAGTTTGGTTTATAAGCAAAAATTATTTGTTGTCCATAGCGTCTTTAATGGACTTGCCGGGCTTGAAAGCAACGGAACGGGTGGCATCGATATCGATAGCCTCACCGGTCATGGGGTTGCGGCCCTTGCGTGCGGGACGTTCGCGAACTTCAAAGCAGCCAAAGCCGACGATCTGAACTTTGTCGCCCTGCCTGAGCTGTTCGATGATGAGATTGAAGATGGAATTGACTGCAACGTCTGCATCCCTCCTGGTAAGGTTGGTCGTGCTCGCAAGAGTGCTGATAAGCTGAGCCTTATTCATTGTATGTTCCTCCGTTTATAGAATAAACTAAAAATTACGCTATTGTGCACAACATGGTGCAGAACCCTGTTATGCTTTGTTCGGGCGGAAAACCCGAACCCTTAAGCAACATTCAGTATTTTATCAGTCTCGCGCCGAAAACACAATAGCTTTTTGGTATATTTTAAGCAAATATCGCAATTTAATTCACTTTTTTATCCTATCCCAATATGAATCCATTTGCTCAAGAGTCATATCCGAAAGACAACCGCCTTCGGACAGGATGAGTTCTTCCATTTTGATGAATCTGTTCGTGAATTTTTGCGTTGCTGCGGCAAGTGCAAGTTCCGGATCGACACCGGCTTTGCGGGCCGCATTTACACAGGCAAAGAGCAGATCGCCGATTTCTTCCGCAATTGCCGGAGCATCGCCCTTTTTGAGTGCATCAAGAACTTCGTCCGCCTCTTCGTGGACTTTCGGCAGGGTGTCGGCAGCGGTGTCCCAATCGAACCCGACTCGGGCGGCGCGCTTTTGAATTTTGCAGCTGCGCATCAGTGCGGGGAATGCTTTGGGAACTGCGCGCAGAGTGTCGGCCACGGTTTGCTGGTGCTTCTCTTTCTGCTTGAGCTTTTCCCAATTTGCAAGCACGTCATTCGTGCCGTCAACATGAACGCTGCCGAACACATGCGGATGGCGATAAATGAGCTTGTTGGTGATTCCCGTTGTGACATCACGCAGGGTGAAGTCGCTGCATTCTTCTTCGATAACGGAATGGAAAACGATTTGCAGCAGCAGGTCGCCGAGTTCCTCTTCAAGCGCAGTCATATCGTTGCTGTCGAGTGCGTCAAGCACCTCATATGTTTCTTCCAGCAGCGAGGAGCGCAGGCTTTCGTGGGTTTGCTCCGCATCCCACGGGCAGCCGCCGGGAGCACGGAGCCGATGCATAACTTCAAGCAGCCCGTCAATGCCGTGGCGTGTACGCTGCAAAAGCCCGCAGGGGGGAACAAGAACGACGGTTGCCGCGCCGTAAAGCTTTTCCGCTTCCGGGTGATCCATTCGGTGCAGCGGAAGGCAATTAACATCGTATTCTCCGCAGTTGTTCATTGTGCAGACAAAAACATCGGATTCATCCGGGTAGTACTCGCTCAGCCGAAGTTTGATTTCGCCCGCGATAAGCAGGTTGTCCGTCTCTTCAATAACAACGGGGAAATCCGTTCCTATTATATTGAAGGAATGCGCCGAACGAATATCATAACCCGACCACGGCGCAATATGCCCGCAGTTTGCGGCGGCACAAACCGCGGATTCCGCAAAGCCCGGCGCGGGCATGAAACGGACGGTAAATCCGTTTTCACTCGCACGGCTGCACAACAGCGCGGCAAGCTCACCTTCAACGCCGCGGCCGAGGACGGCATAGCCGACGTTGAGGTTTTCCGCATTCTCGGATTCGAATGCCGCCGCAAGCCTTTCGGCAATGCGTTCGTTCAATTCGTCAAAATCAAAGCATTCGCTGTATAAATCATCCATTGAAACCGCTTCGGGACGGATGCGGAGTGCGGCATTTGCGCATATATGCTCCGTTGTCTGCAAATACAGTCGGTCAACGGATTTAACCGCTTCGAGTGAGTTCTGAGGAACGGTCTGCGGCGTTGCAAGCGGGATAACGGTAAGCGTTTTCATAATATTTCTCCATTCGAAAATCTGCTGCGAATCCGGTTCGGAAACTGCGCCGGATTGAAACTGACCTTATTATAAAACGCGCGGGCGAATTTTGCAATTAAAAAAGTGCCGCAGCCGCGGACGATTTTTCGGGTTTAAAAGGCATCGGGAACGGTGAACGGCGGGGAAATGAGGCAGGCATATGACTTTTAAGCTCACTGCCTTAATCTCATTTCCGCAAATTCCTGTTTCTGATTCGTTGTCCGCTGTTCACGACTGTTCACGGCTTAATAAAGGTTATAATACTTTCGGGATCGACAGGACTGCCGTTGACACGGATTTCAAAATGCAGATGGCTCCGCTCCGCGCATTCGCTGATCGCCGTGTCGCCGATGCAGCCAATGACTTGACGGGCGGTGATTCTGTCGCCGATATTCACGGGCGGCTCAGCCTTCAGATTGGAGTAAACGCTTGCCATGCCGTTTGCGTGAGAGATGACGACTGTGACCCCGAGTCTGTCGTCAACGTAAACATTTTCAATCGTTCCGTCCGCAATTGCACGGACTTCACTGCCCTTGCTGCATTCTATGTCAACTCCGGGATGCGTCATCCATTGATGAAGCGTCTCCGAATAAAGCAGAGAGTTGATTGCAAAGCTCTTCATAACGGTTCCGTCAACCGGCGGCTTCAATCCGGACAAAACTCCGTCCGCAGTCGGTTCGGGTTCGGGCGAAAGTTCGGGCATGGGCGTGAATTCCGGCAGTGCAAGCGGCGTTGGGCGCGGCAAGGCTGTGCCTGCGGCCGGCGTTTCAACGGCGGGCACCGGAGTGCCGCTTTCGGCGGAAACAGTGTTCAGCACGTTTTCAAGCCTTTGGTCGTCCGAACGGTTGACCGGTGCATTCGGAGCATCGTTCCCTCCGGCCGTAAAAATCAAAACTGCTGCGCCGCCGAGGGAGGCGAGACAGCCCGCAAGGGCAAGATAAAGTCCGTTGCGGCGCATAAAAACTGCTGAGCGAAGGCGGAATCTGCGAAACCGCCACTTGATTTGTTGCTTGCGATTCATTGTTCTGTTCCTTTCAGTATTCAGAATAATCCGTTTATTCAGGCTTTGGACTTTTTTGTGTTCCAATGCCTTTATTCTGCTCGTTCGGCGGACGATATATGCGTGATAAGTTGGCGATGGAATGTAATTTGGTGCAAATTTAGGTTGATTATGGCTGAAATTAAAAATATATTATTTATTTTTACGAAAAGAGAATGTTGATAGAATGCGCGATATTTACGGCAGTGAAGGGAAAATTGAATATTCAAATGTCACCAAGTAAAAAAGAGCATTTTGCTTTGGGAATTGCACATTCATTATTTTTTTGATAGAATAATGTCCGATTGGCGCGGACGTGCAACAGCGTCTGCTCGGTCGAAGCAGCAAAAGCTGCAAAAAAATATGTTGGAAGGAGAACCACATGAAAAAGTTTCTTGCAATGCTCGTAGCGGCAATGATGGTACTTTCCCTTGTAGCCATCCCCGTGCTTGCAGACGGCGAAGTTGTATTCGCAGTTGAAAATGCACCCGCAACGGCAAC
>OIZV01001086.1_pt1 | contig 10365 bp, 18 predicted proteins | sample 1588681 | NCBI WGS metagenome assembly OIZV01 (sample SAMN03283281) | human gut metagenome | biome: human-associated habitat; material: feces | host: Homo sapiens | place: Peru | collected 2012
CTCTCCAGATGTGAGGAGGCGGAGGTGGACAGGGGCCGCCTCTTCGGACTTAAAGTACGCGTCCACTTTTCCGCAAGCTGATGCTTGCCGCTGATTTTCAGCGGTTTCCTTAAACTTATTTTTTCGATTATTTTGATTTTTCTGCTATGCGGGCAGATAACAAGGCAGGCAGTTCGTCAGGTCGTCGCCGTCCCTTGCAGAACGAAGACGTTCCAAAAGGGATCTCAGATAATCTTCCACGTTACGCCTCACCATCTTGCAGCTCTCGATCACCGAGTACATGAACGCGTTGTGCCTGGCAGACCTCTCGCTTCCGATGTTCCCGGCGTTCTTCAGGTTCATCTTTATCCGACGCATCATCTGCTCGCTGATGTTGTTCGACAGTTCCACGTCGCCACACTCAAGCACCCTCTTCATCGCAGGCCATTCGCCTATCGCATATTTCAGGGCCTTCCTCAGCAGTTCGCCGCAGCCAGCGAAGTCAGACTTCCGGAACACCTCCAGACGCTCCTCTATCCTCCTCATTATGTCCGCCGTGTTCCCGGCTTAAGGCGTTGCGCAAGTCTCTCTGCGAACTGAAAGCCCCTCGTCATCCTTGCCTCGGCCGGCGTTACGCTCTGATTTACGCACGAAGTTCCTGCCGCTGAACACGTAGACGCTCTTCGCGGTGTTCGGATTAAGCCTCAACTCATCGCGGACGATACCGCTCAGGCCGGATATTCCCTTGCGCAGGTCCACCTTCTCCCCATACAGGTAGATGGAATATTCACTTGACATCGTCACCATGGCGCCACTATCCAAGCATATTCCTAACCATGCCGAACAGCTCGCTGATGTCGCCCTCGCACTGCGACAGCTCCATACCGTTCGTGAACCGCAAACGCACGTCGCGGATGCCGGGGCCTCCTTCCGGCATTCTGTCTACGACCAGCGGGATGAACCCGCCCGACAGCTGGCGCTCGTCGGCCTCCTTGAGGACGCTGTAATCTTTCTGGCCCCTGCGTGAATATTGCATGAACTTCTCATAGTCATACTCCTCCTCCTCGCAGAACTTCTTCATCGAGCGGCCACGACCGTTCTGGTTGTAGTGCTTGAGCGCGAACGCGTAGTTGATTGTCGGATCTTCCTTCATCTTTGGCTCTGTTTTTGGTTTGAGACAAAGATGCGCAGACTTGTTCAGAACTCAATGCGGAAATGTGGACGCGTACTCTTGAAACTCGTTATCGTCTCCCGCAACCCATCTTTGGCGCGGACTGGCATATGGTCAATGCCAAGAGCGGCCTTGATCTTGGCATTGCTGACGACGTAGTTTTCGGTGAGTTTCTGCATCCGGAGATGGTTGAGAGAGGTGAAGTCAAGTGCCTATTTATCTTTTCTCTGATCCCTGCTTTTAGACTCAAGGTCTTTTTTCATCACATTTCGACCAGTTAAGAACAAACCAACAACGACAACCATTGTCACACTTAGAAAAGATGCAGCAAAAGTGGTCATGTGTAATTTAACAGCAAAGAATATCGCTACCGCGACACAAAGAAAGACTATTATAAAACCAAAGACCTGACCTCTTTTGCTTTGTAATGTTTGACTGCCAACAACTTTAGTTTCCAAAGTCATCCTATGCTCTTGCTGTTTTTCGGCCATTTTCAAAATCCTATCTGCCGAGCCGGGAAGGATTTCCTCATAACGTGCCAATGATTCCGGTGGAGGTATTGGTCCCGAATACATCTCCTCTCGGATAATTGTCAGAGCTTCCTTAACATCCTTCTTCCGATTCTCAGGAACGGCATCTAGGATTACTTTATCTGGGCTTTCTTGTTCTTCTATATGATTGTTCCCAGCAATCAATCCACTATTTCGAATAGTTTTTTCACTCATAATAATCAAATTTTGGTCACTTCATCACTGAATACAAATCCTGACCGACTACGCCAAAGTCAGACTCTAACGCCGTTCTGTCAGCGGCTTCCGCTGAGGAGGATTCATTATAGGAGTAATATGGAGAGAATATTCCCAAAAGGTTTCCCATTCCGATCAGAAATGATCCCTTCGCGAAAAGATAATCTGTTCTGTAAAATGACTTTTTCATACAAATAAACATTACCTAACAAATATACAAATTTCAGACTAAACTTTCAACAATAGAACAAACAAAAATATTACACCCTAAAATTCTCCAGCACATCCAGATGCTTCCAGGACAATTCCTTGCGGGCTTTTTCGTTGCTGAAGGTAAGGCTTTTGGTCATCTTTTCAAGTTTGTAACTATTGATTGGAGCCTTATTGCCCAGAAGGTCACCGACTTTGGCCATGCACCACGCCATCCAGTAAGGGATTGAAAGCGGCTTGCGTTTTCCCAACTGCCTTGCGGCTGAAAGGGACAATTCTCCGAATGACGGCTAACGAGTATCGCAGACATTATAGACGCCACCATTTTCCTCCAATTTAGGCAATATATTGGCGATGTCCTCCGCCATCAAAATGCTCTTGACGACCTTACCTCCGGCAATATTCATATAGAAGCCTTTACGGATGCCATTGACCATCGCACCGAGATTGCCGGGCGCTCCTTTTCCGGCAAGAAAAGAAGGACGAAGAATCCAAAGAACCACATTATTGTTCTTGCACCATTTCCTCCGCCATAATCTTGCTCTTGGCGTATGGGCTATCTCCATTCAGGGAATGATCCTCAGTGATCAATTCTCCAAACTCGCAACCGTAAACAGCGACTGTACTGATGAATATCAAAGAATTTATCGGTTAGGTTTACGATCACAATTTTTCAATCTCATTCTCGTATATAATATCATTTGGTTTTATCAACTTTCCCGAAGGGATTAACTTCAAAAAGTAACCATCAGGTATATGATATTTCGATATTAACTTTGTAACATTATCGACATGTTCTACCCCTCCTACCATCTCTAACGAAGCAATCAATTGACCTTGTGTGCATATAGCAGATCCTTTATTATCAAAAAACAAATTGTCGTTATTCATATTACATGAAAATCCAACTTGATCAGGAGTTATAGCTGATTGAATTTCCTCCTGTATTAATTTAGCCGTACCTTCAGAAAACTTGAGACTCACTAATTCATTCTTTATACATTTTTGTATCAATTCTATTTCATTGTAAAATTTGCATTCTCGTTTTTCAAAATCGTTTAAAGCAATAAGAACAAGTCCATTCTCTCCATATTCATTATCTGACATCCTTATAAATTGACACATTGTATTCTGAAAAAGTTTCACCATACAATATAATTTATCATTGATATTTGCTAGCATTAAAATATGTCTATTAGTCTTACCATAATCAATGAAGTCATCTAATAAAGTTTGTTCCGCATTTAGAAGTCCTTCGCCTTCAAAAACAACTTCATCCAAACGACTTACATCTGCATCTCGTAAAATTTCTGAATACTTAATAGCCATCGGATCGTTGTAATATGCAGGAATCTTATCAACTGCGAACTCGTATGCTATTTTCAGTAATCCTATTTTGTAATTTTTCAAATCAATTATAATTTGCATTTTTATCCACGGTTGCGAAATCTCATGAACCGTTCTACACGAGTCCAATTTGAATGTCCCAGGTGTAAGCCCTATTTTATTTATGGTCTTCTTAACCATTCTATCTATCAGTTTTTCATCTTTCTTATCAACTATTATAGTAAAAGATTTTCCATCTTGAGATATATCTGGAGATTTAGGTAAAATATGTGGAACAATAGTGCCTGTTTTTTCCTCTTCCATTCTTACTTTGGTGCCATTATCTTCAATAATTCCATCTCCAACCAATGGATTCGGAAGTTTATTGGTTTTTCCAACAAGACGTTTGTTATTGCGTGCCCCTATAATCATCCATTGCTTGAGCAAATGAATATCTACATGGTCCCCAAGATTAGAATTGCATTTCTTACATACGTTATATATATGGTAATAACCTCCAATAGCATCAGGGATTACATGCTCGTCTGAAAGATCTACCCCATCACGATGGCAAATGATACAATGTCCTGTTTTCATGATTCATGTATAATCAATTAATTATCTGTTGATGTGTTATTTTATAAACATCTTCAGCTAATTATATGAAAAAGTAAACAAAAAGAAGTGAAAATGCGGTTGAAACATTTGTATATTTAGAGGCTGTTTTGATTTGTTTGAAATGTTCTTTGAGGCGAAAAAACTTCATCTTCTTCCAGCTTCTTCAGTCAGATAGTACCTCTATCTTCCGTTAGTGGTCAATTTTTGGACTATGCTCAAAGTCAGAGACATAGCGTCCGCTCGACCCGTCGCCAGGCCAATGATTGTCCGTTTTTGGTATTTCTTGTTGATTATTTTTTTTACTTTTTCTACGCTGGCGACAGCCTCAGGTGTCAAAGATGCTTCCTGCCGCCTGTCACCGCGTCCTCGAAGAAGTCTCCGAGGAAACGCCACACCGACACCCCCGCTAGCTTCACCGTGCTCACCACGCTCAAATAGACCGAGGCCATCTACGCGCCTTCGTCACTGCCGTAGTGCTGGATCACTTTCCGCAATGCCGTGAACGGTCTCACCTGACGTTCCGCAAGGTTGTTGTCTATCGGGTATCGCCCGTCCTTGCGATAGAGAAAAAGGGCATCCGGACAATCATCTATTGTTTAAGTTTCTCACGACAAACCTCATCGGCCAGATATTGGTCGCTGCGGCAGTGCAGATCGGCAACACCATCTTGTATCAAGAGGAACACTTCTGAACCATAGAATCGTTCCATCGCTTGGTCAAGAGTGATGTTTGACTTAGTGGCAATCAGTGAAATTATTCTTGCGTACTTTGCCTGAAGCACGATTTGTTTACTTGCGTCAATCATCTGATCTCCTCACTTGAAATGTATGTAAGTTCCGCATCCAAAAGCTCTTGCGACCTTAGACAAATCTGAACATTGGGCGTCTCGTAAAGCAGGTTTCGCAAGGCCTCGTCTTTTGTGATCTCGCCGGAGAAGAACAGGTCTATCGTTCTGAACACTTTATCGTTTGCGATTCCACCCGTAACAATATCGTAGTCTGACTTATCTCTTCCGGCTCTGCATAACGCCACAAAATCCAACCATGAATCGTCATACGAATCGAAGTAACGTGCATTGTAATTTCGCAGGTCATCAGAAAGTTCATACTTGTTCAAGTAGGCATTCATACCTCTTAATAAAAACCGCCTGGCATATTTCCGCGCCTGCTCCTCTATAGTCGTGACATAAAAGCCCTTGCCAAAATCCAGATAGTCTCTTGAAAAAGAGACATCCGGATGGTTCACGATGCATGGAGAAGAATGGAAGACTATCATGACAGCACTCCTTTATCTTTCATGTAGGAGATGAGGTCGGACATCAAGTACTCTCGGCTGAAGGTATGAAGTATGTCATAACCTTTGACAATATAATCATCAAGAATGCCGGAACTCTTCAAACGACGATAGACATCGGGTTGAGGCAATGACAACTTCATTGACAAGCATCCGATGCAATATGTGGCAAAATCAAGTTGATCAAAATTCGTGATCATATCATCATGTTTTTCACAAAGATAATGTATTTTAAGACAATTCCAAGCATGCGATGAAAGCCTCAGGTGTCCAAGACGCTTCCTGCCGCCTGTCACCACGTCCTCGAAGAAGTCTTCGCTGCTGTACATTGGTCTCGTTTTTCCGGCTAAGGTAAGGGGCTTTTCTCCGGGTCCAAAATTTGACCACTAACGCCAGACTGTCTGCATTCGGCTTGTATGGAGCGAGCTGGTGGCGTATGCTATATTGTGATGTTCCTGTCCACTCTCACTATGTATCCTGTCTCGTCCTTAAACTTGCTTATTTCGTTATTGCAGGCGACTACGGCTGCTGGACGCTGCTTGTTGCATAACTGAGCCTTGATGCTGCCGTAGGCCCCTGTATCGTGATACTTCTTGAAGTTCTGTATCGTCACTTTCAACTGGTTCAGACCGTCTTTTACCCATCCATGTGTGGATATTCTATCTTTCAGTTCGACGAACAGCAGATTCGAGTCATAGTTCAGCATCCCATCACAGCGGTTGTCCATTTCTCCGTCTGGGCGTAATATCTCGATACAATTATCTATCGGATAAAAGGTTGCGTGTTTCCTTTCTCTATTAGTTACAACGGCAGTCCATTTCATCGGGGAAGATTCATCCAAGTATGCAGGATTCTTGGGGCAGTTCTCGGCTGCAACATCATCGCATAGCCCGAATCTCGGACTATCAGTCATGGCTTTATGTGGATTGTCGAAAAAATCTACCTGCATGTGTCCTCCAGTTCCAAGAGTTTTGCGAATTTTTCATTGCTCTCGGCTAATCCGTTGTTTAGATAGTTTTCATCCGAAGGCATGCCGTTATAGTCTTCAAGTCTGGAATAGAGCCCTGTCTTTTCGTCCAGTTCATAGACGAAAAGTTGATTTGGAGATAGGCGCGATTCTGCCGGTACAATCTTGTTCAAGTCTTGCTCTTTTTCAGGAGATGATGCCATGCTGTTTATCTGATAAGCTTTGATGAACAGAGCCATGTAGTTTATGATATAGGGGCTATGCGTTGTCATGATAAGTTTATTACCACTACTCATGTTGTTGATCTTGAGAAGTCCGGCAAGCATATCCCACTGTGAGGTAGGGAACAGGTTTTGTTCCGGCTCTTCCACGATGTTTATGAAAGCTGTCTTTGTGAATCGGGCTGAGACTGCATTCATTGCACTGCGTCTCTGGTCTTCTGAAAATGTAGGATTGTTGACGATATCTGATATGAGTTTCCTGAAACGCTCGCGTTCATCTTCCGTCATGGTAGTGTGATCGCTGCCATGCAATACAGACTGAGCCAAATTCATAGAAACAAGGTATAGTGGGACGAGAGACTGAAAGCCGCTTGATGTTTCGCTGAGCCGAAGCTTATAGTTCTCTCCACGCAGGTGCAGGATGTCGTTCTGTCGGTCATATTCCAGACTCGTGCCGTTTACGGGAAGTTCAAACTGTCCTTTTATTGATTTCTGAGCATTTTTATATTCATCGCGGAATTCCCGTAGTGACGGAGATGATACTTTCAGTTCCTTGAATGATTCTATGTATGACAGGAAGTTGCGTTCTGCAGGGACATACATGATCTGAGGCAGTTCAGCACTTTCTGCGAACCGAGTGATGTGAAGCACGCCATCAGCATAGTGAAATTTATGTGAAATCCCTTCGTACTGGATGTCAGTGTCCGGTTTTATGTAGTTCTGGATGCGATGATATGACAAGAAAGTGTTCTTGAATTTAGATTTTCTCTCGAAGAATTTAATGTCATGGTCGCCTCGGTTCAAGGCCTTTTCAATCCAGGTGAAAGTCGAGATGAGTTTAGCAATCGTGCTCTTGCCCGACCCTTGATTTCCGATGAAAATGGTTACTTTTCCAAGGTCAATCCAAGAATTATTTTCCTTGAGCGATCCAAAATTTTGAATTTTGATTTTTGCCATATTCTATGCTTTTTACAAAGATACTGAATTTGTACTCAATGAGTGCAGAATCAAGTCAAATATTGCACTCATTGGGTGCATAATGGCTGCCGGTGGCTCAGAACTTCCTCCAAACCATCTTGTTAACCACTCCCACATAGCTCTGAATTATCTTCACGACTTTTGTGCTGACATTCTCGTCTGTGTAGTTTGGAACCGGTGTGCCGTAGTCACCATTCTTCACAAGTTCTACGGCAGTCTCAACAGACTGGAGCAGACCATTGGTGTCGATGCCTGATAGAATGAATCCAGCTTTGTCGAGAGACTCGGGACGCTCGGTTGAGGTGCGGATGCAGATAGCAGGGAACGGATGGCCTACGCTGGTGAAGAATGAACTTTCTTCCGGGAGGGTACCGGAGTCGCTGACCACAGCGAAGGCGTTCATCTGGAGGCAGTTATAGTCGTGGAATCCGAGCGGCTCATGCTGGATGACACGTGGATCGAGCTTAAAGCCGCTCTGCTCCAGGCGTTTGCGGGACCTCGGGTGGCATGAATATAAAACCGGCATGTCATACTTGGCTGCCATCGCGTTTACCGCATTGAAGAGGCTCCTGAAGTTCTTCTCGGTGTCGATGTTCTCCTCGCGGTGGGCGGACAAAAGAATATACTTTCCCTTCTCCAACCCCAACCGCTTATGAATATCCGAGGCCTCGATCTCGGCGAGGTTCTGGTGCAGCACCTCGGCCATCGGCGACCCGGTCACGTAGGTCCGCTCCTTCGGCAGGCCACACTCGGAGAGGTACCTTCTCGCGTGTTCTGAATATGCCAGGTTGACATCCGAGATGATGTCAACTATGCGGCGGTTCGTCTCCTCCGGGAGGCACTCGTCCTTGCAGCGGTTGCCGGCCTCCATGTGGAAGATCGGGATGTGCAGCCTCTTGGCTCCGCTCCGGCAACCTTTCCGGCCGCGACCTTCCTGCGGATCATCTCGTAAGGCTTCTTCGAGATCCTCTTCATGGTGTTCAGCATGTTGGACACGGTCCCCTCGCTGACGTGGAGCCCGAAGATGGTCTCGAACAGGTGCGTGAGCCGCATGAACGGGACGTTCTGATAGGTGCTGAGGTACGAGGCGAGGCCATGATGTTGGGTCCGAAGGATACCGGGGCGTTCACGTTCTCGGGGAACCTGCCCTTGCAGCAGTGGCCGCAGGAGCACTTCACCCGCATCTGGAGATGCCCCGTCACCGCCGCCATGATCGGAAGCGGAATGTCCACCACCGGCCTCGTGGCGGCGATTGTCGCGGATTCCATGTCCAGCGGTTTGCCGCACACGGGACAGACGGCCGCGGGATACCAGCGTTCCGTCCCGGTCACATCCTCGGACTGCGGCCGCGTGCCGCCCTGATGCCACCTCTGCCCGCCGGTCTTCCGGCCGGAGGGCTTCCGTTGGGATTGCGTGTGAGGAACCTATCGGGTTCCTGGAGGGAGGGACACTGCTGTTGGCGCTGGTCTTCGCAACGGGTTTGGCTCTGCCCTCAAGTTCCGCGATCCTGGCTTTGAGTTTCTCTATCTCCTCGTCCCTGCGGACAAGATTGCGGTTCAAGACATTGACGACAAGGGTCTGCGCGTGAAGTTTCTCCGCGAGCTCCGTGGAGTCGAGATCCTCGGCGAGCCCCATTTCCCGAAGGAGCAGCTTGCGTCTTCGGGTGAGTTTCACCCGGTCCGCCTCGATGCCCTTTCTCAATCCCGTGTCGAAGTCCTTTTTCATGCCTCAAAAGTAAGGAAAAGATTTGATATATGCAAATATAATATATTGAGCGACAGTGTATTAAATGTGGTTTTACGGGCTTTCTGGCAGGGTCGGCGCCACTTCGCGTGGAGGATCGAATGAAAGATTTTTGAGTGCCTCTGAAGAGCCTACAGAGGGCTGCAGACGAATGGTTTTCGGCGGTCGGGAACACGACCTTGCGGCATGAAGATGATTTTTGAAAAAAGTCTCAGCGGGATGGTGAAAGCCTCGCGTCATCCTCGGTTTATGGTCAGGACAGGGGCACCTGAGTAGTCACCCACCGCAGAAGTGCTTGCCGCGCACTCTGTCAGCATAACAAAGTCCGACCAGCAAATTTTACCTCCGACACGTTCAGGGCCCGTCAGCGGCCTTAAAAAACGGCCTTCGTCCAACCGGATCGTCGTTAGTTCATAGCGGTTGTATTCGCGTATGAGAACCTTTTTCACTCTGGGGTTGCGCCCGCTAAACACATATACGCTCTTGGGCTTCCGGGGATTGTGACCTAAGTCTTCGCTGATGATTCCGCAAAGGCCGTCGATACCTTTCCGCATATCTACCTTGCCCGTGTACAAGTACAGCCCATATTCGCTCGTTATCGATATCATTGTCAGTTCAGAATCTTGCGGATTGCACTTATGACCTCCTCCACATCACCGCCCTTGCGACTCGTAACCAGACCATTGTTGAACCGGATGCGGATCTCACAAACCTTCATCGGCTCATCGCGGTGCACCGATGATTGAGGCACATCTGGATTTACCTCTATGAAAACGGGATGCTTGTCCGCTATGATCTTCGCACCCATCTCGCTCTGACCTTCTCTCGCCAGCTTGCAGAACTTCCAGTAGTCGTACCCCTCGTCCTCGCAAAACTTTTTCATCGAACGACCCCGGCCGTATCTGTGATACTGACGCAGCGCCGCTGCATAATCAACTACGCCCGACTGGGCGGACTCCTGTGCTGTTTGATTCTTTGTTTCCATTTGCCTTGAAATTTGATTTCGGCAAAGGTGAATCCTATTTTTCAAAAGGCAAGGCGGAGAAGTGAACGCTTACAGTACAGACGTGAATAAAAGGCGGTCGGCCTTCGGCCGGGTTTTGCGCCCGAATC
>OIZV01001088.1_pt1 | contig 10360 bp, 10 predicted proteins | sample 1588681 | NCBI WGS metagenome assembly OIZV01 (sample SAMN03283281) | human gut metagenome | biome: human-associated habitat; material: feces | host: Homo sapiens | place: Peru | collected 2012
ATAGTGTTTCCTTCATAGCCATATATAACTGAACCATGAGACTTATATTCTCCACCCTTGATAGTAATAGTGCCACCAAAATTAGTGATACAATAAGGGCCATCCACCTCGGGAGAAGTTTCTCCCGTAATAACAATGCCACCTTTTGTGCCATCAAAAACAACGTTTGCGCCGACTTCTACGTAAAAAGCAGACCAATTCTTTCCATTCGTATTAAGAGTGGCTGGAATAGAAACCTTCTTATTTTGAAAATCTACATAGGAATCGTTTTCAAAAACAATGCGATCTTCGCGGGCAGTTTTATTTCCTTCTAACACAATAGAATTATTAGTAAAAGTAATATCATTGCCGTTTTTAATATTTTCTAACATCTGTTCATTAGTGGATACCGCACTTTCCGTATCATTAAAGTTTTTACGCCAAAGATTATTTTCCTCATCAAAAATAAAGTTTTTACGAGTATCCATTTCATAAAAAAGACTACCATTAGTCGCCTTTTCTGGCTTTTTATCAGTAGAAAGCCCAATAAACTCATAAACGTTGGTATTTGGCTGGATACCAACTTTAACTAAACTCACCATTTTAATCATCCTCCCAATTTTTTAGAGAATAATCAATCTCTTCATACTTTCGTTTATCTCGGCAAGTAAGACTCCTCGTTGAATTGTTAGTTTTTTCTTGTGGGCCATACTTATCTTTTCTATTTTTAGAGTATTGATGAAGATTATCAAAATAATTTGGATTTCTGTCTTGCCGTTTTAAGGCATATTTCCAACACATTGCCCGCTTAAAATTAGTAGAACGATTCTTCAAGCGTTTAGTCCTCCTTCTTTTTGTTTCGTCCGCAACTTTTCTTTTCAGAACAATAACCAAGAACATCGCATTTAGGTTTAAAGTAATTTTTTACGATATATTCCCATTCCTCACTATACTCGGAAAGGGCTTTTTCAAGGTCGCTAAAAAGAACTCTAAACTCCCAATACGCACGAGCACATTTACGCTGATGTGCCATGTCAATGAGATTTCGTAAATTGGTTCTTTCTACCATTTTAGTTTCCATACAAAGAGGAAGAACCATTGTAGCATCTTCATTTGGCACGCCAAGTTCTTTTAGCGTTTGAATAGTAATTCGTGTTTCATTTATTAGCTTACTGAAAACTTCCAATCGCTCTGGTTCCTCGCTAATTGTAGGTGGAATGACGCAAGGGAAATCAGAATAATCAATATAACGAGTAGATGCTTGTAAACGAGTGGGCGAACCGCCAATATGTGTATAAAGTTCACGAATACATTTTGCGGAATAGTTATTTGCGATGAAATAAACTTGCGGGAACTCAAGAGTTCTTCCATGATTGAGCTTTAAACAATCAAGTCCGCGTTTATAATTCTTCTTTTGATTAGTAGTGTCCGCACCCCAACAGCACCCTGCTTCTTCTCCAATAAGAGTAATGGGATTTTTTGTAGTATGTTCTTGAATAATAATGCTCATAAATTGCTCCTTTTAATTCTTTAAGAAGATTATAAAATAAAAAATATAAAAAGTCAAATTAAGAAGGAATGTAAATTGCTTGCCATTGAACTGTAGAACCACTTGTCCCCGCTGTTAATTTTACGCTCGTTGCGGAAACATTTTCTATTTTTACAGAAGTCTGGTTGCTGGAATTTGCGGTTACTACTGGTGTTCCGGCGAATGCTCTTGGAAAAGTAAGAGTTGTCCCATTTGTACTTACTGCGAGCGTTCCAACTTGAATATCAATATTATGAGTGTCATAAATACTTTTCCATTCACTCCATCCTCCCCACCAATTGCGACGAATCCAGATTTTGTCTCTTCCGAAGTCATAAAGAATAATAACTCTGTATCCATTTCCCGCAGAAGCAGTCCAATAGAAACCTTTGATTTCAATGAGCCAACGAGGGGATTCATCTGCATAAGGGAAGCCTTTCTCTGTCGTTGCCACGCCTTCATACCAATACAACCCTTCACTTAACGCAAGGGAAGATAAGTCTGTTCCACTTGGAAGTTGTTGGAATTGATAAGCCCCTGTTTTTGTTGTCCCTCCAAGATTGGTAAGTGCATCAAAAGCGTCATTGGCTCCTGTGCCACCTTGTGCTACAGTTATAACATTGTCTTCCCCAAAAACTTTAAACCAATTACCAAACCCATCACTATTTGTATTTTTTCTCATATAAAGACAAGTTTCTGCGGAATTTGTAGAAGTCCAGATTTGAACTATCCAATTTTGGTCTGGTTTATATGTAAAAAGAGTTCCGTAAGTTGCAAATGGGAGATTTACTGTTTGGGGATTGGTGGAATAAGTGCCTACTGATAAAGCGGTATTTGCATCTGTAATATATCCCGCAGAAATAAGATTTTCAATTGCTTCTGCGCGAGTTCCTTTTTCTGTTCCTCCGTTTGCAATCGGTAAAATACCAGAAACGCCAAGTTGTTTATCTGCTGTGCCGTCAAAAGAAATAGGATCTCCATTTGCAAGATTAACAGATAAATTTCTTGCTGTTTCAAGTTTTGTAGCACTTATCGCATTTCCAGTTTTATTGCCAGTTCCTCCTTTTTCAACTGATAAAATATCAAAAGAAGGCTCCGCACCAAGATTGCTTCTTGCTTGTTCGGCGGTTTTTGCGTTTGTGCCACCTTTTTCTATAGAAAGCACTTCAAAAGAGGGTTCTGCGTTAAGTTTTGTAGAAAGCTCTTCTAATGTTTTTACTCCCGTTCCACCTTTTTCTACAGGAAGAATATCATAATTTAATTGATATGGAGATTTCCCTTCTCTTCCAATATAAAGAGTATCGTTTGTAGTATTATATCCTAACTCATAAGCTAAAAGGTTTGACGAGGTGGGCGTGCTTGCACCTCGTCTAACAGTAAACCGATTAGCCATGAGAAAAACTCCAAAAATAGAAATCAAAAATCACACGCCTTTTTTCCTTTTTTCTCATAGTTATCTCCTTAATGGGATGTTTTTACAAAACCTGAACCATTATGATAATATACTTCACAAGGAGTCCATGCACTTCCAGTATAATAATATGGAATTGTGTTTTGCCATCCACTATCAGTTTTGTATTTTAAAATACTACCAGAACCGGTCGTAAGAACAAGAGTTGCAGTAGAATTAAGTCCCCAAGTGAGGTCATCTGAATCCGAACCCCCATTTTGATTTACGAAACCCACAAAAATATTTTTTCCACTCCAAGAGGAAGAACTTGTATTTGTTATCCCGGTAGAAAAAGTAAAAGTATTTGTTGCACCAGACGATGCAGTGAATGATAACACGCTTTCCCCTAAAATGGTTCCAAAAGTAGTGTAGTTAGAATTTAAATAATAGTTTGCACTATTAGATGGATATTGATAATATGTGTTGTTATTTCTTTTAGACCAGTTTGTTTTAGAAACAAAATCTGTAAAAATAACCATCTTCCAACGAGTGTCATTTGTCAAAGTTACATTTGGACGTAATTTTGCCGTAACCGTGGCTGAAACAACTTGGTCGCTAATTGTTCCTACATTCCAGTAATAAAGCATACGACGAACAGTATAACGAACTGTCGCGTGAGTAGTATCATTTCCAGTAAAAGTTAAAGTTCCCATTTTAAATCACCTCAACTTAGACTGGTTTAAGCCAAATTGTGCCAGTAGATGCATTTGAAGGTTGAGTGGAACTGTAAATGAGATTACCAGTATGATAGACAGAATGTCCTCCTACAGCTAAATCTTGAATTCCCGGATTGTATTGTAGTCCATTATGATAGCAAGGCTTCCCTTTCGCGTCCGCATCGCTGAACCAAATAGTTCGGAAAACACCATTCGTTCCCTCTTCTATTCCAGAATAATTAAAGCCACTTGTTTTAGAAACCGTTAATGTTCCCCCATTGATTTCGCCACCATTAGAGGAAATTATCTGAAGCCAATTTCCCCAACCGTCCCATTTCCTACGTCTTAACCACGGATTACCTTCCCATTCAAGATAGCCTTGGAAGTATGCTCCCGTAGGACTTCCATCTGCCGCAGTATCATTATTCTGATGTCCAAATACAAAGGCTAAAGGAGACCAAGTTTCTACAGGCACATTCGTCACCGTATTGCTATCATTCGGCAGAGCGTAAACACCGGGAGCAAGTTTAGATAGATCTGTGCCCTCTCCGGGATAAGTTCCATCAAGAATATTTTTTTGTGCTTCCTCAAGTTTGGTTCCACCCGTGCCACCTTGTGCGATGGAAATGGGAGAATCACTACCCAACAATTTATGCCAACTCCCAAAGCCCTCACCATTTATATTTTTACGCATATACATACTGGATTCAGAGCTGGTAGAAGAAGTCCAAATCTGAATTATCCAATTTTGAGTGGACTTATAAACAGTTAATGTTCCGTAAGTAGCAAAAGGTAAGTTTGTAGTGCTTGTATTTGTTGCATAAACACCAACAGTAAGACAAGCATCTGCATCACTCACTACCCCACCTTTATCTGCTAAAATATTTTCCGCCGTGGTCGCACGATTAGCAGTGCTTACAGAGATTGTCCCATTAACTGTTAAATTACCAGTTAGCGTGCCGCCTGTTAGGGGTAGGTAATCTCCTGTGGTTCCTCCGCTTGTAGAAACAGTAGCCCACGTTCCATCGCCCCGTAAGAACTTACTTTGGTCGCCGGCCGAAGGAGCAGGAACAAGACCAGTATCGCCTGCTTGAGTTGCTGATGCGCCAGTAAAATCGCCCAAAGTTGCTTGATTTGCGGGAGTATAGCCAAGTGCTTCTATTACATCTGCTCCTGAAATGCCAGTAATATAACCTTCTGCTTGTAAATCTTCCGGACTAACAGCTCCCACATCCGCCGCGGTTAGGTCTATATCTGCCGTTAAAGCGTGACTATTAATTGTGCGAGAAGTAGGAACCCCGCCAAGACCAGAAAGAGTATATGTTGTATCAGTAAACTTCGCGTCCGCAGGGACGCTCGCTCCTAAAGTATAAGTTGTATTCGTCCAAGCAGAACCATTCCAATACACAGGTTGAGTCGCGGAACCTTTTGCATTTGAACCCATTAGGCCGCCGAGTGTGTAAGTTGTTTGAGAAAGTTTAATGGTTCTATCAGTAGAACTAGTAATGTGTCCTTGTGCATCATATTTTACGTCTGTAATAGTGAATGAACCGCCATTCGCACTTGCGGAAGTTGAGGTGGAACCGTATGCGGTTTTAGCTGTGATGGAATTAGAGTGATTTAGGGTTTCACTGCTCATTGTTAGACCAGACCCAACTTTAATACCACCTTTAGTAGAAGAAGAAGCTGTGGGGAGAAAATAAGCATTTGCATTTTCGTCAATGCCTGCGAGTTTATTTTTTTCGTCAGTGGTGAAATCGTTTGTAGAAAGACCTTTTCCGACTTCTTTGTCTACTTTGTTTGCATCAGCAAATGGCAAATTAATTACATTAGTTGCACCATCACCAATTTTAATTCGCTCATAGTTATGATTACTATCAATATCATAAATAATAATTTCACCTTGTTTTGGAATAAAATTAGTAGCTTTATTCCAATTCAATTCAAGATCATGCTTATGAATTATTCTTGTTTTTAAAGTTTTTTCTGGCATTTTGGATTCCTCCTTATTTTATCTTTTCAAAAATGGAGAATGACAAAACTATCATTTCAAGTTTTGTAAATTGAGAAGGGCTTATCGCCCTTCCCTTACATATTTATTACTAATCCAACCAACTTGTCCGTCAAGCACGACTGCGTTCCAGCCATCCGCAGAAACAAGCGGATTATCTTTCTTGTCAAGAACGGGAATAAGCACCGTCCCTTTCTTTACTGTAGTAATAATGGAATAAGCAGTAGAATTACCTTTACGAATCCTTACGGAATCGCCACTAACAACAAGAATCTTATCTCCTACGGGAGTTTCTGGTTCCTCATCCGGTTCTGCGTCCGCAATGGCACTCATTAACGCTGCATGAGTTTTTTTGCCATAGATTCCATCAGCCTTTAGTCCCTTTTTCGCTTGAAAATCTTTTACGGCGGTTTCGCATTTTGCACCAAAATCTCCATCTACGCCATCTTTCTTCGCGCCATAAGTCCCTAAATCATAATCAAGAGTATGAACAAGAATATTTTGTAGTTCTGCTACGTCGTCCCCTTTCATTCCTCTCTTTAAGGTTCGATCTCCAAGTTTAGTAGTAGGAGTGGGTTCTACAGCTTTGTCGTAAGTCAAACCGGGGATTTTATACCAGTCAGTCCATTTCCTATCTTTAAGAGCAGTTTCTACTGTGCCGTAATTAAAACCTCTAGCTTCAATTACACGACCATTCCCAATATAGTATCCTACATGGCCTGTATATCTTACTGCAACTCCAGGCAGTTCAGGAATTGAAGAAATAGTGCCATATTCCATTCCTTTTGTTTTCGCATAAGCAAACATCCCATCCGCACTTTTATCTGGGAAACCATTGCTCGCATATTTTACATTTGTAGGAGTTCCAGTTCCAATGGCCGCGAGAACAGAAGCACCGTCATCAGTGCTCCACATATAACTTTTAAGAAGTCCTATACAATCCACACATACTTGATTATTAGCAATATCTTTTTTATATTGCGTAGTGCGGTTAGCGGTATAATGTGCAGGATATTGATTTTTCTTTTGTTCGTATTTAGAAAGAGTACAGTTATTACCATAAGTGGCCTAATTTATTAAATATTTATTCCCCAAAAGATCTTTTATTTGTAAATCTTTTTTTCTAGAAAATGGTATTCTCACCAAAGGAATAGATTTTTCTTTAGCGTAATTATTTTTAATCTCATCATATTGTTTGATTTTTTTTAAAGATGCTTTAAAATAATTATTTTCTTGAAAATGTTGTTCTCCGTCATATTCTATGATACGAGTAGGTGTTCCATTTGTAAAAAGAATAAAATCATATCTTCCAACTCCGCCTCCCGGAAGTAATAAATCCTTAAAATACGGAAAATCAAATAAGAAAATAATATTATTTTCTTTTAATAAAGAAAAAATAGCCTGCTCCCCTACACTTCCTTTACAAAAGATACACTTTCTACTTTTTCTTTTTAAATCTGCGGAATTAATTACTGTTATTTTATGACATTTTAAACATTCACAGTCCCAATAAGCATTTTTGCTTTTTATATTAAAAAGTTTTTTATAATTTATATTTTCTTTTAATGCTTTAAAATTACCAAAACTTTTCATGGATAAATTTTCTTTGCTTTTTCGCCCCAATTGAGACATTTGCTCCTTTTTAATACAACCGCAACTTTTTGTATTTGGAAGACAAGAAATCATTTTTATTTTTCCACAGTTGCATCTACATAACCATTTTTTAGTTCCTTTTTCATTTTCTGCTCTAAAAAGAACTTTTAATCTACCATTCTCTTTTCCTTCAAAATTATTTTTTCCAAAATAATCAATTTTTTGATAATATTCTCCAAAATCATCAATTCCCTTTTGAGGTATCATATTTTCCTCCTTTTTTCAAAAAAGTATAGACTATATCATATTCCTTACGGAACCACGCCATTTAGTCGTTGAACGTTCTTTTTTCGCTGCTGATTGCCATTATTCTTATTTTAGGATTTAACCTTAATAAGAAAAAATATTTCTTTTTATTTTCATAACTTTCACGCATATAAATTACGTTGTAGTATATTTTTCTTTTAGGCTTTCCAGCAATTTGACGTGTTTGCTACGCAGATTTCTCTACGAAGGTACTGCCTTTATTTCAATACCAATATCTTGCTCCTCTTTCTTTCATTTCTTTTATATATTCTACGAACTTTACACTTGTATGTTCCATTTATTTCACACCCTTATTTATAAAAAATAAAGTATTGTTTCGCCGCGTTTTGGATATGTTTCTCAAGATTTTTTGCACGAGAAGAAGAACTGCTTGCAGGGTCATTTACATAATTATAGCCACCTTCACTCTTCCACCAAGTAATAAAATGACCTTTTTTAGTAAAAATAGAAGGTCCAACAGAAACAACAACCAATGCGCCATTCTTCAGGGCGCCTTTCGCGGTCGCATAAGAGGTAGTTTGAATAAACTTGGATGATTTATATTTCTGTGCGATTGCTTTATAAAAACTCCAACTTGTTCCACTATTCAATGTGCGATAACCATTTGCGACAGACCAAGAAGCCAATTTATCTGGAGTGACATTCTTATCCCAAAAAGTTGCAACGACATTAGCCATCGCAGTTGGCCCGCAACCACTATTCTTAATAGTCTGTTTGGGATTATAAGTATTATTGGCGGTATAACGAATACTACCCCAGCGTTTATCATACTGTTTGTAATTTACTGGTTTCTTGGTATTTGTTCCACTCAAAGGAGTAGATTCATTTTCTTGTTTTCCGAACGCTTTACCCCATGTATTCTTTCCTACAATTCCATCAATAGTTAAACCATTCGCACCCTGAAACGTTTTAGTAGCACTTAAAGTATTTTTTCCAAAAATGCCATCTGTAGTTAAATTTCCAAGAAATAATTGCCAAACTTTTACCCAACTTCCTTGTGCTCCCAAACGGATTGTAGAAGCTTTTTCACGAATCTTATCCCAAGTAAGAGCACCAATAATGCCGTCAGCGGTCAGCTCGTTATTCTTTTGAAACTCTCTTACAAAAGCTTTAAAATCCGCAGAGAACAATCCATCGGTATGAGAAAACCCAAGAGCAACTTGAGCAATTTTTACATCGCGATTTTCATCTCCAACTTTAATTAGCTTCATTTTCTACCTCCACTAATTCTCCGTTTTCATTCAAAATATAAACTTTTTCTTCCAATTTTTCATCAAGATTTTCAGCTTCAGTAGCAACACCAAATTTAAACATTTCCTTTTACCTCCTATATCTTTTCCTTTATTATTTTATCAAATATTTCTAAAAAAGTCAATCAATAGACTGTGGCACGAATGCTACAGCGAAAGATTTAATGAAATCTTTTTTACAAATTGGTTCTTCCTGCGGGCGAACCATAGCAAGAGCGATAATATAGCTTTGATATAGTTCTTCTAAAAAAGAGGTTGGCATTTGAGCTTCGCAATTTTCAAGTTGCTTCATATCCATATTAAATCACTCCTATAAAAGAAAAAGGGCCAAAAGGCCCTTTTTAGTTTATTAAAAATAAAAAGAGGGGTGAATGCAGAAACATTCTTGATGCTACCCCTCTTTTAAAGATTATTTTATTCTACGCTATTTCCGCAATCAAAAATTAGAACATCGCCTGTATTCTGAACAAGGTCCATAATACTACCACTCTTGGCAATTGCGGCCAAATCACCGTCAGCAGCTTTCGCGTCCAAAGCGGTTTGCAGACCAGTGATTTTATCAATGGTTAGAGTAGGAATATCCGCAGCGACCAAAGCACGAGCAGAAGCAGAAACTTTGCCGTTAGCTTGAGAAATCTTATCAATGATTTGGCCTTCGCCAGCAGAAACTTCCGTTAGAGCCAACTTACTCAATTCAGTATTAGTGTATTCCTTTGCGGAAGTTAGCTTGGCAGATGCATCATCTTTAGTTTCATAAGTTGTTCCGGCAACCGTAGCAGTAAGAATATCATCATAGCCTACGGCTTCAGTTTTCTTAATATAATTCGTAGCGGTTTCAGAAGCCATGCTTCCAAGGTCGGCAGTATTAGCTTTCGCAGCCAGAGCATCGGTCAAACCAGCGATCTTGGATTGAGCAATTGCAGCGTCGGCCTTGATATTTGCATCAACGATTTCACCCTTTACGGCATAAATGGTTTCATCGCCCAGCTCATGCCATTTGGAATCAGAAGTAGCGTACACGAACTCTTTATTTTCAACGATACAAATGTCTCCATTATTGCCAGTTGCGGGCAGGCTTTCTTTAACACCAATGAAGTGAACAGCACCAGACAGTCCCGCTACGGCTGTATCCAAATCACTCTTAGTGATAGCTTTATTAGTAGAAGCATCATAATTATCAGATTGCCAAGCAATAGTAGCTTGCTTGCCATCCAGAGTGTCTTGTAGATTAGTAATTTGAGTAATTGCAAGGTCAGGAATATCTCCCGCGACCAGAGCACGCTTACTTACGGCAATCTTACCGTCAGTTTCGCTAATTTTTTCAATAATTTCTCCGGTTCCAACGGCAACTTCGGGCACATCCAGTTTACCGATTTCAGTAGCAATCGTATCTGCAACGGAACCACCTTCACCAATCGCAGCTTCCAAAGCATCTACACGAGTATCCATGGCAGTATTTAAGTTATCGGCATACTTCTTTGCACCCTTAACAGTATCCTTATCAGCAGTATCGGCGGCGACACCAACAACAGCAGTAGCATAACCTTGAGCTTCAGTTTTGGTGGC
>OIZV01001089.1_pt1 | contig 10348 bp, 7 predicted proteins | sample 1588681 | NCBI WGS metagenome assembly OIZV01 (sample SAMN03283281) | human gut metagenome | biome: human-associated habitat; material: feces | host: Homo sapiens | place: Peru | collected 2012
AAGCCCAAGGAGCTGTCCGGCGGCCAGCAGCAGCGCGTGGCCATTGCCCGGGCGCTGGTAAAAATGCCGAGAATTCTGCTGCTGGACGAACCCCTTTCCAATCTGGACGCCCGTCTGCGGCTCCAGACCCGGGAGGAGATTCGCCGCATCCAGAAGGCCACCGGCATCACCACCGTATTCGTCACCCACGATCAGGAGGAAGCCATGTCCATCTCAGACCTGATTGTGGTCATGAAGGACGGCGTGGTACAGCAAATCGGCAAGCCTCAGGCGGTTTACGATTCTCCCGTGAATCTTTTTGTGGCAAAATTTCTGGGCACGCCGCCCATCAACGTCTTTGACGGTGAGGTGAAGGACGGGCATCTGTACATCGGCGAGGAAGCCGTGCTGGCCGTCCCCGGCGTGGCCAACCAGAGCGTCACCGCCGCCATCCGTCCTGAGGGCTTTACCCTGTCGGAGACCGGCGCGTTGAGCTGCGATCTGTCCCGGGTGGAGGTCATGGGGCGGGATATCAGTGTCGTCTCCACCCATCCCAAGTCCCAGAACGTGACCATCCGCTCCATCATCAGTGCGGAAAACGCCGTCAACACGGCGTCCCAAAAGGTGCGCTTTGACCTGAAGCCCAATAAGGTATTCCTGTTCCAGAAAGAATCCGGCGCGCGGATCGATTTCGGCTAAAGCGGAGGAAAGCCTATGGAAAAGAACAACTGGAAAGGCTGGCTGTATCTGCTTCCCGCCTCCGTGTTTCTGGGGCTGTTTCTGGTATACCCCCTCATCGACGTGCTGACTTACTCCTTCGAGGAAGGGTATAATTTCGCGTCCCAGACCTATTTCGGCACCGGGCTTTACAATTACCGCTACGTCCTGCGCGACCCTTATTTTTTACAGGCGCTGAAAAATACGCTCCTGCTGGTGCTGATCACCGTTCCCCTTTCCACGGGACTGGCCATGCTGATCTCCGTGGGACTCAGCTCCATTCAGAAGCTGCGGGAGCTTTACCAGACCGTTTACTTTCTGCCCTACGTGACCAATACGCTGGCTGTGGGTCTGGTGTTCATGATCTTTTTCAAGCGGACGCCCTACTCCGACGGTCTTGTCAATCTGGTCTTAAGCTGGTTCGGCGCGGGGCCGGTGGACTTCATCGACGGGCCTTACTGGGCGAAGATGTTCGTTCTTTGCTTCTACACCATCTGGGTCGTCCTGCCCTTCAAAATCCTGATCCTCACCGGGGCGCTGGCCTCCGTTGACCAGACCTATTACAACGCCGCCAAAGTGGACGGCACTCCCCGGTGGCGCATCTTCACCAAGATCACCCTGCCCATGATCTCCCCCACGGTATTCTATCTGGTCATCACGGGCTTCATCGGCGCGTTCAAAGCCTACTCCGACGCCGTCGCCCTGTTCGGCACCAATCTGAACGCCGCCGGGATGAACACCATCGTGGGCTACATCTACGATATGCTCTACGGCGACTCCGGCGGCTACCCCTCCTACGCCTCCGCCGCGGCCATTGTGCTCTTCGCCATCGTGCTGACCATCACCTGCATCAACCTGCTGGTGAGCAAGAAGCACGTCCACTACTAAAAGGAGGCGGCGAACGTGGATTACGAAAAGATCGAGAAAAACGCCCGTCTCCGGGATCGGGTCAGAAAAACAATTACCTATTTCTTTCTGACCGTCTGGGGCATTCTGGTGCTGTTCCCCTTTTACTGGATGGTGCTTACCTCCGTCAAAAGCTACGGCGCCTACAATTCCGAGTGGATTCCCAAGCTGTACACCCTGTCCCCCACCCTGCAAAACTACGTTGACGCCTTCATCCAGGTGCCGCTGGGCGGGTACTTCCTCAACACCATTGTCTTCACCGTCATCACCACCGGCCTGATGCTCGTTGTCACGGTGCTGGCGGCATACGGCTTCGCCCGGCTGAATTTCAAGGGCAAGGATCTGGTATTCGCGCTGTTTCTGTCCCTGATGATGATTCCCACGGAGCTGGTGGTCATCACCAACTTCGTCACCATCACCGACCTGAATCTGCGCAACACCTTCACCGGTCTGATCCTGCCCTCCGTAACGTCGGTGTTTTACATCTACCTGCTGAAAGAAACCTTCTCTCAGGTTCCCGATGAGCTTTACTACGCCGCCAAGGTGGACGGCACCTCCGATCTCAAATACCTGTTCAAGGTGATGATCCCCATCTGCCGCCCCACCGTCGTCACCATCACCATCCTGAAAGTCATCGAGTGCTGGAACTCCTACGTCTGGCCGCGGCTGATTACCGACGATCAGTCCTATTTTCTGGTGTCCAACGGCATTCAGGAGATTCGGGAAAACGGCTTCGGCCGGGAGAACATCCCCGCCATGATGGCGGCGGTGGTGGCCATTTCCCTGCCGCTGATCGTTCTGTTCCTGATTTTCCGGAAGAAGATCATGGAGGGCGTTTCGAGAGGAGGCGTGAAGGGATGAAAAAGCTGCTTGCCTTGTTGCTTGCCCTTGCGCTGACCCTTTCCTTCACCGGCTGCCACGGTACGCTTTCCTCCGGGGAGAATCCCGCCGCTTCCAGTTCCTATCCGGTTCCCGATGAGTTTGACACCTCCCGGCGGTATGAGATCACCTTCTGGGCAAAAAACGACACCAACATGGCTCAGGTGAACATCTACAAGCAGGCCATTGCGGACTTTGAAGCGCTGTATCCCAACATCACCGTGAATCTCCGGCTGTATACGGACTACGGCAAAATCTACAACGACGTCATTACCAACATCGCCACGGACACCACCCCCAACGTCTGCATCACCTACCCCGACCACATCGCGACCTATCTCACCGGCGAAGACACGGTGGTTCCTCTGGACGACCTGTTCGCCGATGAAAAATACGGCCTTGGGGGCAGCGAGGTGCGCTTCGATTCCCCCACGCAGGCGGAAATTACCCATCAGTTTCTGTCGGAATGCGCTATCAACGGCCACTATTACGCCATCCCCTACATGCGCTCCACGGAAGCCTGCTACGTCAACAAGACCTACGTGGAAAAGCTGGGCTACACCCTCCCCGACGTCCTGACATGGGACTTTGTGTGGGAGGTCTCCGAAGCCGCTATGGCGAAGGACAGCGCCGGGAATTTCCTGCTCAACGGTCAGAAGGTGCTGATCCCCTTCATCGACAAATCCACGGACAACATGATGATCCAGATGCTGAAGCAGCAGGGTGCGGGCTACTCTACGAGCAGCGGCGAGGTGCAGCTGTTCAACGACACCACGGGAGAAATCCTCACCACCATTGCCGAGCACGCCGCCTCCGGGGCGTTCAACACCTTCAAGCTGGCAGGCTATCCCGCCAATTTCCTCAACGCCGGGCAGTGCATCTTCGCCATTGACTCCACTGCCGGCGCGACATGGATGGGCGCCGACGCCCCCCTCATCGACATTGCCGAGGAAAAGCTGATTCCCTTTGAGCTGGCAGTGCTGCCGGTTCCCCAGTTTGACCCGGAGCAGCCCCAGATGATCTCCCAGGGGCCGTCGGTGTGCGTGTTCAGCAAGTCCGATCCGCAGGAGGTGCTGGCAAGCTGGCTGTTCGCCCAGTATCTGCTGACCAATAACGTGCAGATCGCCTATTCCCAGACGGAGGGGTACATCCCCGTCACGTCCAAGGCGCAGGAAAGCCCCGCCTATCAGGACTATTTAAGCCGCTGCGGCGAGGATAACGGCACCCACTACCGCGCCAAAATCGAGGCCGCCCAGCTGCTGATGCGCTACACGGACTGCACCTTCGTCACCCCCGTGTTCAACGGCTCCGCGTCTCTGCGCAACGCCGCAGGGCAGCTGATCGAGGACGTGAACAAGTCCGTGCGCCGTCACCAGACGATCAACAACAAGTACCTGTCGTCTCTTTACAGCGACGTTTCCTCCCTGTACCGCTTAGACCAGATTCAGGCCTCCGCCGACGGCCTGGGGCCGCTGCCCGGCGTCTCCAGGGCGCTGCTGATCGGTCTTGCGGTCTGCTGGGTCGGGATGGGCGTCTACGTTCTCCGGGAAAAACTGAAAACGCGCCGCAAAAAGGATTGATTTCCGGAAATCCTGTAGTATAATGGGGCTGTACCGAATGGTACGATATATGAAAAAGGAGTTTTGAAACATGAAAAAGCTGATTGCCATGCTTCTGGTTCTGGCAATGGTTCTGTCCTTCGCCGGCTGCGCCAAGAAGGACGCCGGAATGAGCCACGCCGACTATGTGGCCGCCGCCAACGACACGGAAGTCGTTGTGGAGACCTACGTTCAGGCGCATCAGTCCTGGTGGGACAACAAGGTCACCGTCTACTGCCAGAGCCCCGACGGCGCTTACTTCCTGTACGAGCTGGCCTGCTCCGAAGAGGACGCCGCCAAGCTGGTTCCCGGCACCAAGATCCGCGTTACCGGCTTCAAGGGCGAGTGGTCCGGCGAAGTGGAGATCATGGATGGCACCTTTGAGTTTGTCGAGGACGGCGATACCTACGTCGCCGAGGCGCTGGACGTCACCGACCTGCTTGGCACCGACGAACTGATCGACCATCAGAACGAATTTGTTTCCTTCACCGGCCTGACCGTGGCTCCCAGCACCGACGCCAACGGCAACGAGGCTGCTTTCCTGTACAACTGGGACGGCTCAGGCGAGAAGGGCAACGACCTGTACTTCAACGTCACCGTGAACGGCCAGACCTACAACTTCTGCGTGGAGTCCTACCTGTGCGGTCAGGACACCGAGGTGTATCAGGCTGTTGAAGCACTGCAGATCGGCGACGTGATCAACGCCGAAGGGTTCCTCTACTGGTACGAGGGCGTCAACCCCCACATCACTTCCGTTTCCGCCGCGAACTGATTTCTAACACAGCAATGGGGAAAGGCAAATGCCTTTCCCCATATTTTTCTGGGCAAAGAAAGTTTTTTCAGGTTCAGTTAAGCAGCATGGTGTATACTTGGTCTCATCAAGAGCAAATTCCCATGAAAGAAGGTACACTATGAAAAAAGTCATCCCTTTGCTGCTCGCCGCCCTGCTGCTGGCAGGCTGCGCGTCCGCCCCGGCAGCCACGGTGGAAACCACTGCTCCGGTGCAGACCACCGCCGCGACGGAAGCCGCAGCGGAAACCGCACCCGTAGCCGTCGCCGAAGCGCCGGTCTACACCTCCCGCTTTGACAGTGAGACGGTCATCACCCTCTCCGACGACGGTCTGACCGTAAACGGCGGCGGAGAAACCGACACGGTCTATACCTCCCACGATATTGTCTATTACGAAGAAAAAACCGCCTACGAAAGCGGCAACCCCTACGGTGCCGGCAGTGAGTCAGACATGCACACCGCTGAGGAAGCGGCAGCCCACACCGTGGTAAACATCACCGCTCCCGGTGCCTACCGTCTCAGCGGCAAGCTCAGCGCTGGGCAGATTCGCATCGACTTGGGCGAGGACGCCGCGTCCGACCCAGACGCAGTGGTGGAGCTGATTCTGGACGGCGCGGACATCACCTGCACCGTCGCCCCCGCCATTCTTTTCCGGAACGTCTATGAGTGCGACGGTGGCTGGAACACGGAAACCGCCCAGCCCACCGTGGATACCGCCGACGCCGGGGCTAATCTGATTCTGGCAGAGAACAGCCGGAGCACCGTCTCCGGCTCCTATGTCGCCAAAATCTACAAGGACGCCGAAGGGGAAAAGAAGCTGTGGAAGCAGGACGGCGCGGTCTACTCCTACATGTCCATGAACGTCTACGGTCCCGGCGCGCTGGGCATCACCGCTGAAAACGAGGGCCTGAACTCCGAGCTGCACCTGACCATCAACGGCGGTGATATCGCCATCCGCTCTCAGGACGACGGCATCAACACAAACGAGGACGGCGTCTCCGTGACCACCGTCAACGGCGGCACCCTGCACATCATTGCGGGTCTCGGCGCGGAGGGCGACGGCATCGACTCCAACGGCTATCTGGTCATCAACGGCGGCACCGTGGTCGCCTCCGCCAACCCGGCCTCCGACGCCGGTCTGGACTCCGACATGGGTTCCTTCATTAACGGCGGTACGGTGGTCGCCCTCGGCTCCACCATGGACTGGGCGGAAAGCGACTCCAATCAGGTCACCATGAACCTGCAATTTTCCCAGTACCAGTCCAGCGGCAGCGCCATTGTGGTCACGAAGGAAGACGGTACGGTGATTTTCGCCTACGACCCCAGCGAGGATGAGGTGCTTGGGGAAAATATGCGGCAGTATATGGGCGCAGTCATCTCCTGCCCCGCCTTTACGAGGGGCGAGACATATCAGCTCTGGCTGGACGGCACCGTCACCGGCACGGAAACCGGCGGCGTGTACACCTCTGTCACCGCCTATTCCGGGGGCACCCAGATGCAGTACACCGGCACCGACGTTGGCATGGGCGGTATGGGCGGCCCGCGCCCCGAGGGCGGAATGCCCGAAGACTCTGACGGCCAGCGCCCCCAGCCCGGAGATTTCACCCCACCCGACGGCGATACCGGCGGTCAGCCCCCGGAGAAGCCTGACGGTGACGCCCCCGGTGCGCCGGGAGACGGCACGCCTCCTGACGGCGCGCGTCCCACCCTCCCGGAGGGCGAGACCATGCCGGATCGGCAGCCGCCGGAAGGTGGTCAGAACGCCGCCGGGGAGGCCAGCACCGGTTTCTACATGAATGATATGGTAAACGCCTTTTCCGGCATAACCGCCGTATAATCAAAAACAGGGCCACCGGCCGTGTGCATCTGCACCGGGCCGGTGGTTCTTGTTTTACGTATTTTTCCGCAGGAATCCGCTGTTGACCAGCAGAATGGTCACGACCCATGAGAGAGGAAACGCATAGTACAGCATGGGTAAGCTTGGGCTTGCCATGAAAAACCGGGCGCATCTGACCCCGGCGGTTCAGATGTTTATGGAATACCTGCCCTTTCGGGAGATGACGGGGCGAAGGATGCCGGTGAATGAACGCGGCAGGGCGGTCTTGTTTTTTGGTTTGTGATATGATAAGATCAGGATCAGAAATCAGAATTTGTGGAGGTAAGCAAAATGAGTGATAGCAGGTTAAAGGGTATAGCAGTTATTCTATTTGGAATACTCTTAAGTGCAAGTAGCGCAGAAATGAATCGAACCGTGTTGGCAAGTTTTAGCAATTTCCCATTTGCTCTTGTCGGGATAATTGTTGGAATTGTTGGACTTGTAATGGTTTTCAAAAGCAATAAAGAATAACAACTTCCAATTTGCAGAATAAGCCAGAACGGTATCGCATTCCCGCCATCCCAACAAACACCAACGGCGTGACCTTTGCGGTCACGCCGTTTGCATATTCAACTTATCCTCTCAGCACAGCTTCGCGCCGGCGGGGATGGCGTCGCTGACCATTACCAGATTCAGCTTCTCCTCGCCCTTCTCCGTGTGGATGGCGGACAGGAGCATACCGCTACTCTCCTTGCCCATCATCTTCCGGGGGGGCAGGTTGGTGATGGCGACCAGGGTCTTGCCCACCAGTTCCTCGGGCTTATAGTATTTCGCAATGCCGGAGAGAATCTGACGGTCGGTGCCGGTGCCGTCGTCCAGGGTGAAGCACAGCAGCTTGTCGCTCTTCTTCACCGGCTGGCAGTCCTTGACCTTCACCGCCCGCAGGTCGGACTTGCAGAAGGTGTCGAAGTCCACCTTTTCCTCGCTGTAAGGCTCGATCTGAAGCGCCGGGACGGGGGGCTTGTTCAGCTCCTCCAGTGCGGCCAGCTCCTTCTCCACGTCGATTCTGGGGAACAGGGCGGGGCCGGCCACGGTGGCGACGTCGGCGGGCAGAATGCCGAAGCCCGTCAGGCTGTCCCAGTCCGTCCGGGCATCGCCCAGACGGCGGGCGATCTCCGCCGCGGTGTCGGGCATAAAGGGCTTCAGCAGGCCACCGCAGACGCGGATGGTCTCCAGCAGGTTGTACAGCACCTTCGCCAGACGGGGCTTGCTGTCCTCGCTCTTGGCCAGCACCCAGGGGGCGTTCTCGTCAATATACTTGTTGGCGCGGGAGATGACCTTGAAGACCTCCGCCAGAGCGTTCTGGAAGGCGTACTTCTCCATCTGTTCCTCGTACTTATCCCGGAGGGAGGACACCATGGCGATCAGCTCGGCGTCCTTTTCCTCGTCCGCCGTCTGTACCGCGGGCAGGCGCTCACCGAAGTACTTCTGCGCCATGGCCACCGTCCGGGAGACCAGATTGCCTAGATCGTTGGCAAGGTCTACGTTGATGGTGTTGATCAGCGCTTCGTTGGAGAAATTGCCGTCGGAGCCGAAGGGGAACGTGCGCAGCAGGAAGAAGCGCAGCGCATCGACGCCGAATTTTTCCGCCAGAATATAGGGGTCAACCACGTTGCCCTTGGATTTGGACATCTTGCCGCCGTCCATGACGAGCCAGCCGTGGCCGTAGACGTGCTTCGGAAGCGGCATACCCATGCTCATGAGCATGGCGGGCCAGATGATGGAGTGGAAGCGCACGATCTCCTTGCCGACAAAGTGCACGTCCGCGGGCCAGTATTTCTCATAATCGTGGTACTTTTCGTTCATGAAGCCGAGCGCTGTGGTGTAGTTGAACAGCGCGTCGACCCAGACGTAGACCACATGGCCCGGATCAAAATCGACCGGCACGCCCCAGCTGAAGCTGGTGCGGGAGACGCAGAGGTCTTCGAGGCCCGGATCGATGAAGTTGTTGACCATTTCGTTGACGCGGGACTTCGGCTGCAGATAGTCCGTCGTCGTCAGAAGCTCGCGCACGCGGCCCGCGTATTTGGACAGGCGGAAGAAATAGGCCTCCTCCTCGGCGTAGTGGACCTCGCCGCCGCAGTCGGGGCATTTGCCGTCCTTGAGCTGGCTTTCCGTCCAGAAGCTCTCGCAGGGCGTGCAGTACATGCCGCGGTAGGCGCCCTTGTAGATATCGCCGTTGTCGTACATCTTTTTGAAGATGCGCTGCACGGCGGCGACGTGATAGTCGTCCGTGGTGCGGATGAAGCGGTCGTAGGAGATGTTCATCAGCTTCCAGAGATCCAGCACGCCCTTTTCGCCGACGACGATGTTGTCGACATACTGCTTCGGGGTGATCCCGGCGGCCTTGGCCTTGTCCTCGATCTTCTGGCCGTGCTCGTCCGTTCCGGTCAGGAACATGACGTCATAGCCGCGCAGGCGCTTATAGCGCGCCATGGCGTCCGTCGCGACGGTGCAATAGGTGTGGCCAATGTGCAGCCGCTCGGACGGGTAATAGATCGGGGTCGTGATATAGAATTTTTCTTTCATATTCAAGCCTCCCTCAGTGCTTGCGAATTTTACGGATCAGCCAGACCAGCAGCGCGCCGCAGGCGACGCCCGCCATATCCAGCCAGACGTCGGAGAGCTGTCCGCTGCGCCCGGGCACGAAAAGCTGCAGCGTCTCGTCGCCGAGCGCGGCAAAGGCGCCGAAGGCGAGCGGCTTGAGCAGGATGGGATTCCGTGCGCGGGCAAAAAACGCCGCAAAAAGCGCGCCCAGCACCGCATATTCGGTAAAGTGCGCGATCTTCCGGAGCAGAAGGTTCGTCATCCACGGGAACACCGTCTGCACCACGGCCAGAAGCCCGCCGCTCTCGGCCTGACTCGTCGGAGCCGGAAGCGCTGACTGGAAATAGATCAGCGCCAGCCAGAGCAGCGACACGGCCAGACGCCACCAGTTTTGTGATTTCTTCAAGCTCTCATCTCCATCGCGCCACAGTTCTTATGATTATACCACACTGGCAAAAAAAGTGCAACCAATTTCAGCCGGTGGAAACGATTCCATGCCGAAAAATCCCCGATCCCAGAATAATCCTTGACGAAAAGCGTTTTTTCATGTAGAATAGGAATGTTCGACCTATGCCGAACGCCCGACAGTTCGAAACCATCCTGTCGAAAAATAAAACTATGGGAGACAAGTTCATGAAAGCTACCAAAACGACCAAACAGATCACCTTTGCCGCCGTGCTCGCCGCGCTCTATACCGCGCTGACCTTTTTGCAGGGCGTGCTCCTGCCCAGCTCGGTCACGATGGACGTCCAGTTCCGCATGTCCGAGGCGCTGTGCGTGCTGGCGATTTATTCCGCTGCAGCCATTCCCGGCCTGACACTCGGCTGTCTGCTGGCGAACCTCGTCACGTCCGCGACCGTCATGCCGCTCGACCTGATCTTCGGCACGCTCGCAACGCTGGCCGCGTGCTCAGCCATGTGGGCGCTGCGCAAGGTGCGCGTGTTCCGGCTGCCGATCCCGTCGCTGCTCATGCCCGCGCTGATGAACGGCCTGATCGTCGGCGGCGAGCTGGCCGTCTGCTTCGACCTGCCCTTCGGCATCACGGCGCTCTGCGTC
>OIZV01001093.1_pt1 | contig 10302 bp, 7 predicted proteins | sample 1588681 | NCBI WGS metagenome assembly OIZV01 (sample SAMN03283281) | human gut metagenome | biome: human-associated habitat; material: feces | host: Homo sapiens | place: Peru | collected 2012
GCCGCCGCATTATCTCCGGCACCTGCAACAACTTTTACATCTTCTGAGAATCCAAGTTCTTTTGCAATTTCAGGTTTCAGAGTTCCTACTACTTCCCAGCTCTCATACAGTTTCGGAAGCTGTTCTTCTGTGATACCGCAGATTTCCAGCATTTCTTTTGACCAGCGGCTGGCGGAGCAGGATATTACCGGCTCGATTGCCCACGCGACCATGCTGGGCGAGCAGGGCATTATCCCGCAGGAAGACGCGGACAAGATTGTCGAAGGCCTGCGCGGTATTTTGGCGGACGTCAAGGCGGGAAAAGTCCACTGGAGGGTGGACGCGGAGGACATCCACATGAACGTGGAGGCCCTGCTGACCGAGCGCATCGGCGACGCGGGCAAGCGCCTGCATACGGGCAGGAGCCGTAACGACCAGGTCGCCCTCGATGTGCGCCTTTATCTGCGCGACGAATGCGACAAGACCCTTTCGTTCGTCAAGGAGCTTATAGCCGCCCTCGCCGCAAAGGGAGACGAATACGCCGACGCGATAATGCCGGGCTACACCCATTTGCAGCGTGCCCAGCCGATAACCTTCAAAACTCATCTTTTTGCCTACACCGAGATGCTCTCCCGCGACCTCGGCAGGCTTGAGGACGCCAAAAAGCGCATGAATTCCTCCCCTCTCGGCAGCGGCGCCCTTGCGGGCACGACCTACCCGATCGACCGAGCCATGACCGCCGAGCTGCTCGGCTTTGACTCCTACACCGCAAGCACGCTCGACGGCGTTGCCGACCGCGACTTCTGCATCGAGCTTGCCTCGGCGCTGTCGCTTGTGATGGTGCATCTCTCGAGACTGTGCGAGGAGATAATCCTCTGGTGCTCGTGGGAATTCAAATTTGTCGAGCTTGACGACGCATTCTCGACCGGCTCGAGCATCATGCCGCAGAAGAAAAATCCCGATATCGCCGAGCTTGTCAGGGGCAAGAGCGGCAGGGTATTCGGCGACCTGATGACCCTGCTGACCGTGATGAAGGGTCTCCCTCTCGCCTACAACAAGGATATGCAGGAGGATAAGGACGCGATATTCGACGCCTTCGACACAGTGAATATCTGCCTTGTGACCCTCGTGCCGATGATATCGACGATGAAAGCGCTCCCCGAGAATATGAGAAAGGCTGCGGCGGGCGGGTTCATCAACGCCACGGACTGCGCCGACTACCTTGTGTCAAAGGGTCTGCCGTTCAGAGACGCCTATAAAGCCACGGGCGAGCTGGTAGCTCTTTGCATCAAAACAGGCAAAACGCTCGAAACGCTCAGCCTCGACGAATACAAGAGCGTCTGCGACCTCTTTGACGACGGAGTTTATGATGCGATAAAGCTCGAGAACTGCGTCAAACGCAGAGGGCTGATGAAATAACAGAATATTTATCCATAACAAAACGGAGCCGACATGATCGACTCCGTTTTTTGATGTAAATTTTCATTATATAATATAGCCGTGATGATAATTTTCAAATACCTACCGAAATCGGTTGAGAAAGTGCGGGGTTTATGCTATAATGCGCTTTGAGAGGGCATATTTTAAGCGGAAAGGGGCGGCGGGATTGACGCACAGGCGCAAAAAAGAACTGTTCAACGGCTGTATTATCATACTAGCCGTCGTTTCGGCATACGCTTTTCGCATAATAGGCAGGGGCGACTTTTACCCGATGCTGTTTTCCTATCTGCGCAGCTTTATCTATATCGGTCTGTTCGCCGCCTGGGGGCTCTCCGTCCGTCAGCGGATCGTGCAAAAGCAGGTATGCCGGTTTATGACGGGCACCGCAGTGTTGCTCATCATCTGGATGGTAGTCCGTTCGGCAAAGTATTTTATATTTTGGCAGCCGGACGCCGTCCGGTACCTGTGGTATCTGTTCTATCTGCCCATGCTGTTTGTGCCTATGCTGGCGCTGCTGATTGCCATGTCATTGGGAAAACCGGACGAATACAAATTCCCCAAGGGAATGTCGGTTCTGTGGATCATCTCCGGCGTATTGCTTCTGCTCGTGCTCACAAATGACCTGCACCAATTCGTATTTACCTTTCCGAAGGACGCCGCTGTGTGGACAGACAAAAACAACGGCTACTCGACAGGCTACTTCATTATTGCAGGCTGGCAGGTGCTGTGTGCCTTTGCCGCACTTGTTATTATGTTCTTCAAATGCCGCGTGCAAAAAGGAAGGCTCCACTTTCTGCCCATTGTTCCTATGCTGCTGACGATTGTTTACAGCGCACTTTACTATGCGGGTGCGGATTGGCTGCTCCGCTTGTTCGGCGATATTGCCGCATTCCAAAGTGTGATGTATATTCTGACCTTTGAGCTTTGCATCGCCTGCGGATATATACATTCAAACAGCCATTATGTGGACTTGTTTGACTCATCTGTCGGCACATCGGCAGAGATCACCGACAAGGACTTTACCGTTCGGTATGCGGCTGTAAACACTGCGCCTATCTCAAAGGAAACGATGAAAAAAGCCGAGCAAAGCCCGGTCACGATGGGCGGCTTGACCGTTCACACCATGCCCATTGACGGCGGCTATGCCGTATGGACAGAGGATGTGTCGGCTCTGCGTGACATCAAGGAGGACTCCGAGCTTCTTGCAGACGAGCTTGCCGACAGGAACGAAATACTCCGTTATGAATACAAGCGTGAAGCCAAGCGCCGCAAGGTGGAGGAACAAAACCGTCTGTATGATCTCCTGCGTTCCGCTACGCAGACGCAGATCGACCGCATTGCGGAGCTCACTAAGGAATACCGTCGAATCTCAAGTACCGATCCCGACAGCGCCAAAACGCTCCTTGCCGAGATTGCCGTGCTGTGCAGCTATATTAAACGCCGCAAGCATCTGACGCTCCTTACCGACCGAGATATTAAAATATCGGCAACGGAACTCCACCGTGCCTTCAATGAGTCGCTCCAAACGCTGAAGCTGTTGGGTGTCCGCAGCTCACTCTATGTGGACGAGTCTCTTTCCATGCTCTCCGGCAAAACGGCGACCGCTGTATTTGATTTTTATGAATCGGTTATTGAAGCCGACATTTTGAATTTAACAGGCATACAGGTAAGCCTCATAAAGGCAAACGGCTTGCGTCTGTCACTGAATGTGTGCTGCAAAGCCGACCTTTCCGCTTTGGTAAGCGGAGCCAATATCCGCTGTGAAAAAGAGGATGACGAGGAATACCAGCGCCTTGTATTTGAAGTGAAAGAAGGTGACAGGAAATGAGTGCATTTTCTTCCCTTTCTGAATTTTGGCAGACCATGCTGCCGTTTATTATGCTTGTGGAGATCGTCCTTGAAATCGGGCTGTTTATGTATCAGCTTCTTCGCAGCAATAAGCCGGTGCGCAGCCTGCTGAGCCTGGCGGTTATGGCGGTGATGATCCCGCTGCTGTTCTCCGTTTCCCAGGCAGATCCCGATAATATCGGGGACGCATTTCTGCTGGGCGCACCGTGGCTGATATTTGCCGCTGCCATTTTCCTTGCGGCAGTTCACTTTGCCATTGCTCTGCCGCGGGAATACCGCCGCAAAAAGAACGAGCTCTCGCCGTTCTCCATTAAGGAAGCAACGGATAAGCTGCCTATGGGCATCTGCTTTGCCGATCCGAACGGCAGGATCATCCTGCGCAACAACCGTATGCGCAGGCTCTCCTTTGCCCTTTGCGGCCACGAGCTGCAAATCAAAAGCGATATGGAAAATGCCCTGAGCGTGCCGGACAGATCCGTAACCGTCAAGGATGATTGCTACATCCTGCCCGACAAGACCGTCTGGCAGTTTCGCACACAAAATATCACCGTGGACAGCGATGACCGCTGGCAGCAGATAACGGCGCACAATGTAACCGAGCTGTATAACGGCTACCAAAAGCAAGAGGAAATAAATAAAGAACTGGCAGAAGTCAATCGAAAGCTCAGGAGGATGTACGCTCGCATGGAGGACGATGTCAAGGAGAAGGAAAGCCTTGATCTGAAGGTCTATATTCACGATACCATCGGGCGAAGCCTCCTGACCATCCGTGACATCATAGACAGCGGAGAGGATACCGAGCGAAAGCTTGAGGCGCTGCAAAATGCCATCGGTATGCTGGCAAGCAACCGTGTCACCTCTGTCAGCACAATGGACGAGGTAAAAAGATCTGCCCGGCAGCTTGGCGTGGCTGTAAAAATCGACGGCTACCTGCCCCGTGATACCGCAGCCGAGGAGCTGACCGTTGCCGCCGCCAAGGAGTGCGTGACCAACTGCATCAAGCACGCAGACGGGAATGAGGTATATATCCGCATTGCCCAGCGCGGCGAACGCTATGATGTTACCATAACCAACAACGGCAAAATACCCACAGAGCCGATAAAGGAAGGCAGCGGCCTGTCAACGCTTCGCCGCAGTATTGAAAGCTCCGGCGGCGAAATGCATATTTCGCATAATCCACGATTTGCTCTTCTGATTACGATTCCCGCAAAGGAGATCAGCCTATGATTAACACCATACTTGTAGAGGATGATTTATACATCCAAAAGCACTTTGTCGATTGTCTTGCGGCAGACGGCGAGTTTCATCTTGTCGGCGTTTTCCGTGACGCCTTTGAAGCGGAAAAGCATTGCAATGCCACCGTAAAGCTCGTCCTTATGGATGTGCAGACGCAGCACAAGCACTCCGGTCTTGCCGCCGCAGAGCGTATCAAAAAGGCTTTTCCGCAGATCAAAATCGTTGTGGCTACCTCGCTTGTCGATCCCGAAGTTTTGCAAAGAGCCAAATTAGGCGCAGCCGACAGCCTGTGGTATAAGGACCACGGTACAGAGGAATTGATGAGCGTGGTAAAGCGCACCCTGGCAGGGGAAAAGGTATTCCCCGATATCGCTCCGGCCATTGAAATGGAGGGTACGATGTCCGATGCCTTCTCGCCACGGCAGTTAGACATCCTGCGGCTTTATATAAAGGGCTTTACCTATCAGGAAATCGCCGATAAGCTGGGCATCTCCAAAAACGGCGTTCGCTGGAACCTGGACGATATGGTGGAAAAGGGCGGCTTTGAAAGCAGAGAATCGCTGGTTGCAACCGCCATTGAAAACAAGCTCATGGTAACCACCTTGAAAGACGAATAAGAGATAACGAACCCCTTGGCTGTGCGGTCAAGGGGTTTTTTGCGCCCAAAAGGCAAAAAAATTTTGAAAAAATCGAATTTTTCCTTCTGTTACTGGCGCAAGTGCCAGTGACAAGCGCCGAAAAATCCGTACAATAGATACTGTAAGATCAGGGTTGTGCTTTTAGAAGGTGGTGATGAATGATGAAAAAAATCGTTCTGGACATTCAGAGCGATATCCATGCGCACACCATGGAGCGAATGCTGATGCAAAAATTGGACGATTGCCAGGTTGTGATTTCCGAGTCGCCGGACGCAACCGTCGAGTGGTGCAAAACGCATCGACCGGATGTGCTTTTAATGGAGGTCAAGGCGTATTCGCCATGGATGTTCAATGAACGAATGGCAATCCGTGACAAGGTAAAACGGAACATGGAAAACTGCCGGGTCATCCTCTTTGTGGATGACGACACAGACGGTGAGTTGACCGAAAAGGTACGGCAGGCAAAGCGCGAGGGTCTGATAGACGCTTTTCTCTTCGGCTCGGTATCCGAAAACTACTTTGCTTCGGTAATCGACAGCGTTTAAATCAGACAACGACAAAACGCAATATGGCTTTATGCACCGACAAAAAACACATAGACAAATCTTCAAAATGATTTTGAGGGAGGAAATGAAGTATGATAAAAACGAACAAACGAAGGCGCGTCGTCAGCATCCTGTTGACGCTTGTGATGCTGGCCTCACTGATACCGAGTCTGGTGGTTCCCACCCATGCATTTTGGGACGACTACGACGACGGCTTCGATTGTCCTAACTGCGACCACTACCATTTTGGCAGCGATTATATGTGTGACTGCCTGTTCTGCACCATTGACTGCAACTACGAGTGCTGGGTTGAAACCCATTGTAACGACTGCGGTGTGTGCTTTGGAGACACGCCCTACTGGTGCGAGGAGTGCTACAAGTGCGCAGAGTGCATGGAGGAAACGCACTGCTCCACCTGCGCCAAGTGCTACATCGGCGAGGATGACCAGCTGTGCGGCGAATGCCATAAGGGCCCCTGCTGCTCCATAACCATCTGCGACTCCTGCGGCTTCTGCGATGACTGTGCAAACGATGACAGCGACCCGATGCACTGCTCGCTGTGTAACGCCTGCTTCGGTGCGGTGGACGAGTGCGTGGACGACGATGATACCGGCGTCATCCACTGCGTCGATTGCCACACGGCCTGCGAGCAGTGCGATGAATGCCTGCTGAACCAGGAGTCCTGCGAGGAGTGCGGCCTGTGCCTGGAGTGCTGCAGGGATAACTCCGATGCCGGCGGCTGCCCGGACGGCGAGACCTGCGTGGAAAGCGCCGAGTGGGACGATCACATCTGCCCGGGCTGCGACGGCTGGGTCACGGATAAGGAGGACGAGGACGAGTTCTGCGAAACCTGCGAGCTGTGCAAGGAGTGCTGCGAGGGCAACTCCGACTGCTCCGAGGGGATGTGCGCAATGGACACGGACTATGCGGATCACTTCTGCGAGGACTGCGGCCTGTGCTTCCACGACAGCGACCCCTGCGAGGACGGCTGCGATCAGCGCTGCAAGGACTGCTGCCGGGATGCCGTGAGCGCTATGGGCTGCGATCATGACGACTGGTGCTTCAGCGACTCTGATTTTGAGGATCATCTGAAGACGGAGCATTCCGGCGCCGGGCATACCCACATCGCTTCCTCGTCCTGGTCAGCCGACGGAACGCAGCACTGGCACCCCTGCCGCTATTGCGACGGCGAAAAGCTGAATGCCGCCAACCATGAATCTGACGCCAAGGGCGTGTGCAAGGTCTGCGGCTACATCAGCGGCAGCTCCATCGTCATCACCCGCCAGCCCAAGGGCGTCAAGTGCAAGACCTCTATTTACGACGATTATAAGGAAGAGCCGGAAAACGGCCTGCTGTTCTATGAAAATAACCCGGTCACCTTCTCCGTCTCGGCAAAGAGCCTGAAGGGCGACGAGCTGACCTATCAGTGGTATCGGAAGGATAATGAGAATCCCACGGCGGCGCCCCGCAAGCTGCAGGAGGATGGGTTCTACAAGGGTGTGACGACCTCCACACTGAAGATGCCGGTTTCCACCCAGGCCTGTCAGGAGGACTACTCCTACTACTGCGTCATCGGCAGAAAGGGCGACCCTTCGGACACCCTGAAAACGGCGGAGGCAAAGCTGACTGCCACCCATGCCTACAGCTATAAGCAGGCGGGTGTGCGTGTGCCCACGGACGACAGCGAGAGAACGCCGCGATACTATGTTTGGCATGTAAACCCGGACGGGAGCAGAACAGAAGCTGCCGTAGGCAATGACCCGAAATGCGACGGCCACAAGCTCCCGTGCCTGTTTGAAGCAGGCGCAGAAGAATACGAAGCACATTATATGACCACCGGCTCCAAGGAGCGCATCTTCCCGCATACCTTTAAGCTTGAAAAAAGCTATGACGCGGTAGGCGGCGGCAGAGTCGATGTGCTCAGATGTTCCGTCTGCGACTATATCGTTCCTGTGAAGAGCCATGTCCATGATTACGGCTGGAACTGGGATTACACCGGCTTCGGCAGCATCTATGAATATACCTTCAACATCGGCGGCTCGACCAAGACGGTGGAGCAGCTCATCCTTGAGTCAGACAATGCCCACCCCGAAAAGTGCAAGGTTCCCGGCTGCGAGGAGTTCATCATGGTTTCCCATAGCTGGGGCTACTGGAATGTGGTTTTGTGTCCCGACACCACAGGCAACGAAGGCGGCATGGAGGCCGAATGCAGCATCTGCGAATACAAAGAGACGAAAAAAATTGACGGCGATTGGACAAAGGACACCGCCCTTGTGACGGTGAAAAACGGCCGGGCAACCCGTATGATTGTCAAGCCCGGCGACAAGATCAGGCTTTATCCCGAGGAGAGAACCGGTCAGAAAGCCATCGGCTGGAAGGTGGAGTATCTCCGCGAATACAACGTGTCTGACAGCATGGCACCTGTTAATAAAAAATGGAATACCAACGAGGCGAAGACCCTGTTCAAGCTGGTAACCAACGGATCTGCCCTTGAGTGGGGCTGTGAGATCCCGGCGTTCAGCGCCATGGGCGCCCCCGGCGGCGGCCAATTCTTCTTCGAGCCTGTCTACGCAGGCTGTGACCACAGCGGCGGCACCACGGTGCTCAATGCGAAGGCGCAGGTCTGCGACCGCAAGGGCTACACCGGCGACACCGCCTGCGCGGACTGCGGTCATGTCATAAGTGCCGGTTCGGATATCTACCCGCCTGCAAACGCCGGTCATACCGGTACGCTGCAGCCGCTGTACTACTACGGCACGAACAACTCAGCCACGACTGACGCGAGCCACGGCGGCAAACGCTACAACGTCAGATCGGGTGATTGCCGGCACCGCGCCTATGAGGGCGACTACCGCTGCACGGCTTGCGGCGGCACCGTAAAGGGCGAGACCGGCGACTTCAAGCACAGCGGTCCCTTTGAGCTGCGGGATGAAAGAGCGGCGACCTGTACCGAGAAGGGCTATTCCGGCAACCGGTACTGCACAGCGTGCGACAGGATTGCGCAGAAGGGCAGCTCTACCCCGTCCCTCCACGAAATTGCCGGCAACTACAAGCTGGTCAATGAGGTTAAGCCCGGATGCACCGCCGCAGGCTATAGCGGCGACCAGCAGTGCACAGGCGACTGCGGACAGATTTTCCGCTACGGTCATGTCATTGATAAGCTCAGCCACGACTGGGACGGCGGCAAACCGGCAACACAGGGCAAGAGCGAAGGGATTCTCTACACCTGCCAGCGCGCCGACTGCGGCGAGACAAGGTTCGTAAGGAACTCTGCTGCGACCAAGTACACGGTCACGGTCATCAAGGGCACGGCCTCCGTTACCGCCGGCACCCCCATCACCGACAAGATCGAGCCGAACACTGTTGTGACTGTTACGGCGGACGCACCGGAGACCGGCAAGGTCTTTGACAAGTGGGTCGTGCTGGAGGGCAATGTCACCCTGGCAGACGCCACCAAGGCAACCACCACCTTCACCATGCCCGGCAATAATGTGAAGCTCGAGGCCACCTATAAGGATGCGCCTCCCAGCCATACCCACAGCTACGGCACGGATTGGAAGTATGACGACACCAATCACTGGCATGAGTGCGAGTGCGGCGACAAGGCCAATGTAGCATCTCACTCCTATGTCTGGAAGACCGATAAGGAAGCCACAAAGTTTAAGGACGGCTCGAAGCACGAGGAATGCTCCGTCTGCGGCGCGGTACGCAACGCAGGCACGATCATCCCCGCCACGCTCGGTCACTGCTGGATAATCGACTTCATCATCAGCGTCAAGGATTTCGTTATCGGCGCAACGAAAGGCACGGTCGAATTCATCATCAGCGCATTCAAGCAGATAATCGGCAAATAAAACACAATTGACCAAAGGCCGCTCTGTTATTTGAGAAATCACGGAGCGGCCGATGCTGTTTTAACAGAAAAAAGGGAGGCTTCCCGAACGAAATTCAAAAGAATTCTTTTGTCGGCGCTCGTGCTGACCATGGCGCTCGCTATACTTGCGGGCTGCGGCTCAAAGCCGACCGACGATACAAAAGGCAGCACCGCCGTGACCGATAAAGCGGCTTAGACCGACCGCAGCGCCTCCATCCTCTTCAGGACGGGCGACGAGAGCTTCTCCGTCAGCCCGATGCTCTCGGGCGCAACGGGTCAGATAGACACCGTCGATTGCTATGATTTCTCGATCTACGGCGGCGAGGGCGGCGTGCAGGATGACGTATCCATCGCTTACGGCGTTCTTTTAGAGTATGACGAGGTGCAGGATTACATCAACTCCGGCATAAGCGTGCAGTATACGGGCGAGACAGAAGTCATCGAGGGCAAACCGTGCATGGTGTTCGCCCTCGGCACAGACCGCGACGATCAGTTCGTGCGCGAGCGCTATTACGCCGTTTGTGATAACCTTGTCTATTCCTACGACGCCGAAGGCGACGCATGATTCGTTCTCGGCGCGGGATAACAAAAATATAATATACAAATTCAAAATATGATCTGAAAGGGGCTTATATTATGGGACTCATAAAAGCAGGAATCGGAGCATTGGGCGGCACTTTGGCTGACCAGTGGAAGGAATTCTTCTACTGCGAATCAATGCCTAAAGAGGTGCTCGTCACCA
>OIZV01001094.1_pt1 | contig 10289 bp, 12 predicted proteins | sample 1588681 | NCBI WGS metagenome assembly OIZV01 (sample SAMN03283281) | human gut metagenome | biome: human-associated habitat; material: feces | host: Homo sapiens | place: Peru | collected 2012
AAAGACGCTGTTTCATCGGTTCATTTATACTGATTATAGCTATTTCGGTTCTGGAACTGATATCTGATATTGTGAATAATGCTCCGATATCTTTCAGATGGATCAATATTGTTACAAACTATCTAGGCTTCGGATTGACACCGGCAGTTCCGATATGTCTTTCTTTCACTCTGGCAAAAAACAGGATAAACAAAAACATCATTATTACACAGCTTGTATATATGATGCTTCTGGGAATATCCGTTCCGTTTGATCTGGTTTTTTGCGTCAGTCAGGACAATCAGTATATGAGAGGTGAATATTTCTGGATATATATATCCGTTTATTTCATAAGTGTAATATACCTGCTATTCTTAACTGTTAAGACTGTAAGCAAATACCAGCACAAAAGCAAAAACAGCATTTATCTGATTGTCGTATTTTTGCTGTTCTGTACGATGATACAGGTGATATTTCCTGAAATACATGTATCATGGCTTTGTGTGACACTTTTGGCAATCCTGTATGTTGCATACTGCAATATTATATGGCAGCAGCTGGATGGTCTTACCGGACTGCTGAATCAGGCCAGTTTTCTGAACAAAACCAAGTCGCCGGATCACGATATGAGTCTGATTGTATTTGATATTGATGATTTTAAACAGGTAAATGATAATTACGGTCACTTAATGGGAGATGAGTGCCTCAAAGAAATAGCCGCCGGCATTAAAAAGGCGTATTCAGATGACGGTCTTTGCTACAGGTGTGGCGGAGATGAACTCTGTGTGCTGCTTAATGCAGGCGCAGATATAGAAGCCTGTAACAAGACCTTTATAAATGAACTGGAAACCCGAAGAAAACAGCTTGACATACTGCCTTATGTTTCTTTTGGCTCTGCGGAGTTCAGTGTGGGTGATGATATAGACAAAGTTAAAGAACTTGCCGACAGAAATATGTATCGGATGAAAAAACAGCACAAAAATGCGAAAGCTTAACAAATCGGAGAGGGTAAACGGTTGATGTTTTCCCTCTCCGAAACGTTTCCGATATATTCAGGCAAGTCTGTTTGTATCCCTATTCTTTAAATAGCTGTCAAGATTTCCGGCAGCGATATCTATAACTTTCTGTCTTGTTTCCTTTGGAGTCCATGCTACATGAGGTGTTACGAAGCATCTTGGGTGGCTTATGAGCGGATTGTTTTCGGGCGGCTCTTTTTCGAGAACATCAAGCCCTGCGGCATAGAGTTTGCCCGAATCAAGTGCTTTTAGCAGCGCAGTCTCATCTATCAGAGCGCCTCTTGCAGTGTTGATTATCACTGCACCGTCTTTCATTTGCGAGATAAATTCATCATTAATCATATGGTAATTGGCTGCTGTTGCAGGGCAGTGCAGAGAAACTATATCCGATTTTACGGCAGCCTCTCTGTCACGGCTGTAGATATTGATTTTCATACCCAGAGCTTCCGCTATTTTAGCAACTCTTTTACCTATGTTGCCATATCCTATTATTCCTAGGCTCTTGCCGTCAAGCAGTGAAACAGGAGCCCATTCATAGCTGAAACCGACCTTTGAAAACCAGTGACCCTGCTTTGAAAGCTCGCTGTTTGTCGCAACGTGATTTGAAATTTCAAGTATCAGAGCTATTGCGTGCTGCGCTACCGCTTCTGTCGAATACGCGGGGGTGTAGTAGACGCTTACCCCAAGCCTTTTAGCCGCTTCTATATCTATATTGTCATAGCCTGTTGCAAGCTCACCTACAAATTTAAGATTAGGGCAGGCTTTCATAACTTCTTCCGTTATATGATTTTTGCTGACAAATATTCCGTCGGCATCGCCTATGGTTTCTGTTTCTGTGCCGGCTGCTGTGGTGCTGTGAACCGTAACCTCGCCATACTGTTTGAGTATGTCCCACGATAAATCACCGGGGTTTATGCTGTATCCGTCAAGTATTACTATTTTCATATTATCCTGTTGGTGTCCTTTCCGTTTATATAGTCTGATATATTCTTCGCCGCAATATCTATAACCTTCTGTCTTGTTTCAGGCGGTATCCACGCCGCATGAGGCGTGATGCAGCAGTTCTCAAGGTGCAGAAGCGGATTGTCTCTGACGGGGGGCTCCTGCTCCAGCACATCAAGTGCCGCATATGATATTTTACCTGATTTAAGCGCACCTGCAAGGGCAGCTTCATCTATGAGGGAGCCTCTTGCTGTATTGATTATTATTGCGCCGTCTTTCATCTGTGAGATAAACTCTTTATTAATCATATGGTAATTATCCGCTGTGGCAGGACAGTGGAGAGTGATTACATCAGATGAAACAGCAGATTCTCTGTCGCGGCTGTATATATTTATTTTCATTCCGAGGGCAGAAGCTATTTCGCCCACTTTTCTGCCTATATTGCCGTATCCTATTATTCCAAGGCTTCTGCCTGCAAGAAGCATAGAGGGAGCGTCATCATAGGAAAATACACCGTCTGCAACCCAGAGTCCCTGCTTTGCCAGCGTGTTTTTCGCTCTGATGCGGCAGGCTGCTTCAAGCAGCAGCGCTATGGTGTGCTGTGCGACTGCTTCTGTGGAATAGCCGGGCGTATTGTAGACTGCAATACCCAGCTGTGAGGCTGTTTCAAGATCTATATTGTCATATCCTGTTGCAAGCTTGCCTATAAATTTGAGATTAGGGCAGGCTCTCATTAAATCGCCGGAAAGCGATGTATTATCCGTAAATACGGCATCGGCATTTTTAATACAGCCGTATATGTCATCAGGTGTGTGCTCATATATTGTAACATCTCCGTACTGCTTTATAATATCCCATGATAAATCGCCGGGATTTGCATTGGAAGCGTCTAAAATAACTATTTTCATATCATTCTCCAAATCAGTTGATATATACATTCTAACTTATATAATTTGCCAAGTCCAGTCCGTTTGTGGTATAATAATCCTACTATTGAAATTCCAAAGGGATAATAATTTTAATCAATAAGATATAAATTAAACATTTAAATACAGGAGGACGTTATGAAGTTTGCATTTATTTTAAATTTTGAAGGATTACACCCTGACAAGTATAATGTTTTATGCGATAAAGGGAACAACTATAATATGGTTTACGGTGTAAACGATATGGAAGAGACAGAAGCGCTCGTAAAGAAGCTTGCTGCTGACGGCTATGAGCTTATCAATCTTTGCAGCGCATACGATGCCGATATGACTGCAAAGGTTGCAGAGGCAGGTATCAGAACATGCGCGGCAGACTATATGGAGTCAGAAGCTGCAAAGCTTGACAAGGTAGAGGACTTCTCGGAATATGGAGTTATCATAGTAGACGCAGGTCTTGCTGAAACAGCAGCGTATGAACTTAAAGACCCTGCAGCAAATACTCACATCAGATTTATCAGGGACGTTGAGGGTGCATGCGAAGCAGCTAAGTGTCTTGTTGCAGACGGCGTTACATTTATCGAGCTGTGCAGCTGGTTTGACGCAGAAAAAACAAATGCAGTAATCATGGCGATAGACTGTCAGGTTCCTGTAGGTTCCTGCGGACTGTAATACAAAGCCAGGAGCATATGCAGGCATAGCTTATATGCAAGCTATGCCTGTATTTTGTAGTAAGGAAATATCATTGGGTAAGGGTGAATTAATATGATGACGGTAGTTGCGGCAACGCAGAACAGACACAAAATAGAAGAGATAGAGGCAATCACAAAGGAGTTTGACATCAATATAATTTCGAGACAGGAAGCCGGTGTGCCGGATATTGAGATTGTAGAGGACGGGACAACCTTTGAAGAAAACTCCTACAAAAAGGCCTTTGAGATAATGAAGCTGACAGGCATGCCGTCAGTTGCCGATGATTCGGGACTTGCGGTTGATGCCCTTGACGGAGCGCCCGGAATTTATTCTGCCAGATTTTCCGGTCTTGACGGAGATGATAAGGCAAACAACAGGAAACTGCTGGAGCTTTTAAAGGATGTGACTATGGAGAAACGCACCGCAAGGTTTGTTTCGGTTATAACCCTTATTTTCCCTGACGGCAAAACTATAGTGTGCAGAGGAGAATGTGAGGGCCATATTATGTTTGAGGAGTCAGGCAGTAACGGCTTTGGCTATGACCCGCTTTTCAGACCGGAGGGCTATGAGGTTTCATTCGGGCAGCTTCCGGCAGAAGAAAAAAACAGAATAAGCCACAGAGCAAAGGCGCTTATTCTACTGAGGGAGAAACTAAAGGAATTAAATGGTTAAGAGCAGATTCGGACAAATGATCCTGCTGGGAATACAGCGATTTCAGGATCCATATTATCAGGGCTTTGCAGCGCAGATGGCATTCTTCTATCTGCTTTCCATCGTGCCGCTTATCATAGTATTTTCGCAGCTTCTCGATGTGTTTTCTATCTCAACGGAGCTGATAGAGGAGCTTTTAAAGCAGTATGCAGGCGGAGTTATAGGCGACAGTGTAAGCGGATGGCTTGAGGGCTCGGGCAGTGTTACAACCAACATCGTCCTTATAGCGACCGTATTGTGGTCATCTTCAAGAGCCCAGTTTGCAATGACAAGAATTACAAACTATACGCTTACTGCGGGACGTTCCACAGGCAAGGGATATTTTCAGGAGAGGTTCAGATCTATAGTTACTATTCTGATTACAATTTTTTCCCTTGCATTTGCGCTTATCGTTATAGTATTCGGTGAAAAAATACTGTATGTGGTTCTAAGCGGACTTGAGGTTATGCTCAATGTGAAGTATGAGGTTGATAATGTGTGGATGGGACTCAGATGGGTATTTGCATTTGCACTGTACTTCCTTATGGTTACCCTCAACTATTATATAATTCCTACAGAGAGAGGCAGGATAAGAGAGGTGCTTCCGGGAAGCATATTCGCCTCGGCAGGCATGCTGATTGTAACTCTGATATATTCCAAATATACTAATTACGCTTTATCGGCAGGTAACTACAATATTCTTTACGGCTCCCTTGCATCTATCGTGGCGCTGCTGTTCTGGTTCTATTTCATAGCTTGGGTACAGTGCCTGGGAGTTTTGTTCAACAAGGTCTGGAAAGACACTAAACGGTAAAAATACAGCAAAAATTCAATTAACTATTGAAAAAAATTTCTGTAGCGGTAGAATATATGTAATGGACTTTTAACCCGAATTTTTGGAGGAAGCAGCAGTGACTTTAGAATCTATACTAATGATGCTCGGCGGCATCGGACTATTCCTTTACGGAATGAAATTAATGGGCAATTCTCTTGAGAGATGTGCAGGCGCCAGAATGGAGCAGATACTTGAGCGCCTTACAAACAACAAGGCAAAGGGTGTTGCTCTGGGAGCGGGAGTTACGGCTGTTATTCAGAGTTCATCAGCTACAATTATTATGGTAATAGGCTTTCTTAATGCAGGCATTATGAACCTCATTCAGGCGGTTCCTGTAATTATGGGAGCCAATATAGGTACAACAGTGACAGCACAGATACTAAGACTCGGAGATATAAGCTCGGATAATGTATTGCTTACAATGCTCAAACCGGCTTCATTTGCTCCGATATGTATAGTAATCGGTGCTTTTGTATTGCTTCTGGCCAAAAAACAGAAGATAAAAGACAGAGCGGGCATAGTTATAGGGCTTGGCATTTTATTCTGCGGTATGAGTATGATGGAATCAGCCTTTGCGCCACTTACAGAGTCGGAGGAATTCAGAAATATATTCACAGTATTCGAAAACCCTGTACTGGGCGTGCTGACAGGTGCTGCGGTTACAATACTGCTTCAGAGCTCATCGGCATCGGTAGGCGTGCTTCAGGCTACGGCTTCAACGGGAGTTATCACCTTTGCAATGGCAGCGCCTATGGTAATCGGAGCGAATATAGGCAAATGCGCCACAGTGCTTCTTGCCAGCATAGGCACCAACAAAAACGCCAAGAGAGCAGTATGCACGGATATTACAATGTGCTGCTGCGGAGCGATACTGTTCCTCGGAGGTATATATCTTTATCAGTGGATTATAGGGTTTGAAATATGGGATAACACTATGAGCAGAGGAAACATAGCGGACTTCCATACACTGTTTAACCTTGCGACCTGTCTGGTAATGCTGCCGCTCTGCAATGCGCTCATAGGCTTTTCCAGAAAAATCGTCAAGGACAAGGGCAGCAGCAAAATGGACGAGGAGCTGGCGCTTCTCGACGAGAGATTTTTAAATACACCTAACGTTGCGCTGCAGCAGTGCAAAAAAGTTATAACTTCAATGGGCGAAACCGCAAGAGAAAATTTCTCCCTTGCCTATGAGCTTCTTGAAAAATTCGATGACAACAAATTTGAGCAGCTCAAAGAGAATGAAAAATTCCTTGACAAGAGTGAAACGGTGCTTGGCGAATATATACTCAAAATAACAGAGAACAGCCTTTCGGAGGAGAGCAACAAGCTTGCAAATGAAATGATGAGAACAGTAACCGACTGGGAGAGAATAGGCGACCACTGCGTCAATCTTGCGGAGCTTGCCGAAATCAAAACAGACTCCAAGCTCAAATTCTCCATTGAGGGCTTCAGTGAGCTTAAACATATCAATGCGGCAATAGACAATATACTTGAGCTGACTATTGAGTCCTACGGCAATGATGATGAGGATATGGCATTTAAGGTTGCTCCGATGGAGGATGTCATAGACGATCTGGTGGACCTTCTCAAGGACAATCATATCGAGAGACTGAGAAAGGGCGAGTGTACCGTGGAGAGAGGCGTTTCGTTTGTCGAGATGCTTACCAACATTGAGAGAATATCAGACCACTGTGACAACATATCACTGCATATGAGACAGAGAATGTCAGGAGCGGAACTTGACACCCATGTTAAACTCAAAAAGGAATATGAGTTCAAAAGACTTTATCACCAGTACAGTAAACTTTACTATGAGCCGGTGCTGAAGCATAATATAAATGAGTACAAGCATAAGGAACCGATTAATACTGAGCAAAGGAAATAAAAATGAGCGATCTTACCAAAAGAGCCTTAGCCGAAGCGCTAAAAAACAGACTGTCTAAGACCACTTTAAAAAACATAACGATTAAAGACCTTACAGATGACTGCGGTCTTAACCGTCAGACTTTCTACTACCATTTCAGCGATATATATGGGCTTATGGAATGGATATTTGTAGATGAGACCAATAAGATTCTGAATGCCGACTACATGGATTATGATATCAGGACAATCCTCGAAAAGACCTTTAATTATGTTCAGGATAACGAAAAACTTATACTCAATGCATACAAATCCACAGACAAATCGCTGCTGGATAATTTCCTCAAGAGCTGGATAAGACCTATCGTGACTCAGATTATAACCAGGAAGGCAGAGGGCAGGAACATTTCAGATGAGGACAGAGACTTTGTTATAGACGTATGCGTGACGGTTGTGCGGGGGATTACTTTCCAGTGGCTCGAAAACGGTATGGAGGATAACCTGTCGGGCAAGGCTGACAAGCTTATGACACTGCTTGACGGCAACATTGAAATGGTGCTTGACAGATTTACAAAATAACAGGAAACAGTAATAATGTTTTTACAGATACGGGCTGATGTCAAAATTTATGACATCGGTCTTTTTATATATATACACTAAAAGCTCCTGCAGAAATATAATTTAGATGTCAGAGGGAGGCTTGAAATGGCAGATACGACAAAGAATGAGCTGAGCAGAGCGCTGAAGCACCAGCTGCTGACAAAAACGCTTGACAATATCACGGTCAGAGATATTACAGATGAATGTCATCTTAACAGACAGACCTTTTATTATCATTTTCACGACATATATGAGCTTCTGGAGTGGACTATCGAAAAAGAGGCGGCAAGGCTTGTTTCGGGCAGCAGATGCAGGGACATCAGGGCTGTGCTGATAAGACTGTTTGATTTTGCAGTTACAAATGAAAATTTCATAATCCACGCATATAAATCGGCGGACAGATATTTTGTGAAGAAGTTCCTTGAGGACGGACTGCGCCCTGTAATTGCGGAGATTGTTGACGAGAAGGCGGCAGGCATGGAAATATCAGAGAGTGACAGGAATTTTATAAGCGATGTGTTTGTGTTCATACTGCTCAGCGTGACTATGGAATGGCTTGACAACGATATGAACGATAACCTTGTCAGAAAACTTGACAAGATAGTTATACTTCTGGACGGAAACATAGATGAGGCAATCGACAGATTTTCGAAGAAAAACTGAATAACAGATTAAGCAGACCGGCGCTAAGATTATATGCTGCCGGTTTTTTAGTGCGAATGTGTCATAAAATGAACATTAAAACAGCTTGAAAATATGACAAGGACGATATATAGTATGAATAAATACAGCAGAGAGCTTCAAGGAGATAAAATGGAAACTCAAAATATTCGCCTGAAGCAGCTTCGAAAGGCAAGCCGGATTACACAGGAGCAGCTTGCAAAATATCTGGAGGTCGATCAGTCATTGATTACAAAGCTTGAAAACGGCACCAGAAATCTCAATATCACATTGATTGATAAAATATGCAATCTATTCGGCTGCACAGAGGCCTATCTTATGGGAGAAGACGATATATATACTCCTTTAAACTTTGCATTCAGAGCAAGCGGAATTATGACAGAAGACTTGGAGAGCATTGCAGCCTTTAATAAAATCGTAAAAAATATCCGATATATGAATGAAATCGCGGAGGATTAGAATATATGAGAACAATTCAGAAACTGAACTCACTGGCTCTCAGAACAAGACGAATGTGGAATGAGGACAGCTATTCTCCAATTGATATCTTTGCCCTCGTAAACAGCTGGAAAGAAAAGAAAATCACAATAGTAAAATATCCGATGTCATCACGAATAAGCGGCATGTGCACCAGAGAGGGCGAAGACATTATTATCTGCATCAACTCGGCAATGTCTTACGGCAGACAGAGATTTACTCTGGCTCACGAGCTTTATCATATGCTTTATCAGGAGGATGTACAGACAGTTGTATGCGATATGAGTATGAACAGTGACAAAACTGAATCAGAGCTTGAGGCTGATAGGTTTGCAGGCTATCTGCTGATGCCTTATGATGCGCTGCTGGAATATGAACATTACGAAGCCCAATGGAGCCTTGACAAAGTGATAGATGTAGAGTAGTTTTTCCAGATAAGTCATCAGGCGATGATTTACAGACTGCTGTGTGACAAGCTGATTGACAGAGATGCCGCCGAAGAATACAAGACGGTAAGAATTGCTGCTGCGGCGGCAAGGAGAGGCTACGGCAGGGACTTGTATATGCCGTCAGGCAGAGGCAGACAGTATTTTACGACGGGCGAATATATCCGCAAGGTTGAGAGCATAGCATCAAAGGACCTCATATCAGAGGGGAAAAAAGAAGAACTGTTGCTGAAAGCCTACAGGGCAGATATAGTATATGATTTTGACGGGGAGGAAGCAGAGCTAAATGACTGATATATTATGAAGCAAACTAAAAGATTTTTGCAGTGACCTGAACAAGTCTGTAAACTGTTCTTTTTTCGTACAATATTATAAACAGTAACCTTGTCAGCCTGTTTGTCACTTTTAACATGCAAAACATAAATATTGTATGCGCTTGGTTGTTGCGCGTGCTGGTATTGTGTGCTATAATAATTTCATACAATGTTTGATTTATGCATGAAGAAAGTTGGTGAGTATGTGGATAAAAATGAAATTTTGCAAATAATAATTGAAAATAATGGCGGTATTGCAAAAACTTCGGATTTTGCTGCTAAGGGAATAAACAAATATGAAGTGGCAGCTTTCTGTAAAAAAGGAGACATCGAAAGGATACGCAGAGGACTTTATCAGTTGCCGAACAGTAATGCTTTTTCGGAGGAGACTTTGATACGTGAGATACTTCCGCAGGGAATTGTTTGTGTGGAGTCTGCTTTGTTTTATTACGGATACAGCGATTTTGCCCCTCGCAAATGGTCGATTGCGGTGCCAAGGACAGCAGGCCGCACTGTAAATAATATTGAAGAGTTTCCGATGAAAGCTTACTATATCCAAAGAGAATTTTTTGATATAGGCAAATCTGAGGGCGAGTTTAACGGTGTAACGCTGCCTGTGTATGATCGTGAGAGAACAATATGCGATTGCTTTAAGTATCGCACAAAACTTGACAGTGAAATTTTTAATAAGGCTGTCATGGCTTATGTCTCTGATGAAAAAAAGAACCTGGCATGTTTAGCTATGTATGCAAAGGAAATGAAACTTTACAAAAAGGTTATGAATATAATGGAGGTATTGCTTAATGGCTGATATGGCAGCATCTGTACTT
>OIZV01001097.1_pt1 | contig 10267 bp, 7 predicted proteins | sample 1588681 | NCBI WGS metagenome assembly OIZV01 (sample SAMN03283281) | human gut metagenome | biome: human-associated habitat; material: feces | host: Homo sapiens | place: Peru | collected 2012
CCGTTTCCTCCGGGACCAGCTCGCCGCGCATCTCACGCAGGCTGTCGATCAGTCCGGTGCGGCTGCCGGTATTGTAAATGCACATCAGGTTCATTTCCTCAAAAGTAAAGTTTCCCATATCAAATCTCCCTTTCCGCACTCTTTTTGGGCGCTGTCTTTTTGTGTTCTGCCTTGGGCTGGCTTTTCAGCTGCTCCATGACGGACTTTTTCTTTTCCCGTTCCTCCCGATGGGCAGCGGCAGCCAGATCCATCAGGGAAATGGGCTGACCGCTGCGGGCCTGCTGTTCCAGCTCTGCCACCGTAGGCTCTTTTGCGCCATTGTTGATGATACCGTCGATCATGCCGTAATCGTCCTCCACGGCCATCTCCGCATTTTTCAGCGGATTTTCCGGCAGGAATCCGGGGATCTGGGTAAAACCAACGCTGTCGCAGTAATGACAGGATACCTTACCGTCCTGCTTGATCGCAACGATGTCGCTGACGCTCATGGAGGGACTGTGAAAGTCCACGGGCTTTTCCAGATTGAATTGCTGATAGAGTTTTTCCAGCTGCTCCGGCACAGTGCCAGACTCCCTCAGAGGAGCTGTGTAAATGAGGTCATAATTGCTGCGGTCTATGGAAATGTTATGGGACTTTAACCAGTCCAGATTCATAAAGCGCACATTCTGCGGATCGTCACGGCTCACCTGATAGATGGCAAAGCAGTCTCTGTTCTGGGAAAGAAATGCCTGTTCGCGTTCCTGCTGATGTTCCTGACGCTCCATGACCTTTTCGTGGAACTGAGGGCTTTTCTCCCATTCCTCACGGTCCACGCCAAAAAGACCGCCATGATCCATGATTTCCTGCGGGTCAAACACCATGCTCTCCGTATTGTCCTCATGTAGCACATAGACGGTCAAACCGGCGGCATCCAGTTCCAGCGCCCGTTCTCTGGTAACAGGGAGCATCCCATCATAGGAGTAGCCGTATTCCTGCATATCCGGTGTGGAGACCTGCTCATCCGGCGTTGGGTATTCATCCAGTGCCTGCTCCTGTGCTTCCGGCAGCTGGGAAGAAGCAGCCATCTGACTGGCCTCTGCCTGCATCTGCTGGTAGGCAGCTTCCTGCAAGGTCTCAATCATGGACAACGGTGCGTATTTTACCGAGTCTCTGCCCAAATCGTTGTCATCACAAATCTGGAGAACTGCCTTCATGCGGGAAATCTCCGGCATATCCAGCTGACCACCATCCAACTCTTTCATGGACGCGGCATCGTAAAGGGTATAGTCCCAGCCGCTGTCACAGGACTGGATATGAAGATAGGTGGCATCGTCGATCAGAAACAAAGCCTCCTGCTGGTTGGCGTCCGCCCCCAGCACTTCCATTTCCGGCATTGCCGCAGCCAGTTCCTTTACCGCTTTTTGCACCAGAGGATTATCACGGTAATAGTCGATTGCCTGGATGGTGTCCAGGTCAATGGTCTGGCCGGTCAAAATCGGAAAAGGTCCTTCATAGTCGCTTCCGTCTTTCAGCTCAAAACCAATGCCCTTGATCCCGTTCATTCGTTCTGCCGGAATCTCCTGATAAATGCGGATTGCTTCCTCCAAAGACAGGTTATCGTGGTATTCTCCGAGGTTTGGAAACTCCATGCACTCTGCTACATAGTAGGTCAGATCGCCGGTCTGCTGTCTATCAGATACCTTAGCGGCATCTTCTGGCTGCTCTATCGGGGCGGGTTCCGGCTCTACCTTTGCATGAGGGTCGATTCCGCGCTCTTTGCAGATTTCCTTATAGTGGCGCTCAATGTCGGAGATCAAAGTGCCGGAGGTTTTGTTGATGGTCTCCAAACTGGCTCTCAGTTCTTTCAGCTCCTTGCCTTGACTCCAACTGGCAATATAGCCAAAGCTATTTTCTCCAGTCTCGATGCCAAAATATTTGCAGACTGCATAGGAGATGCTTTCAGCCTCCACTTCTTCCGTGTGACGGTTTTTGATTGCCTGTTTTTCTGCGGTTGCATCTTCCTCAACTGCAAGACGCCATTCAAACTGATTTTCGTCCACATAACGCCAATCCATATCAGAAGCAAACTGTTCGGCTTCTTTTTCTGTGGCAAAATCCAACTTGAAATCATGCTTGGTTCCACCTTCACTCTCCTGCACAACCTTCCATGACGGTAGCATTTCATATTTTTTAGGGTCATGGAGCTTGCTGTGGGCAATCTCGTGTACTGTGGCTGAAACCGTCTGCACCTCACTCATGCCCTGACGAATGGCAATTTTCTGATGATCAGCAGAAAAATAGCCGTCCGTATCAGCAGCCATTGCTTCAAAAGTAATCGGCACCGGTGCGCTGCGGCGCAGGGCCTCCATGAATGCCTCATAATTTGGCACATTGCCGGAAAGGGATGATGCAAGCTCCGGCAAAGGTTTCCCGTCGGTCTGACTCACATCAAAGACCTTGACAGGGCGAAACATGGGAATCTCGATTTCTTTTTCCTCTGTGACGATCTTTCCGTCTTTATCCAGAATCGGAGCCTTGGTATCCGGGTCCAGCTTCTGCTCCTCGATTTTCTTCTTATACGGTGTCGGGGCAATGATGGTAATGCCATGCTCGCCCTTTTTTACATGACGCTCAAACTGGTCTTTCCACTTATTGTATCCGGCTACCAATGTGGCGTCCGGCTTCTGCATATAGATGAGCATGGTGTTGTTTACCGAATAGCGGTGGAAGCGGGACATGACGGACAGATAGCGCATATACTTTTCACTCTCAAACAGTTCTTTGATGCCCTGCTCGATGCCATCTGTGATTTCCCTTAGCCGTTCTCGGTTGGTGGGTTTGTTCTCAGCCATGATTTTCAATCTCCTTTCCAAGTGTGTGATTTCTGCTGTGTGTTCTGCAATCCATGCCTTTTGTTCTTCTTCACTTTCATAAAGAAAAAGGTCCAGCAGGTACTCTACATAGGGTTTCTTCTGGATCGCTTCCACAAAGCGGGGGTGCGGTTCTTCCTCCGGTGTCCTGGGAGAACGGTCGGCTTCCCATTTTTTCAGCAGATGGTAATAATCGGACAGTACGCGGTAACAGCGCTGTCGATCCTCCCGAAACTTCTGTGCCTCGGTTTTTTGCCGGACATATCTCCTACGGGGCGGGGCCTGACTGTCATAGATCAGGCCAAAGTCCTGTGCCAGTTTCTCTGCCGCTTCTTTTGGGGAGAGGTTAAAGAGCTTTGCGGTAAAGTCGATCACATCCCCATCTGCACCACAGCCAAAGCAGTGGAACCGCTGGTCTACCTTCATGCTGGGGTTCTTATCATCGTGAAAGGGACAGCAGGCCATGCCAGTTCGACTGACTTTTATCCCGTAAAACTCTGCCGCTTCTCTGGTGCTGACCGACTGCTTGACCGCTTCAAATACATTCTCTGCCATGTGCCTTTAACTGCCGGACTTTTTCACAGGGGGCTGGTATCCGGCGGCTTTCGCACGCTCACTGGCAGCTTTGCGACGCTCGGCGCTGTATGGCTCCCGGACTGATACACACCGCTTGGGAACGGTAAAGTTATGGGCGTCCTTTCGGGTGATCTGGTCGGGGTGCTTTTTTGCCAGCAGTTCCAGCTTCTCCATCAGACGGGGATCGTGGGTGTAGACCTCAGCCATTGGTTCTGCCTGGTTATAGAGGAGAATGGTTTCCCGTTCCACTAAAGAGAGCTTCATCGGCTGCCTCCTTTCCGCTGGTCAAATTCCAGCTTGAAGTTGGCATACTGTCCATCGTCCTCCAAAACCACAGTGGCATCGTAGGTCTTGCCGGTTTTCTCCGAATATAACCCCGTCACACGGACACGGCCATCGTTCAGCAGCGCAGACACCACAGCTTTGGTCGGCTGTTTTTTCTTGGCAGCCCACCATTTGTTATTTTTCCAGATTGCAAATTTGCAAGAATCATTCTGACAGAAGAAGCCTTTTTGCAGTTCTGCAACTTCACCGCCGCAGCGAGGGCATTTGCCCACCACCTCACGGGGCGGAGTGAACAGGTACTCAGTTCCCTTGATGACCTGATAAGTCCCCACCAGATCTTTCAGCATGGTGCTGATCCCATCCAGAAACTCCTCTGGGGCAAGCTGCCCGCGCTCGATCTCGCCCAGGCGATACTCCCACTCGGCAGTCAGAAGCGGCGATTGCAGTTGTTCCGGCAGCACTGTGATCAGGGAAACTGCATCGTGGGAAGGGAGAAGCTGCACCGTTTTCCTGCTCTTTTTTCGTTCCAGAAAACCGGCAGATACCAGCTTTTCCAAAATACCGGCACGGGTGGCCGGTGTCCCCAGACCTTTTCGCTCGGCGTCCTCCGGCATATTCTCTTTTCCGGCAGTCTCCATTGCGGACAATAGGGTATCCTCCGTAAAGTGCTGAGGCGGACTGCTTTTGCCTTCTTTGACGATTGCCGCAGAAATCGAAAGGGTCTGTCCTTCGGTCAGCTCCGGCAGGGCTTTCTCTACGCCCTCTTTTTTCGGCTCTGTATCCTTCATTTTGGCACGATAAGCGTCCTCCAGTGCTTTCCATCCGGGGTGCTTCACCGTTTTTCCTTTGGCGGTAAACTCCCCACCGGCACACGCTGCAATCACAACAGTTTCCGAATAGATATGGGGCTGGGCTACGGCGCACAGCAGACGCAGGGCCACCAGCTCCAGCACCGCTTTTTCTCCCGCGGGAAGGGCAGAAAGGTCTGCATCCTTGAGATTTCTGGTAGGGATTACTGCGTGATGGTCGGTTACTTTCTTATCGTTGATGACCGTATGCGGATCACAGGTAATGGCGATCCCTTTGCGAAACGGCATAGCACTGGCAACCAGATTCACCAGCACCGGCAGGCTGTCTGCCATATCACCAGTCAGATAGCGGCTGTCAGTACGGGGATAGGTGCAGAGCTTCTTTTCATACAGGCTTTGCAGATAGTCCAGGGTCTGCTGGGCTGTAAATCCAAGCAGGCGGTTGGCATCTCTTTGCAGAGTAGTCAGGTCATAGAGGGCAGGCGGCTTTTCGGACTTTTCCTTGCACTCCACCTTTTTGATTGTGACAGCTGCACCCTGACAGGCTTCTTTCAGCTGCTCAGCAGCGGCCTTATCCGCCATGCGCTCCCCAGATACGGTAAGACCGGGCAGCTCCAGCGCCACGGTATAAAAGGGAATCGGCTGAAAGGTGTCGATCTCAGCTTCTCGCTGAACAATAAGCGCCAGCGTCGGGGACATCACGCGCCCGATGTTGAGGGTACGGTGATACAGCACGGAAAAAAGCCTTGTCGCATTGATCCCCACCAGCCAGTCGGCCTTGGCACGGCAGAGGGCAGCATCCCGAAGTCCGTCATAATCCGCACCGGGGCGCAGGTTTGCAAAGCCTTCCCTTATGGCAGAGTCCTCCATCGAAGAAATCCAGAGCCTTTTCATAGGCTTTTGACAGTCTGCCAGCTCATAGACGCTGCGGAAGATCATCTCTCCCTCGCGTCCGGCATCACAGGCATTTACCACTTCCGTCACATCCGGGGCATTCATCAGCTTTTTGAGAATATCAAACTGCTTTTTCTTATCTTTTCCCACCACCATCTGCCAATGTTCCGGCAGGATAGGCAGGTCATCATATCGCCACTTGGCATACTTGGGGTCATAGCTGTCTGCATCCGCAAGACCGGCCAGATGGCCCACGCACCAGCTGACACGCCAGCCGTTGCCCTCCAGATACCCGTCCTTACGGGCAGTTGCACCGATCACCGCAGCCAAACTCTGGGCAACCGACGGTTTTTCAGCGATTACCAGTTTATATCTCATCATCTTCAGCCTCCCATTCTTCCCGCACAGGCGTGTGCAGTTTTTTCTCTATGCTGTTTTCCTCATCCAGTAGCAGGTTATAACCGAATCGGTAGTCATAGCGGTACAGTTTCCCCAGCAGGTCATTGATGATGATACGGCAAGCCAGAATGACACGGGTTTTATCCACCTGCATCAGCTGGTAGCGTTGATAATTGCTGTAATATTCTTCATAGCGGTGGGTATTGCGAACGGTATCTTCAAGCAAAATATCTACTGCGTCCTGACAACCATCTTCTTTTTCCCCTTCCATGCAGTTCAGAAGTTCCATCATCAGGGGAAAACTCTGTTCATCCATAGGGGCCTCAGCTGCAAGATAACCAATCAGGGCAGATAAGAGCAGACGGGCTGCTGTCTGTTCCCGGTCCGTCAAAACAGCCATAGTTTTCTCCGCATTTGGCAGGATCTTTTCTTCCACAAAATCCGCCGCGTCTCCTGAATAAAGCTGACGGATGGAATCTATGGACAAGGGAACCGTTGCGGCATCCAGAGAGAAATCAAAGGAATCTTCCTGCTTCGGTTTTCTCCGGAGTTTATTTAACATGGTAGAAAGAATGTCGCCGCCAAAATACACAGCAATTATCAGCAGGTCAAAAACAGCAATCAGCTTGATAAATATAATCAGAACACTCATTTTTTTCGTTTCCTTTCTTTGAGCCAGCGTTCCATCTCACGATGGCAGATACCTACGCAGGGACTTCCATAATTCCCGCAGCCATAGCAGGGGTGGCTGTGGGGTAAAGAAGGAGGACGGGAAGTTTCCTTCCCGCCCTCCGGCCTGCGTGTCATCATGCGTTCATAGGGACTGTCTGTGAAACGGGTCATTTCACACTGTCCTCATCATCTTCTTCTGTGCTGCCCCCGTCAGCGTCCGGCTCGTCCGACTCCTCATCCTCGGTTTCCCATTCCTCGGAATCTTCCTCGCCATAATCATAATCGTCCAGACTGTCATTGCCCTTGGTCTTAGGCTTATTCTTAACGAGCTTCAAGTAGGCAAATACGCCACCGCCGCCCAGCAGAGCCAGCATCAGGACCAGCGCAGCCGGGTTCAGTCCGGCAGGCTTCTCTTTTTCCGGCTCCGGTGTTTCTGCCGGAGGTTCCGGTGCTTTTCCCGTACATTTACTCTTATCGGTTACACAGACCGGGCAGGCCGTATTGACTGCCCCTGCTTCACATTTTGTTGAACAGCTGCATACCGCAGGCATCTCCTCTTTGGGTTTTCCATCTTCCATCAGCGCCGCAAGGTCTGCATCGTCCACCTGATTCAGAAAGTGAACAGCAGTCTTTTTATCCTCATTCGCCCTGTCAATCAGGATGTAAAAGTAATTTCCAGCTTTGGTCGTAACAGTAATAAGCTGCTTATTGCCTCCAAAATCATCCACCAATGCCGCATTCCCCTCCGGTGTAAGTGCCGGTGCCGGTTCTGTTTCTTCCACAATCACATTGCTGTCATTGGTAGAATCCTCTGCCGGTGCCGCCGGAGCCTGTTCTGACCCCTGTGCAAAAGCAGGGATCGTAAAGCCAAATGCCACAACCATTGTCAGGCAAAGGGCGGAAAGTGTTTTGCAAATTCTTTTATTCATAAGCGGTAGCCTCCTGATTATTTGATTCCGACAGTGCTGTATCTCTGCCGTGGTTCATTCCACCGGAAAGCATAGCGTTCAGCTGTGCTGGAGTCATGCGTAACGCACGAACCATCTGAACGATTTCCAGATTCTCTGCCTCCGTTTTCTGTGTTTCCAGGGTCTTTAGCTTTTCCTGATACTCTGCGATCTTCTCGCGGACCTTTGTAATCTCCTGGTCAATGCGCTCAATTTTGTTCTTTGCCATCGTCTATCACTCCTTCTTAAAAATCTCTGTTACCAGTTCATCAGGCCGTAGCCCTTAATACTTTGATAATTCAGGTCATAACTTTTGATCTTGCAGGCATCGCCGGAATTTCCCTCCACGGTATAAACACGGCTGCCATCCGTACCGATCACGATACCCACATGGTCTGCTGTCCCATCCAAATCCCAATCAAAGAAAATTGCATCTCCGGGAGCCAGATTGTTATAGCCTCTTGCACCCCATTGTCCATGAGACTGGAACCACGGAACGCCCTGCCACTCACAGCCTGCAAAGCGCGGCTCACTTTTTCCAGCCTGGTTATAACACCAGGATACAAAGCAGGCGCACCACTCCACGCGGCTGTCAAAGCCATACCAGCTCCAATAAGGATAGCCGCCCACATTGCCCACCTGACGCTTGGCCAGTTCCACCAGCTGAGGATTGCCGGGGCGGGTACCGTTAATGAACTGCACACCGGACAGATCTTCCGAGCCGCTGGTATCAGGGGAACCGCCGCCAAACAACAGCGGCTTATTGCCCATGGTCTGCCGGTAAACCTGATACATTTCCATCTGCTCCGGGGTCAGTAACTCCGACGCCACAGCGGAAATGGGCTTGCTGGTGAGTTTCACATTCAAAATGTAATACTCATAGGGGACTTCTTCTGAGGTGGTCTCGCCGGTCTCCGGGTCGGTGGAGGTCTCCGTGCGGTAGCGAATCTCCACTTCCTCAGTAAGCGTCAGCTGATACTGTGCTGCAAACACACGCGCCAGCTCTGCCTGAGCGCTCTGCTGGGTGTAACCTTGCAAGACGGCAGACAGAAATGCTGCCAGCTCATGAGGGTCATGACCGATCATACCAAGGTCATAGCGATACTCGTCATACCCTGGGTGGCTGCTTTCTATGTTGTCGATTTCCTCCTGCAACTGGGCTTCTCTGGCTGCATAATCCGCCTCCACCGCCAGCATTTCCGGGTCATCCGACGGATAGGTGGTGCCGGAGAGAACGGAACCGATGCTCTGCGCCATCATGGAGCAGGAGGACATGGTATTCATCAGCATACAGGTAATGAGGAACAAAACCCCTGCCATCAGGAAACCCTTCTTGTGGCGCATGACGAATGCCCCTGCCTGCTGTGCCTTTTCTTTTACCGTCCTTGCGGCTTTTCCGGTTTTGGATGCAGCCTGGGCGGTATTTCCGGCAGTCTGACCGGCGTGTTTGGCGGCGGCATACTGCCTTTTGATGGCCTGCTTTTGCTGCCAGCGGGAAAGCGGATTGCTGGCAAACTGGGGATTTTCCTGCAAAGATTTCTGGTACAGAACATTTACATTTGCCTTTTCCAGTTGACGCTCTGCCTGTGCTGCTTTGCGGTACGGCTTCAGCTTGTGGCTGCGATAGCCCTCCCGCACCAGATAAGCGCCGGTCTCCACCGCCTCCTCGGACTTGTGGGCGCTTTCCACGCCCACATTGTCCTGCTCTGTTTCCCGGATCTCTTTGTGGAGCTTGCCCACGACCAGATGGACGGGAGCTTCCCTGACTCCTTGAGAAACTTTGGAAGGTGGCTTTTTCTTGTCCTCAAAGGTCAGCTTCGAGGTCTTTTTTCCGGTATCCGGGTCAATGACCGTCTGCCTGACCTTTTTCTTTGGGATATTGGCCTGCGCCTTATCTGCTCTGGCCGCAGCTTTCTCCGCTTTACGGATCGGCTTTTCCAGTGCAGGGTCAGACCGTTCCTCATCAGTAAAGCGCAGACGCGGTTCCTTATTCAAACCATTCTCCCAGCATGAGGGAGGACATCATGTAGTGCAGCTCTGCATAAATGGCCATTCCCACCGGATCGTTGAACATACAGCCGGACAGGTAGGCATAAAACTGTGCCACCACATCGGACAGGATCTTCGCTTCGGTTCCTTCCAGGACCAGACCACCCATACCTTCCTTGGCACGGATGGCGCTCCAGATCTCTGCCAGACGAAGAAGCCCCACCTGACCGGTCTCATTCAGTTCGGCTGCCTGGTCTGCCGCCGTGCGGCACTCACTTACCGCATCGGCCATGACTGTAAGCAGCTGGCTGCGCTGGGCATTTACCGCCCTGTCAAAAAACATCAGCGGATTTTTATTCAAAATGTTGGGATTCATCATCATTCATCCTCCTTCTTTTTCAGTTCCTGGGGTTTGGTGGTCATAATGCGGTAAAGCTCGGTATTCTTCGGGAAGTGATCCACGAAAGGCAGGATCGTGGAGCCATAGAACAAAAGCCCCTCGCCCTCACCGGAGTGGGTCACATAGCTAAGCTGGTGCGTGGAAATGCCCAGCTGCTTGGCGAGGATCTGACGGTCTCCGCCTGCCTGGTTGAGCATATACACGAAGTCGGAATTTTCAAAGATATTTTCCACCTCGCGGCTGGAAAGCAGATCTTTGACGTTCTGCGTGATTCCGGTGGGGATGCCGCCCCATTTTCTGAATCGCTTCCAGATTTCCACCGTATAGGCGGCGGTCTGCTCCTCCTTCAAAAGCAGGTGCATCTCGTCGATGTAGTAACGGGTGGACTTGTGGGCGGCACGGTTGATGGTAACGCGGTTCCATACCTGATCCTGAACCACCAGCATA
>OIZV01001098.1_pt1 | contig 10259 bp, 12 predicted proteins | sample 1588681 | NCBI WGS metagenome assembly OIZV01 (sample SAMN03283281) | human gut metagenome | biome: human-associated habitat; material: feces | host: Homo sapiens | place: Peru | collected 2012
CAATTAATTTACCATTTATTCTATTAAAATCTTTTCTATTTAAATCATCTTTACCTAAAGTAATTATATTTCTAACTTTTGTTTTTTCCTTTATTTCTTTATTATGTTCTTTATCTTTATTATAATTAATAAAGATTGGAGATTCAAAATAATTTAAATATTTAATTGTTTCTTCTTTTTTAGCAAAAGAATTAATAAATGACACCGTAACTCCTATTTTATTAGCAGCTAAAAAGATTTCTACTGCTTGAGCATAATTTGGCATACATATTGTTATTATTTCTCCTGGTTTTACTCCAAGTTCAATAAGTGATTTAGCTATTACATTAGAATTTTTAATCATTTCTTTATAGTTTAATTTTAAATCTAAACAGTCAATAGCAATATTATTCATATAAGGTATATTTATTAATTTAATACTATTATATACACTTATATTAGGTATAAAAGGATGTAATTTAAAATTACTTATTCCTTGTAAATGTGTTTTATCAATTGATGGATAATTTGTTTTTTCTTTCATAAATCTTTCCCCCCGATAACGTAATACGTAAGTATTATAACATAGTTTATGAATTTTAGCAAATTATTTTTTTGAAGATAAAGTTAAAATATCATATAAAGCAGTATGCTTAGAATTAAAATTATCCATACTTAAAATTAATGAATTATATATTTTTTCATTATTATTTTCTATTTTATTAAAATATTCATAATATAAATAATTTAGTTTTTCAAAATCATTATTTTTATATAGAAAGTTTATTGTTTTTAATAAATTATTTTTTATATCTTTTTCTTTTCTTGTTAAATTATCATTTATTTTATTATTAATATTGCATATTTCATAATTTATATTATATAAACTTAATCTATTTGCTATTGTAAGTATTTCTTTTTCTTCTTCAATAAGAAGTCTTGATAAATATAAAACATTACCAATTTCATTAAATACAACTCCAATTATTATTTTATTATTTGTAAATAAACAACAATATTTAAAATTATTATTTTGATTATCAAATAATGTTTTATCTTTTATATTATTTAAAAAATTACTTTCTATTTTTATTTCATTATTAACTAAATTATATAAAAAATCATCACTTACTTTATATATAGGAATTTTTTTAATATATTTAATTAAATCATTTTCTTCCCATTCAAAAAACTCAATTAAAGAAGTATTAAAATTAAGTAATATATCATATATATAAATCATATTAGTCACCCTATAAATTATTATATACAATATTTTTTTTAATATTTATTTAAAATATTAATATATTTTATTAGGTGAAACTTATGTTAGATAAATTAAAATATGTAATTCTTGGTATTATTCAAGGATTAACTGAACCTTTACCAATTAGTTCAAGTGGGCATTTAGTTATTTTTAAAAATTTATTTAATTTAGATTCTTTAAATGATTTAAACTTTGAAATAATAGTTAACTTTGCTTCTTTTTTAGCAATAAGTTTTATATATAGAAAAGATATAATAAAGTTAATTAAAGATAGTATTAATTATTTAAAAACTAAAAATTATAAATATTATTATAGTTTTAAATACATTTTATTAATTATTTTAGCATGTATTCCTGCGGGAATATTAGGTCTTTTATTTAAAGATAAAATTGATCTTATTTCAACAAATGTTAAATATATTGGTATAGCTTTATTAATAACATCTTTAGCACTTTTTATAGTTAGAAAAATAGATGGAAAAAAGCATGATAATGACATTACTTATAAGGATAGTATTATAATTGGTTTATTTCAAGGAATTGCACTTCTTCCTGGTATTTCAAGAAGTGGTTCTACACTTACCGGAGGATTACTAAGAAATATAAAAAAAGAAGATGCAGTTAAATTTTCTTTTATGCTTTATCTTCCAATAAGTATAGCTAGTTTTATCTTAGGAATAAAAGATTTTACTACTAGTAATAATTTTAATAATTTATATATTTCTTATATTTTAGGTTTCATTTTTTCTTTTATTACAACTTATTTTGCTACAAAATGGTTTATTAATATAATAAAAAAGAAAAAATTAATTTATTTTTCCATTTATTGTTTTATCGTGGGGTTACTTGTATTAATTTTTATGTAATTCTAAAGTTTTTTTATTATCTATTATTACATAACCATATAAAAAGTAATAAACAAATTGACTTTTATTAAAAAAAATGGTATAATTTAGCATCAAATGGAGGTATATATGGAAGAAGCAATGAAACTAATGACCAAATTTATTAATTCGGGACTTGATCCAATGTTTTTTATAAAAGAATCTTTTCTTGGATATAAATACAGAAAAAGTAAAAATAAATTATATTCAAACGATGCAGAAATACCTACAACACTTATAAAAGCTTATTATTTAATAAATTGGGATACAATTGAATTTGATAAAATCAAAACTGCTTTTGTTAATAAATATATAAAAAATGAAAGTGAAATTGAAGAAGTAAATAAAAACGATATTCATGGAAAAGTTGAAATTGAAGGACTTAAATACATGTATGAATATATCCATTCAAGTGAAATTAATTATATGTTTGATGTTTATACTTTACTAGATTTACACAGAATGTTATTTAAAACTAGCCCTCATCCAGAATGTGCTGGAACTTTTAGAAACTTTGATGTTTATTTACCAGGTACAGGAACAGAACTTTCTGAATGGAGTATGATTAGGCCAAAACTAGAAGAAATAAATAAAGAAATTTTAGCATTAATAAATAGTTCTAAAAATGTTAGAGAAAGTAAAAATCCTAATATTTTACTTGATTACTTAGACAAGTGTATTGAAATCAAGTGTAAACTTATAAAAATTCATCCCTTTAGTGATGGTAATGGTCGTGTAATAAGAGGATTTATTAATAAATTAATCGAAGATGTTAATTTACCTCCAATATATATTAAGGTAAATGAAAGAACTGAATATCATAAAGCTATGAATAAAGCAAATAATGAAAACGATTATACCGATATTAAAAATTTTTATAGATATAAAATATGTGATTCAATAATTGAGCTTGATATAAATAATAAAGTACGTGAAGAAAAAGATATTACAAGAACAAAACAAAAAAGAGATTAAATTTCTCTTTTTTGTTAATATAAATCACAAATATTTTAAAAAAATTTATAAAACAATTGATTTTTTATTAATCTTTTGATAAGATAATAATTGTTATTGCAGATGTGGTTCAATGGTTAGAACATGGCCTTGCCAAGGCTAGGATGCGGGTTCGATTCCCGTCATTTGCTCCATAGTGAAATCTGCTCGAACTTTTCGAGTTTTGATAAATAACTAATCTAGAAATGGATTAGTTTTTTTGTGTTTTAGAAAACTATCCTACTATGAAAAAGAAAGGATGGAAACTATGGTAAATATTATTAAAGAAGAAATAATATTAGATGAATCATTAAAAAAGAAACTTAAATTTATTTGTGATTTTGCTAAAGTAAAACCTACTATTATTAATGAAAATATTAGAAGAATTGATAAAACTAATTTAACCTATATTGAACCACATAGAATTATTATCAATAATACTACATTTCTTGCTTTTAATTATTCTAATGAAATATTTATAGAGAATTTATCTAATAAGATTAAGTTATCAGAATTAGAAGATTATTTAAAATCGATCTAAATGCTACTCTAGTAATAAATCAAAAAATATGATAAAATACAAACTCTATCTAGTACCTTAATTAATGCTAATGAAGAAGTAGAAAATAAAGATAAACAAATTAATATGCTTGTCGAAAATAATAAAGCACTTAACCTAAGAGTTAATACCTTAAACAAGACAATTAAAGAAAAAGATAATGAAATATCATATTTAAAATCTAGATTAGATGATTTAAAAAATACATTAGAGTATTTAAAGATAAATTTGGCATATTAATATCTTTCTTACATAGAAAACTTCTTAGTTGGTATGATAAAGATGATAAATATATTGATGTCGTTAACGAAATGTATCATGATAATCTACTAGATGATGATGACATTAAAGAATTAGATTTAATTAAAGAAAAAGATGACTTTGAAAGATAAGTCATCTTTGCACGTTATAATAGATATTATCTTTTTTTGGTACCAGAAAGATATTTTTTTGTATCATTAATTCTATTTAACAAATCTTCATATTTATCTGATAATTCTTGATAATCAAAAAAACTTGTTTCCATTTCAATATTATTTAGTTTTTCTATTCTTTTAGTTAATAAATCTTCAATATAAGTAATATTAACACTTTCAAATATGTTTCTAAAATCATTTTCATTAAATGTATATATTTGATGTATAATGTCTTCATCAATACTTAGTAAATCTAAATTTGATGCAAGAATAAGTGATTCCTTAACAGAAAAATAATTTAATAATACTAATACCGCTGGATTACTTATAATACTTGATATTATCTCATTGTCGCCCAAATCTGTACGTATTTTTTTCTGATTTTTTTTGACTTCGAACAAGTATTCAATTCTATCTATTAATTCAATATATAATGGTTCAAAGTTATTATGGAATCCGGGAAAAAATGCTACAGTTTCATTAGGAAGTTCTTCTTTTAATCTTTTATATGCTTTAACACGTAGTGAAGGAATTTCATTGCTTATTAAATTTTCAATATATTCGTCATCTAGTGAATATACTTTTTTTATTTCTTCAAGTGGAACTTCAATTTGTCTTAAATATGATGCAATAATTAAAGTATCTTTAATATCTTTTTTCATATTCCTATAAATAAACCAAAAGCATTCATCAAATGGTACCTCTGATAAACTATCATATTCACCAAATTTTTGCATTTCTTCTTTAAACTCTTTATATGCATCTCTATTGTCAGTATTCTCTAAGTTATTAGCTTCTTTTTTCTTTTTAAAATTAAACATAAAAAATCACCTCTAAATACATATTTATTATAGCATAATTTTACCATATTTTTTAGTTATAAACTATATTTTCTAATTTGTTTTTAAAATTTATTTATTATTTTTCAAAAATATGCTATTATTATTTTAGTGATTAGTTGTTTATCAACTTTTACTATTAGGATTTTCAAATAACCTATGTTATTGCTCCATAATAAAATCAACTTACAAACTTAAAAGTTCGTAAGTTTTTATTTTATATAAAACTTTAAAAGTTCTCCTATCACAGAAAGAAGAACTTTTTTATTCATTTGAAATTTTTAATTATATGTTAAATTTTCTATACAATTTATTATTTATGAAAATATAAATTTAATTGCTTTTCAATATCCATTTTTAACTTTTTAATTGTGCCATCATTATGAATTTCATCCATATCTTTTCTTACACTTCTTGGAAATATGTTTTTCATATCTTCAGCATAATAGACTCCATCTCTTGGTATTCTTGAATCAGTAACTTTATATTTATCATTAGTATGTTCTACTACAAACATATAAGGAATAGAAGAACTACTATCTTGTTTTAGCTTGTTATTCTCCAAATAATATTTTTCTTCTAAAACCCATGCATAAACAATATAAAGTTTATGATTATTTTTTTCCTCAATTAAATAAGTTCTAATACTAACAAACGACTTTTCATTTTCATGATGCTTAGGTTCACTCTCTTTTTTTTCTAGCAAGTAATTTTCTACTCCACTTATAATTTCTTCTTCATGAAGATCAACCAAAGGAGCATATTTAAATCCCCATGTACTAAATACCACAGGATCATTGTTATTCATTCTATTAACATCTACAAAAAACATTAATCCAGTTATTGTAATTAAAATTATCATTATTCCAATTGCTATTTTAAACATCTTATTCTTATTTGCGAATTTTCTATTTGTATAATCAATCGTTTTAAATATGTTTTCTTCTAGTTTGCTTTGATAATCTTCCTTTTCAATTTGTTCTCCACTAATTAATTCATTTATTGTTATACCTAATTCCTTACACAATGGCATCATCAATGATAAATCAGGAAGACCTCTTCCATTTTCCCATTTTGATATTGCCCTATCTGTAACACCAATTTTATCAGCTAATTCTTGCTGTGTCATATTTTTTTCTCTACGCAATTCTAATATAAATTTCCCTATTTTTTCTTGATTCATATTTTTTCTCCTTTCGTAATCTAATTATATTATAAATTTAACAAGATTACACCAAACGAAGCGTAGAGTTTACTAAATTGCAAGTTATCGCTACTTTTTAAAGAATAATGAATCTATAATAAAATCACCAACACTTTGCCATTCTTTTTGTAATTCAGTAGTACAGTTAAATGTAACAATTACTAATTTATCATTATATGAAAAGAAAATCATATTATTATAAATACTTGTATCTTGTGCATTACTAATTAATTTTATTTTACCAATGTTATGCCCACTTAATTCATATAAATCACTAGATATTATTTCACTATTATTTTTAAGTAAATTTTCCATAGCTTCTTTATATGACTTTATTTGTGTATTACTCATTTTATCATCTGTTAAACTAACTGCCACATTTATTGTTGTTTCATCATTAGAAAATACAATATTAGGAACATTACCATTATATTTTTTTGTAATAGTTTCATAATCTAATTGTTTAAAACTTTTGGGAATTTTTAAATAAAATTTACTATTATCAAAACTATAATATTCTGTTTCTATTTCAATACCACTTTCAGTTTTAATAGTTAGTATTTCTAATTTTTCTTTTTCTTTTTGTAACTTTTTATCTTCGTTTTTAATAACAAATTGTATTACTAAACAAACTCCTATTATTACTGCACATATTATACCAAAAATAACTGTTATTTTTTGTTTCTTATCTTTCATATTTTTAATCCTTTCTACAAATTACTATTTTATTTTCCATTTCAAATAGATTATATCATTTAATTTGAAAAATATATATACATTAATCAAAATTAACTGAAATTTTATATATAATATTTTTATAATTTAATTCTATTTAAAATTACTATAAATTACTATTTTCTTATTTCTTCTTTATTATACTTATGTATCTAATTCATAATAGTAAATAATATTTTCATCTACATCCAAAAGTGCTAAAGTAAAATTCCAAGAAACCCTATTATTTAAATCAGAACTATCATACCTATTTTTAGATTCACTATGCCTATCTAAAAAATAATAATATCCATTTTTTATATCTGGTATTTCATATCTTTCATAAACATTTTTACACTCATCATCAGTACATTGAATCATTTCCATAGCAGTATTTAGCTCATCATTTAATGGCAATTTTTTCCAGTTTTTTGAAAGTTTTTCACTATTTAAATCAAAGCACTTCATCATTACAAAATAAGATTTATCGCCAAGAAAACCTCTATGTGTATTAATCTTTTTTTGTAATTCACAATTTAAACCTTCTAATTCTATTTTTTTTAAAATATTATTTTTTGTTGAAAATACACATCCGGTAATTCCTACACCAATTACTATAATTAATAAAAATATTAATATTTTTTTCATAACATTAACTCCTGAAAATTTTATTTGTTTTTAATATCTATATATAATTATATCATAATATAAATAATAAATAAAAATATTTATTTATTACAATTTATGCTATAATTATATATAGAAAGAATTAATATTTTATTATTTAAAAATGGAGGTAATTTATGAAAAAAGTTTATATAATAACCGGAGCAAATGGTTTTTTAGGAAATAATATTATAAGAAAGTTACAACAAAACAAAGATAATGAAATAAGAGCACTTGTTTTAAAAAATTCTTCAATTGAGTCATTAGAAAACTTAAATTGTAAAATTTATTATGGAGATGTAACAAAAAAAGATAGTTTATCTGATGTTTTTGAAAATATTAATGATAAACAAGTTTTTGTAATTCATTGTGCTGCAGTTGTATATATTAAATCTAAATTTAATCCTACTATCTATAATATTAATGTTAATGGTACTAAAAATATTATAGATAAAGTTTTAGAAAAAAATGCTAAACTTATTTATATTAGTAGTGTACATGCTATTTATGAAAAACCTAATAATGAATTAATGACAGAAGAAACTGATTTTGATGAAAACAAAGTAAAAGGATTATATGCAAAAACTAAAGCAGAAACTACGAAATATATTATGGATAAAGTTAAAAATGAAAATTTAAATGCCTGTATTATTATGCCTTCAGGAATTATCGGACCATATGATTTTGGAAATAGTCACTTAACACAATTAATAAAACAAGTTGCAAATAATAAACTTTTTGCTACGGTTAAAGGTGGTTATGACTTCGTAGATGTTAGAGATGTTGCAGATGGTATCATAAGTGCTTGTGAAAAAGATAATAAAAATGAATGTTATATATTATCTAATAAATATATTACAATTAAAGATTTAACTGACTTAATTTGTGATTTACAAAATAAAAAAAGAATAAAACTAGTATTACCTATTTTTTTAGCAAAATTAGTTGCACCTTTTTTTGAATTATATTACAACATAAAAAAAGAAACACCATTATTTACAAAATATTCTTTATATACTCTATCTTCTAATGCTAATTTTAGTAATGAAAAGGCAAAAAGACTATTAAATTTTAAAAATAGGAATATGAAAGATACAATAAAAGATACTATAGAATGGATTAATAAACATAGTTAGAATATAACTTGTAAAATATTATTAAAATTTTGAAAGAAGGTTTTTATAACGGTGATAGATACTCATGCTCATTTATTTAATGAATATTATACTAAAGAAGAAATAGAGAAAATAGTCAATTCTTTTGATGGGAATATAATAGTAAGTGGTACTGATGATTTAACAAATAAAGAAGTACTAAAATTAAATTATAAAAATGTATATTTTACTTTAGGAATACATCCAGAAGATGTTTTAAACTATAAAGATAGTGATATTGATTTTATAGAAGAAAATATTAACAATGATAAAGTAGTTGGTATTGGAGAAATTGGACTTGATTATCATTATGAAAAAGAAACAAGAGAAAAACAGATTACTTTATTCAAAAAACAATTAGATATGGCTAGGAAATATAATAAAGCAGTTGTTATTCATAGTAGAGATGCTATTAATGATACTATTAATATTTTAAAATATTATAAAGATGTAAAAAAAGTATTACATTGTTATAGTGGAAGTATTGAATCTGCTAATGAATTAATTAAATTAAACACTTATTTTGGAATTGGTGGCGTTTTAACATTCAAGAATAATAAATTAGTTGATGTTGTAAAAAAATTACCACTTGATAGAATTGTATTAGAAACAGATAGTCCATTTTTGAGTCCTTGTAGAGGTGAAAAAAATGAACCAAAAAATATTTGTATTGTTGCTTCAAAAATTGCAGAAATTAAAGGTATTTCATACGAAGAAGTGTTAGATATTACCAAAAGCAATGCTATCAGTTTATTTGACTTAAAGCTATAATTAGTGTAATATATAGTTTGAGGTGCTTATGAAAAAGAGACTTATAGATATCATGTATATAGGCTTATCTATTGCATTAATATATGGTATTGATAAATATACAAAAAGAGATATAATCAAAACAGAAATAATAAAATATGGTACAATTGAAACATATGATGATTCGATCCCTAAAAATAATAAAAATGTATTAGTAGAAGGAAAAAATGGAAAAATTGTTACTAATTTAACAACAGGTGAAGTAGAAGTTTTTGAAAGTGTAAATGAAGAAGTTGTTATAGGTACTGGTCCAGAAGCTGATTATGTTGGTAAATTAACAGGATATGGACCTGATTGTTATGGTTGCACCGGTTTATTATATTGTCCCGATAGTGATGGCAAATATCACTATTTAACCAATGATATAGAAAGTACTTTCTTTAATGATAAAGAATATGGTAAAATCCATATTTTAGCAAGTGATCCAACACTTTTTCCTTGTGGTACAATTATTCATGTTGTAAATGATAATTTAGATATAATTGGAGTATGTATGGATACAGGTATCGCTATGAGAAATGCATGGAGAATATATGGAAATGTACTAATCGATTTAGCATTTACTGGTGAATCTATAACAGGTCATATTACAAATAATAATACAAAATTTACTGTTTTAAGGTGGGGTTGGTAATGGATTTTAATTTCAAAAAAAAATACGGACAAAACTTTTTAAAAGACAAAAGAATTATTGATAGTATTGTTTTAAAATCAGGAGTTGATAATAATACATTGGTTTTAGAAATTGGCCCAGGTGCTGGTGCTTTAACTAGT
>OIZV01001101.1_pt1 | contig 10245 bp, 11 predicted proteins | sample 1588681 | NCBI WGS metagenome assembly OIZV01 (sample SAMN03283281) | human gut metagenome | biome: human-associated habitat; material: feces | host: Homo sapiens | place: Peru | collected 2012
GTTATAGTCGGTATGATCAAGGCTATGCTCTGTAAGTCAGATAAGAGTCAAAGCGGTGGATTGAGCTCTGCAAGTATGTTCAGCGGCGGCGTAAAAAAGATACTTATTCTCATAATGATTGCATTGGCGACGCTTCTGGACAGTGTAATAATCCCCGAGGATTCTTATATAAGAAGTGCGGTTGCAGCTTACTATATTGCTAATGAGGCTCTGAGCGTTATCGAAAATATAGGTGCTTGCGGAGTTCCGTTACCTAAATTCTTGTATAAGATATTAGACTCCCTAAAAAACAAAGGTGACAGATAGCACTTGACTGTTTGGCAGTATTACGATTGACCGCTAAAAAAAGAACAAAACGATTTTTTACTACATCGTTTTGCTCTTTTTTATTTTAATTATTTGTAAATTGTTCGATATAATTTTACTCAGTAAAAACTGTGTCCATGTAGGATATTTATAAAACGGCAATATGCCTATAAAATACAACTACAAGGATGGTGAGTAGGATGGAAATTGATTATACTGCAATCGGAAGAAGGATTCGCAAATATAGAATTGAAAAGGGATTAACTCAAGACGAACTGCGTTTTGAAGTTGGTATTTCTAAAGCTCATATGAGTCATATAGAAACGGGTAAAACAAAAATCAGTTTGCCGACGATTGTTTCTGTTGCAAACATTCTTGGAGTAACAGTTGATTCTCTTTTATGTGACAGCCTGAGTTCAAGCGACCCTATTTTCAAGAAAGAAATAGCAGATATAATTGAGGATTGTACTTTCGATGAGTTGTCTGCTGCGGTTGACGCAATAGCCTTTATTAAACGGACTATACGAAAGGTCAAGGAATCCCAAGAGGACGAATCAATATGATATTTGCAATTATTAAAATTAAAACGACGCTTAATGCTGCCATGTAACAGCACAAGCGTCGCTTTTTATAAGTTCAATACGCCGGCACGCCGTAGCCGAGTATCTGATACTCTCCGATAGGTCTGCAAGAAGTCTGACATTGATCGTCCCAATTACCTTCAATGGTATAGACATAACCGTTTTCTACTTTCCAAACGATGGCGGTATGATCCGCCTGCCCGTCAAGTCCGTTTTTAGCCCAATCATAGAAGATAATCATTCCCGGTGACGGTTCTGCCGAACCGTCAAGCCACTGTCCGCGCTCCTTAAACCAATTTACGCCGGTGGAAGTCCCTGCGTATTTTGGAATAACACCCGTGTCAATATAGCCACATTCGTTGGCACACCACGAGACAAAGCAACAGCACCACTCAACACGAGAACCGAAACCGTACCATCTCCAATAAGGCTCGCCGCCTTTGTTACCGAGTTGAGAAAGTGCAACCGAAACAATATCCTCGCCGCCGGCATAATAACCGTACAGAACTCCGTCCCACATCTTTTTGTTTTTATCCGATAGAAGCTCTCTGAGCTGTTCCTTTTGCTCATCGGTAAAACCGTACTGCTGCGCCATTTCATCCGGCGTTTTATGCGTTACCCGAATATACAGATAAGTTCTCGTGACGCTTTCTGTTACTTCAACAATATTACCGTTGCCGTCATCGCTTTCGGTTAAGACATTTTCGGTTTTTGACGCCGTATTAAAGGATATTTCATTCATTGCCCAAAAGACTTCCTTTAATATCTGCCGTTTGCTTTCGTCGATAGACGCAACCTCCTGCGGATTGTTCGGATCGCCTGCGGTTTTAACGGCGTAAACCGAGAGGACCTCCGGCCATACGGCACGGGTACCTGACATTTCAAGAACATCATACGCGACCGTGCCTTTTGTCTCGTTTATTTTTGCCTGATACTCGGCGTTCATATCCGAAATAACAGTCTGCATATTAAGTCCGTTACCCGTATCGTCACCGCTGAAGAAAATACCGAAGCAAGATCCGGCAATCAAAGCGATAAGGCATATCACCACGATAATAACAACTGCAACCCATCCGCCTGCGGCTATGGCTGCAACAAGCGCCTTTATTCCTGCAATCGCCGCTTTTACTGCGGCGGCTATGGCTTTTGCCGTAACAACTGCCGCCTTGTACGCCGCTTGCGCCGCCTGACGAGCCGCCTGTGCTGCCATTTTGGCGGCTTTTGCAGAAGCTTCCGCCGTTTTCTTTGCGGCTTTGGCGGTTTTCTCTGCGGTTTTTACCGCTGTTTTCGCCGTCTGTTGTGCCGTTTTTACGGTACGCTGACCTGTCTTAATACTCTTTTGCATGGTTTTGGTTGTTGCTTTCCCCGTAGATTTTGCGGTTTGCTTTATACTGTCCGCTTCTTTTCGGGTTCGGCGAATCTCCTTATACAGTCGCTTACCGCTGTCATAAGTTTTCTTGGCAGTTTTCCGAGTTGCCTTTCCGGTATCTTCGACAGCCCTCTCCGCCATATACTTGATTTTGTCCTCGGCGTATTCATCAGGTGTAATTTGCCCGTCATCGGAAAGATTTTGTACTTGGTCTTTGGTTCGGATCGCCGTGTTTTTTGTTGCCTTTGCAAGTCCTGCCGCGCGGTCAAGTGTTTTTATATCCCGTTTGCTTTCCCTTGTTTTGATATCTTTCATCGGGACACCTCGCTTATCTCACATTGTCTTTGATAGGCGTAGGAGTATCCTTTTCGGCTGTCTTACCGTTTAAGAAATCAAGATCGGCTTTCACCGAATCCTTAATACGGTTGTATCTTAACTTATCGGCAAGATTAAGCGATTTGTGTTCCAAAGCCGAGAATCCGTTGCTCATTTTGGCAAAGAGATTTTGAAGTCTCGCAAGCACACCCTTGTCCTGCTTTGCAAGCTCATTTTCCTTTGCTTCTTTACCGAAAAAGAATCTGCCTGCATTGATAAGATGCTTTTTTGCGCCGCTGAGTTCCATTCGTGCGTTCTGCACATTCTGAACATTTCCGTTCATGGAGACGGCGAAGCTGTGAAAGACCTTGCCAAGCTTATCGAGCGTTTCGGGAATTTTCATTGCCTTTACAGCGTTTTTAAGTGCTTCCTTGCCTTTTTCCCGAAAGGCTTTCATCGCGTTTGCCGCAGAAGCAATCAGATTGTTTTTCGCCTTTGAAATGGCAGCAACACCCTGACGGATTTTTCCGTCCGCCGTCTGGATAAGGTTTTCGCATTTAGCCTTGACGGAGCTGTTATGAATCATATTGACTTCCTTACGCATTTCCTGCATTTCGGCAAGCATTGCGGAAAGCGTATGCTCCATATCTCCGATATAAGAAACAAGGGCGGAAACCTCGCCCTTTTCCTTATGCATACCGTTTTCCTCGAGCGTTTCAAGCAGTTCGATAATTTGCGGATTGTTTTTTAACTCATCCATTTTTCATCCTCCTCTCACTGTTCTCCGGGCTTGGTTGTCATCAAGCGATAGAGCTGCGTATTCTTCGGAAATTTGTTGACAAACGGAACGAGCGCCGAGCCGACCTTCATAAGTCCGCGTCCGGCTTCCACATTGGTAATATACGAAATCTGCGTGTCCGAGATATTGAGCAGTTCTGCAAGCTTGATTCGGTCGGTAGATGCCTGATTGAGCATAATAACAAACTCACTGTTTGCAAGCATAGTACGTGCAGTATGGCTCTGCAAAAGGTCATCGACATTCTGCGTGATACCGGTACAGAAAGCACCGTATTTACGAACACGCTTCCAAAGGGTAAACAGAAAGTTTGCCGAATACTCGTGCTGAAACAAAAGGTAGATTTCGTCGATGATAATAAATGTGTTTTTGCCCTTTGCGCGATTGGCGGTAATACGGTTGAGGATACTGTCAAGCACAACGAGCATACCAATCGGCAAAAGCTGTTTTCCGAGATCGAGAATGTCGTAGCAGATAAGACGATTGTTTACATCTACATTGGTTTCTTTCGCAAATGTGTTAAGCGAACCGTCCGTGAAAAGCTCAATGGCAAGGGCGATTTCCTGTGCTTCGGGTTCGTCCTGTTTGAGCAGATCCGCGCGGAAGTCCTTTAGGGTCGGAACCTTGCCTTTATATCCGCGCTTACGGTAATTTCGATATACATTCTTTGCACAGCGGTCAATGAGCGACTTTTCCTGTGCGCCGAGACTTCGGCTGCCGATAAGCTGTTCGCACAATGAAAGAATAAACTCGGATTTCAAAATAAGCGGATCTTCGCCGTCACCGTAATCGCTGTTCATATCCATTGCGTTGATATGATTTTTGCTCGTTGCGGAAATGTCGATTATTGCACCGCCCATAGCCTTTACAAGCGGAGCATATTCGCGCTCGGGATCAATGATAATAATATCCGAATCGCCTGCAAGCATAAGGTTTGCAATCTCGCACTTTCCGGTAAAGGATTTACCCGAACCGGATACACCGAGAATAAAAGAGTTGCCGTTGAGCAGACACTTGCGGTTTGCAATAATCATATTGTTGCTGATGGCGTTCTGCCCGTAATAGATACCGTGCTCATGCGCGACCTCCTGAACCTTAAACGGCATAAATACCGCAAGGCTTTCGGTTGTTAGTGTTCTTGTAGCCTGAATTTTTTTGCACCCGATAGGAAGCACGGTGTTAAGCCCGTCGGTCTGCTGAAATTTCAAAACGGCAAGCTGGCACAAATGCCGTCTTGCCGTCGAAAGGATTGTTTCTGTATCTGCGTCAAGCTGTTCTTTACTATCCGCCATATGAGCCATTGTAACGGTAGCGCACATCATACGCTGATCGCGAGTAGTGAGGTCATTCAAAAATTCCTTGCTTTCTTTACGCTGAAGCTCCATATCATAAGGAACTACCGCCGAGAAATTGTTGTTCTGGTTCTGCTTTCGCTGCCAATTTGTTATATTTGTCTCCACCCCGAGCAGCCGATTCTCAACCTCTCGTACCGCTTCGTCCATCGGGATAGGGACAATATCTATGGAGAACATCATATTGCGGTTAAGCTCGGTAAGCTCCGAAACCATACTGTCCTTGATATAGGACGCGTAATCCTTTAAGAAAAGCACACGCACATATTTCTCACCGAGCTTTATATAATCGTCGGCTCGTTCCATAGAATCGGGACAGATATAGTCCTTGAAGCTGTGTCCCTTTTTCATCATATCCGAAAGATCAAAACGGAAGCTTTCTTCTTCACCTGCGCGGTAAAAATCGTGAAGCAAACGGAGCTTTTCAGTGGCGTCCAATTCCTCACACTTTGAACCGAGAGCAGAGAAATGTGCTCGCAGATCGGATGCGATACGGGAGAAATAGGTTCGCGCTTCCTCAATATCCTTTTTAACGACCGAAACGGTCAGATATTTCTCTTGAATAATGCCGTTTGCGTTGCTTGCCTTATCAAGCAAAATATTATTGTATTCCTCACGGTAGCAGTCAAGCTCATCACCGTTTTTCGGAATAAGGATTTCCTTCTCAAAGTTCACCTTGTTGATACGGCGATTGTTGATTGTAAGCTTTGTGGTCGCTCCGCTGTCAAGACTGTTTAGAAGTTCGGAATAGCAGAGAAACATTGTTTCTTTATCCTCCTTGCCGGCAACAAGGTAATTGATATCGGTAAACCGAAAGGTCTTTGCAAACTTATTGCCGACCTTAAAGATACCGTCCTCCCAAATAGCTGTAATGGGAATATAATCGTGAACCGATTTCGGGACGGTATATTTTTCTTTATCCTGTTTGAGCATTGCTTTGAGTGACTTCATCATATCGTTTTCTTTTCCTCCTTCTGTGTTTTTTTCGTTATCTCTGAATAGAGCGTGTCACATTCAAATTTCACCTTGACGGGTTCAATGAATTTTGATTTAAGCCATACCTTTGCGAACTGCTCGGCAGTCATACCGTTATAGGTCACAAAGCCGCAGGCGATAAAGGGAGCAGCGCCGAGCATACACATCCACGAGAGCGTTTCCACACCGAAAAACGGCTTTAAGATAAAATACATTAGAACCGCCATACCGCAGCCGATAACTGCAAAAATGAACTGTCGCATCGACAGTCCGAAAAACATTGATTCCGTGTAGTTCCTTATTTCACGGTTGATTTTAATTTCCAAATAGATTCCTCCTTTACAGTCCCATCATTTCGCGCACAATGCGATCCGCCATCTTTACAGAACCGACGAGCACCAGCATATTAAAAATGAGTTCCCCGACATAGCTCCACACCTGCGTCACCGCCGCTGCCGAAGTATCGACTGTGGGCGGACTTGAAGCAAACACGGAGAATATGATACAGGCAAGTACGATAATAGCCCCTTCAAGAAGCACCGCACAGTAGCTTTTCAAAAATGTCTTTCCGACATTCTCGGTAGGCTGCCCAGCAAAGGTAGACAACGGAATCGGCGCGATTGCCGAGTACATATAGATTTTGAAAAAGCGCCCATATACGCTCATAATCATTATGAATGACAGCACCGTAATAAACAGCCCGCCAATCAGAGTCACCGCCCATAGCGGTATCGACTCCCAAAATCCGCAGTTTTCGACTGCGTCAATAATTGTTTGCGGCAGTGTTGCTCCGGAGCTGCTTGCAATTCCGGACGCCACCATTATTTTTGAAATAACGCCCTGCACGATCATCATCAGTTTAAGCAGCAGCTCAAGACCGTAAGTGATTACGCCTTTTGCAAGAGCAAAACGGACAAACAGTTTTAAGACGTGCTCCGGCTTTTTTACTTCGGTAAAGCTGCCGCAAGTCTTGATTATTCCGACTACAAAAAACAGAACGAGCAAGGCGTATCCGATAGCCTGCAATGCTCCGTGAATAGACAGGATTACCTGCCATATTGCGCCGCCCTTGAAGGTTTCGGGCGATTGGGTGAGCAAAGTCCATATTTCCGCAAGCTTTCCGTTCCAGGTATCAAGTGCGTTCTGTAAGTTTTGAACTACCCAATTATCGCTCACATTCATTCCTCCTTTCCGACAAATAGGGGCAGGCCGTTTGCGACCTGCCCCGTGCGCCGTATCTTATTTATCTGCTGTCCCGGTCGGGCGAACTGCGGATCACTCCGTACACATCGTCAACGAAGTAACGCCCGGAAAAGGGATTGTATATAGCGTGACATTTCACGCCGTTATACTCGGCAAGATAATCGTTGTCTCCGATGCGTTCGATAATCGTCGCCTCACCGAGCACATTGGTTTCTCCCTGTTTCAGAGAGTGGATATAGCACTCGCATTTTTCCATATGCGTCCTCCTTTTTAGCCCGTAATAAGATTCAAGATTTCCTTTGCGAAGGTAATAACAATACCGCCCGCAACAGTCAAGAATCCGTTGGCTCGCTGCGACGGATCGTGAGATTTAAGGGAAAGTCCGACCTGCACGATACCGAAACCGAGCATGATAAGACCGATAGCGCGGATAAGTCCGAAGATAAAATCGGACAGATTGTTTACAACGGTCAGCGGATCATCATTTGCCGCAAATGCCGTAAGAGACATAGTGAACATAAGCGCAAGTGCAAGAACGATTGCACAGTAGACGCCAAAGCCCTTTCTGACTTTGCCCGTCATCGGGAGCTTAGCGGTGCGCTTTTTGAGAACTGATTTCTTCATAGTTTTCTTCCTCCAATTTTTCATTTTTTAAGATTTCCTCAATTTCTTCCTCGGTGAGAATAGCGAAATCGCCGACCTCATCGGTAAGTTCAAACGGTTCCATTTTAAGGACAGAACTGTCAAAGCTGATACTGCCGATGCTGTAATTCGGTCGTGCGTGTTCATAAGGCTCTGCGCCGCCGTCCGCCGAGAGTTTAATGTTCGGGTGCTTCAAGATATCGTACTTCAAATCCATAATCGGTCGCTCACCTCTAATGAAGAGCAGAGCGTATTTGTTATCCATCATACGAACCTCGTCGGGCGTCATAAGCTCGCGCCCGGTTATCTGCCAATTCGTTGAATAATTTCCGTTGCGTCCTTTTGATTGCCCGTAGGTGTTCATATCAATGGTTTCTTTACCGAGCAGCTTGGAAACATATTCGTGCGTCGATTGCTCGTTTCCGCCCAAATATAAAAACTCGTCGCAGTTGCCGACTATCGACTCCCATTCTTTTTCAAAGAGTTTTTTAAGCTGTGCCAAATTCTGAATGATAATGCTGACAGAAATCTCTCGGCTTCGCATTGTGGAGAGCAGCTTATCAAATTCATCAGGGAGCGCGACGTTCGCAAACTCATCCATGACGAAATGCACATGCACGGGCAGCCTGCCGCCGTGTTTGACATCGGCACTGTAATAAAGCTGTTGGAAAAGCTGAGTGTAGAGCATACCGACTATGAAATTGTAGCTTGAGTCGTTATCGGGAATAACCGCATAGATAGCGGTTTTCTTTTCGCCGAGCTTATCAAGCTCCATCTCATCCGATTGTGTAATAGCCGCAAGGCTGTCGAGGTTGAATTTTTCCAGTCGGGCCACAAGGGTTATTTGTATGGATTTAAGCGTTTTGCCCGAACCGGAGCGATAGTTGCGATAATATTTGAGGGCGATATGATCGGGTGTACGGTCGGCAAGACGAGCAAACAATCGGTCAAGCGGTGACATAAATCCATCGTCGTCCTCTTTGACTTCACCTGAGCGAATCATCTCCATAACCATAGGAAAATTTTGTTCCTCGGGCGGCGCTTCGTAATGAAGGAAAAATACAAGTGCCAATAAAAGCATCATTGCCGCCTGATCCCAAAACGGGTCCTGCGACTGACTTCCTTTGGGCGTTGTGTTCTTAAAGATGTTTGTCACGAGCTTTTGAATATCATTATCCGAGTGAAGATAAACGAACGGATTGTAGCAATAACTCTTATCCATATTGATTAGATCAAGCACCTTAATGTCATAGCCCTTTGATTTTAGGAGATTGCCCGTATCGCGGACATTTTCACCTTTCTGTCAAGTGGTTTTGAGATTTTTTTTGAAAAATCTCCAAAGCGCATAGCTGTGCGTAAAGTCAATCAGGCAACATCTGCTTCCTGCAAAGCCATTGCTTCTTTTGCAATCAGATCCTTTACAAGCTCCTCCTGCGTATGCTTTGCGTTCTCTGCGGGCATTGCGTTGACAACGAAAATCGTGCCGCCGATTCTCTCCACAAAGCCGGTTTTCATATTCTCCACGGTCATCACCTCCCTCCGTAAAAATAGGGGCGTCCGTTTCCGAACGCCCCGTTACCAGCCGAAAAAGGATTATTCCTTTTCATAGATTGCTTTCAGTGCGTCATAAAGGTTCCTGCCCTCGTCCTCCGTGAGCGTGATACCCTTGCCGCATCGTTCGTGGTTTGGATGCCACTCTCGGATGTCCAGCTTGGCGGCATTGCCGTTCCACGAAATGAAGTTGGCTTCCTTGGTGTAGCCCTTGCCGTTCTCTCCGAGGACGGCGAGGGGCTTGGTAATCGTGCTTGTAATGTCTTTCATTTTCGTACCTCCGTAATTCAAGCGTTGAAGAAGTTAAAAAGTCGGGATAGTAATGGAAGGGATTATCTTTCCCAATCATTTCTGCCCCGACGGTGTTTGGATTGTTCTTTTCGGGCGGCTGCTCTGTCCTCCCGTTCCTTGCGTTCCTGTGCTTCCTTGATACTGAAAAGCTCCTTGACCTTCTCTACAAAGACCTCCACCAGCTTTGGGAAGTGTTCCAGTGCCTGCAAAAACGGCTGGCATTTTTCTTTGAGCCGGTCATAGCGTTCCTGCAATCGTTCCACGGCAGAGGACGCATTAAAATACTGCCTTTGATAGTAGGAAACGCTGCTTTTCAAATCTTGGATTTCGCTGCGGCTTGTGATACCCTCCTTGGCAAGTGCCGTGAGCTGCTGATAATCGTCCTTGGAAACGGCAATCTTGCCGGTGATGGTTTTCTGTCCCATTCCCTCAATCTCTGCCATTGTCTTGCGGACTTCGTGGGCAGGTTCATAGCGCACCTGCTCGGCTTCAATGCGTTCCTGAATGTCGGCAAGTCGTTCCTTGTCCTTTTGAATTTGATAATCCAAGCTGCTCAGATTCTCCGCTGTGCTGCCCAATACGCCACGCTCAAAGCCGGTGAAGCCCGCTTCGGTCATATGCGCAAAGAGCTTGTCTTGCAGGACGGAATAGGACTTGCGGAACATCGGTTTTCCGTATTTGCTGATAACCTGCTGTCCGTTTTCGTCCAGCAGAGGGACGGTGTTCTTCCACTTCTTCGAGTGGGAAACTTGGTTGATGACCTCCTTGACCGTACCTCTCAGGGCTTCGTCCTTGCAGCGTTTCGACCACAGGATTTCTTTTCGGACGGTGGGGATTGCCACGATGTGCAGGTGGTAGTGGTAG
>OIZV01001102.1_pt1 | contig 10241 bp, 8 predicted proteins | sample 1588681 | NCBI WGS metagenome assembly OIZV01 (sample SAMN03283281) | human gut metagenome | biome: human-associated habitat; material: feces | host: Homo sapiens | place: Peru | collected 2012
CCGCACAATCCCTCAGTCAGCTTCGCTGACAGCCCCCTTTACACAAGGGGGCCTTTTCTCCATAAAAATACGAAAAAAGTATTGACTTTCCTGAGATTTATGGTATTATGTCACAGCGCTCCAAAGACAGCAGGTGGCATTCGCCGTAAATCCTGCCGAGGAAAGCACGATACTTGTATTGTGTCTCCCCCTGTCTTTCGGCAGAGGGAGTTTTTCTTTCGGGCGCAGAAATTTACCCCGGAGGTGAAATCATTGCCTAACGCGAAAGTACTCAGCGAGAAACAGGCCATCGTCGAGGAACTCACCAAGCGTATCGGTAACGCCACGGCGGGCGTCCTTGTGGACTACAAGGGCATCACCGTTCTGGAGGATACCGCTCTGCGCCGTGAGCTGCGTGCTGCCGGCATTGAGTACACCGTTGTGAAGAACACTCTGCTCCGCTTTGCGGTTGACAAGTGCAATCTCAACGAGTTTGACTCCGTGCTCAACGGCACCACCTCTCTGGCCACCACCGAGGGCGACCCCATCGCGCCCATCCGCATCGTCAGCGAGTTCGCCAAGAAGATGAACGGCAAGTTCGAGGTCAAGGGCGGCTTCATGGAGGGTAAAGTCCTTCCGATGGCCGACATCGATGAGATCGCTCAGCTTCCCGGCAAGGATGCCCTGTACTCCAAGGTCCTCGGCACCATGCTCGCACCCATCACCAGCCTGGCCGTCGTTCTCGGTCAGATCCTGGAGCAGAAGGGCGGCTCTCTCGAGACCGCCGAAGCCGCTGCCGAATAATCCGGCAGACACAAATCATTTTTAGGAGGAAAATTACAAATGGCTAGCGAAAAAGTTACCGCCATGATCGAAGAGATCAAGGCTCTGAGCGTTATGGAGCTCGCTGAGCTCGTTCACGAGATCGAAGACGTGTTCGGCGTTTCCGCCGCCGCCGCTGTCGCCGCCGCCCCCGTGGCCGCCACGGCTGCCGCCGCCGAGGAAAAGACCGAGTTCGACGTCGTCCTGACCGACTTCGGCTCCGAGAAGATCAAGGTCATCAAGGAAGTCCGCGGCATCACCGGTCTGGGCCTGGCCGAGGCCAAGGCGAAGGTCGAGGGCATCCCCGCCGTCATCAAGGAGCAGGTCTCCAAGGACGAGGCCGAGGCTCTCAAGAAGCAGCTGGAAGACGTCGGCGCGAAGGTCGAGCTGAAGTAAGCTGTTTTTTCCCGCATACATCTGCGCCGCCGGTTTCGGCGGCGCAGTTTTTATCCCTCCGGGCTGTCCGGCTCCCGCCTTTTGCTCCTTCGGTGGCAGATTTTCCGCGATTTAATACTTTTGAAATACTTTCGCACTTTATTCCGTAACATCTGCCCGCTAGAATAACAATTGCAAGAGCCAGTTTCTTCTTTTTCATTTTGTCCTCAAACCATAGAAGAAAGCCCGTACGAACCGTGCGGGCTTTTTTCGTTTCTATTTTCAGACAGAAAGGACTCCCATGCAGCAAGACAGAAGCTTTCTCGCCGAGCAGCCGGTCGGCCGGCTGCTTTTCCGCCTGGCCGTGCCCACCGTGATCGCGCAGCTGGTCAACATGCTCTACAACATCGTCGACCGCATCTACATCGGCCACATGCCCGCCGATGGCAGTCTGGCGCTGACGGGTGTCGGCGTGTGTATGCCGCTGATCCTCATCATCTCCGCCTTTTCCGCCTTCGTAAGCTCCGGCGGCGCGCCGCGCGCGTCGATCTTCCTGGGCCGCGGCGATCACGAAAGCGCCGAGAAAACGCTCGGCGGCTGCTTCACGATGCAGCTTGTCATCTCCGCCGTGCTCACGGCGGCTCTGCTGCTCTGGGGCGAGGACCTGCTGGCCGTCTTCGGCGCGAGCGAAAACACGCTCGGCTACGCCGCCGACTATATGCGCATCTACGCCGCCGGCACCGTTTTCGTCCAGCTCACGCTCGGGCTCAACGCCTTCATCACGGCGCAGGGCTTCGCCGTGACCGGGATGCTCACCGTGCTCATCGGCGCGGCGGCCAACATCGTTCTCGACCCGATCTTCATCTTCGCGCTCGGCATGGGCGTGCGCGGCGCGGCGCTGGCGACCGTTATCTCGCAGGGGCTGTCGTGCGTCTGGGTCGTGGTCTTTCTGCTGGGAAAGAAAACGGCGCTGCACCTGCGGCGGAAAAATCTGCTCGTCCCGGCGCGCCTGCTTCTCCCCTGCGTGGCGCTGGGGCTGGCCTCCTTCGTCATGCAGTCGAGCGAGAGCATCATCTCCGTGTGCTTCAATTCCTCGCTTCTGAAATACGGCGTCGACACCGCCGTAGGCGCCATGACGATCCTGACGAGCGTGATGCAGTTCGCCATGCTTCCGATGCAGGGCATCGCCCAGGGCGCGCAGCCCATCACAAGCTACAACTACGGCGCGAAAAACACCGAGCGCGTGCGGCAGATCTTCCGGCTTCTGCTGGGGGTATGCCTTGGCTACTCGCTGCTCCTGTGGGCCTGCATCGAGCTGCTGCCGGCGCCGTTTGCCCGCCTGTTCAGCTCCGACGACGCGCTGGTCGTCTTCACGGCGAAGGCGCTGCGCGTCTACTGCGCCGGTCTGGGCCTGTTCGGCATCCAGGTCGCCTGCCAGATGACCTTTGTGTCCATCGGCAACGCGCCGTGCTCCATCGCCGTGGCCGTGCTGCGCAAATTCGTGCTGCTGATCCCCCTGATCTACATCCTGCCGCACTTCGCCGCGGACAAGACCATGGCCGTATACACGGCCGAGCCCGTCGCCGACGTCATCGCCGTCACCTGCACGGCGCTGCTGTTCGCGCGGCAGTTCCGAAAGGCGCTGCGCGCGCTGGGATCGGAATAAAAAAACGCCCGCCGTCCGTTTTTCACGGACGGCGGGCGGCTTTGTTCAGCCGATCCCGGCGAGATAGTCGAGCACCGGCGTGCAGATGGCCTCGACGGAGCCCTCGTCGGCAAAGCTCTGCAGCCCGCACTCCGACAGCACCTGCATATACCCCTTGTCGTAGGCCCCGGCCTCAACGATGGAGAGCCAGTCGTCCACGGCCCGGTCATAGTCCTCGCGGCTTTCGTCCCACAGCTGCAGCGCCACGAGCGAGGAGGCCGCGTAGCTGATGTAGTACATCGGGCTTTCAAAGTTGTGCGGCACATACATCCACCAGTAGTCCTCGCCCGCCTCGTCGTATTCGCCGAACGCCGCGCACACCTCGCTGTAGATGCGGTTGACGTCGTCGAGCGTCAGCTCGTCCGCCTCGTATATCCGGCGCTGGAACTCGTCGAATACGCACCCGTCGATCACGCCGGCGAGCTGATCGGCCAGCACGCCGTATTCGGCGCGCTTGGCGCCAATGCCGAAGATATCGTCGTAAAACCGTGTGTACAGCACCTCCAGCCCGTTGGAGTGTATCTCAAACAGGTCGTAGCTGCCGCCGGAGGCGAGCGCGTTCGGAACGGGGTTGAGCCGGGCGTCCACAAAATGGCCGAACTCGTGGCTCATGCTGTAAAAGTCCGTGCTGCCGCCGTACAGCCGCAGGAAGATATACGGCGCGCCGCTGGCGGAAAAGCTCGTCGTGTAGCAGCCGTCCATGCGGCCGCTGCCGCCGCCGATGTCGTACAGACCGTTTTCGGTCATGAAATCATACGCCTCAGCCACGACGCCGCCGATCTGGCCGGCATGATCGCCCAGCGCCGCCAGAAGCTCGCCGGCATCCATGTCCGCGCGCGCATAGCCCGCGGCGCTTTCGTTATAATAAACCTCGTTGTAATAGCGCCCGGACACCGCCTGCCGCACCTGCTCGCAGAAGCTCTCCGCCTCCTCCAGCCCGTAGTCGCGGCAGAACACGTTTTCGTAGGCATACTCGGCGTAATTGTCATAGCCGGCCAGCTCGGCGATGCGGCCGCGCAGCTCGACAAGCTCCAGATAGATCGGCCCGAGCGAGCCGTTCGCCGCCTTCATCAGCTCCTCCCGCAGCGCCGTGAACGCGTCGTAATCGTCCCAGTAAAGCTCGTCCCCGGCCTCGCCGCTCCAGTCCTCCATCGTCCAGCTGCGCCCCTGGAATTCCACCTCCAGCCGGTCGGCCGCGTCCAGCGCGGTATAATACTCGCTGACAAGCTCGCTCTCCCGCTCGAGCAGCTCCTGCATCGCCGCGGGATATTCCTCGTAGGCGGCAAAATAATCCGCGGCCTCGTCGCCGACGTGCGCGCGCAGCGCCCCGGCGCACGGGCCGTCCATCACGGCGCGGCAGGCCGTGCACAGCCGGTCGTTGGCGTCGGCGCACGCCGTCTCGCTCCACACGCTCTCGGCCGACCAGTACTCGTCCGCCACATCGTCGCTGTAGCGGATGTAGGCGGCCGTGCTGAGCGATTCGATCTGCCTGTACGCCTCGTAAAGCTCGTCGTACAGCGCCACGGCCTCGTCCGCGTCGCGGCAGGCGGCCAGGCGGCCGCAGTCCGCCTCAAACGACGCGGTGTCATAGCGGTAATACGCCGGCACGAGCGCCCCGTTCGGCTCCGGCTGCGCCTCGGTCCCCTTGCGTATGGCCCCGGCGTCCATCTCCTGCTTCTGCGCGCCGGCCGTCTCCGTTTTCATGGCCGGGACCGCGTCCGTCCCGCCGCCGGCGCCGAACAGCAGCGCCAGACACAATATGACCGTTATCAGAAACTGCATTGCATCCACCTCCCGGCGTTATCGCCTTCATCATAGCATGAACGCTTGATAATTCAAAGACGCTTTGCTATAATTTTTCTAAAATAGTGTTTTCCGCTGACAGTATCGGCGGACAGAATGTGGTATGATATAAATATGGACATCAAAGCAGAAAAACAGAACATCATCAGCTTCTCTCTCATGGGCCCGGAGAGCGGCGCGCCCTGTCTGGTGGACTCCGCCGACGGGAAGATGACGCGCATCCGCCCCTATTTTTACGATAAGGAATACACGGACGCGCACTGCAACCCCTGGAAGATCGAAGCGCGCGGCTCGACCTTCCGCGCGCCCGACCGCGTGACCATCACGCCGTTCGGCCTCGGCTACAAAAGCCGCGTTTATTCTCCCAACCGCATCCTGTGGCCGATGAAGCGCGTGGACTGGGACCCCGACGGCGAGCGCCATCCCGAGACCCGCGGCCGGAGCAAATACGTCCGCATCAGCTGGGACGAGGCGGCCGGCATCGTGGCCCGGGAGCTTATCCGCATGCGCGACACCTACGGCCCGGAGGCCGTTCTGTGCGAGGCGGACATGCACGGCGAGGGCAAGAACGTCTCCCCGGCGCACGGCTGCCCCAACCGGCTTTTGTCGCTGCTGGGCGGCTATACGCTGCAGATGCGCAATCCCGACAGCTGGGAGGGCTGGTTCTGGGGCGCCAAATACGTCTGGGGCTGCGAGCCCGTCGGCGAGCAGGCGCCGCAGGCGAATCTGTTCCCGGACATCGCCAAAAACGCCACCATGCTTCTGTTCTGGGGCTGTGACCCGGAAACGACGCCGCTCGGCGTCGTCAGCCATATGCCCAGCCGCCTGTGCTACTGGTTCAGCGAGCTCGGCATAAGCCAGATCTACGTCTGCCCCGATCTCAACTACGGCGCGGCCGTGCACGCCGACAAGTGGATCCCCATCCTCCCGAACACGGACGCCGCCCTTCAGCTCGCCATCGCCTATGTGTGGCTGACGGAGGGGCTTTACGACAAGGAATACATCGCCACGCACAGCTACGGCTTTGACAAATTCGCCGACTACGTTCTCGGCCGCGAGGACGGCGAGGCAAAAACGCCCCGCTGGGCGGCCGAAAAGTGCGGCGTCAAGCCCTGGACGATCAAGGCGCTGGCGCGCAAATGGGCCAGGGAGACCGTCTCGATCTGCCACGGCAACGGCGGACCGATGATCCGCGGGCCGTATGCCACGGAGCCGGCGCGGCTGGAGGTCATGCTGCTTGGTATGCAGGGGCTCGGCAAGCCCGGCGTCCACCAGGCGAAAATGATCGAGTGGGGCCTTTGGAACCGCGACTTCCCGCTGCCGTATCAGGGCCAGTTCGTCCCCAAGATCACGCAGATCGCCGACCCTCTCCGTCCCGTGGACGGGGACGTCGATCCGTCGATCAACATGAACCGCTTCGTGCTCACGGACGCGCAGAAAAAGCGCGCGCCGGAGCTGATTGACCTGTTCCGCCAGCTTCCCGCGCCCAAGCAGTTCATCCCCCGCGTGCTCATTCACGAGGCGATCCTGCGCGGCCACGCCGAATGGCGCGGACTGCAGTGCTTCTCGTCCAGCCAGCAGCCGGACGCGAACAACTTCCGCCAGCCGACCCAGCAGTACCAGTTCCAGCCCATGCAGTACCCGCGGCCGGGTCTGAGCCGCGTGCACATGATCTGGACGGACGCGCCCTGCCAGACTACCTGCTGGAACGACGGCAACAAATCCGCCGACGCCTTCCGCCACCCGTCCATCGAGTGCATCGTGGCGCAGCATCCGTGGCTGGAAAACGACTGCTACTTTGCCGACATCATCTTCCCCGTCTGCACGAAGCACGAGCTGGAGGATATCGGCAACGACATGTCCTCCGGCAACTTCACGAGCCTGTATCTCGAGCATAAGTGCATCGAGCCGCGCGGCGAGAGCGTTTCGGACTTTGAGGTCTGCGCGCGCGTAGCCGCGAAGCTGGGCAGAGAATATTACGACGCATACACCGGCAACCTCTCGGACGAGGAGCGCGTGCGCCTGTTTTACAAGGCCAGCGGCTGCGAGGAGCACATGAGCTGGGAGGAATTCCAGCGGCGGAAGATATTCGTCGTCCCCTGCAAAACGCAGGAGGAGCTCGACGCCATCCCCGCGGGGCTGCGGAATTTTGCCGACGACCCGGAAAACCACCCGCTCACGACGCCCACCGGCAAGCTGGAATACTCCGCCACGCTGCTCGAGCAGCATCTGCCGGACGACCCGGAGCGCCCGCCCGTTCCCCACTGGATCGAAAACGGCGAATACCACGCCGAACGGCGCAGCGCCGGGCGCGCGAAGGATTACCCGCTCATCTGCATGTCCAACCACGGCCGCTGGCGCATGCACGCGCAGTGCGACGACATCGTCTGGAACCGCGAGGTGCCGACGATGAAGGTGCGCGCGTTCGACGGCTATCAGTACGAGCCGGTGTGGCTGCACCCGAGCGACGCGGCCGCCCGCGGCATCGCCCACGGCGACGTCGTCAAGGTCTTCAACGAGCGCGGCATCGTTCTGTGCGGCGCGTATGTGACCGAGCGCATCATCCCCGGCGCCTGCTCCGTCGACCACGGCGCGCGGTACGACCCCATCATCCCCGGCTGGCTCGACCGCGGCGGCGCCATCAATACCATCACGCCCGAAAACATCACCAGCAAAAACGCCACCGGTATGGCCGTCTCCGGCTTCCTTGTCGGCGTGGAAAAGGTCAGCGACGACGAGTGGGCCGCATGGCGGCGGGATTATCCCGAAGCCTTCGCCCGCACCGTCGATCCCGACGCCGGCGTCTGTCTGGCCGGCTGGCTGATCGGCGAGGAAGGAGACGCGGACAAATGAGCAAGATATTCGTCGTGGACATCGCGCGCTGCTCCGGCTGCTACAACTGCCAGCTTGCCTGCAAGGACGAGCACGCGGGAAACGACTGGCTGCCCTACGCGGCGGCGCAGCCGCTGACCGGCCAGTTCTGGTGCCGCGTGGACGAGCACGTCCACGGCACGCAGCCGAAGCTGAAAATACACTACGAATCCCAGCTTTGCCGCCACTGCGAAAACGCGGCCTGCATGGCCGCATGCCCCGCGGGGGCGATATACCGCCGGCCGGACGGCTTTGTTCTCATCGATCCGGCCGTGTGCAACGGCTGCGGCCGCTGCCGCGAGGCCTGCCCCTTCGGCACGATCTATCTCAACGCCGAAAAGCACATCGCGCAGAAATGCACCGCCTGCGCCCATCTGCTCGACGCGGGACAGCAGCCCCGCTGCGCCGAAGCGTGTCCCACCGACGCGCTGCAGTTTATCGACGGCGAGCCGGACGGGCAGGGGCTGCGCGTCATCTATAAAAACCGTCCCGGCCGCTTCATCGCCGGCACGGTGTACGACCCGCAGGCAGAGGAGGTCGTCATCGGCGCGCGCTGCCGTCTGTCCGACGGGCGCGAAACGCTCAGCGACGATTTCGGCGATTTCTGGTTCCGCGATCTGCCGGAGGCGGGATTCGCGCTCGACATCGAGGCCGGCGGCTTCGCCGCGCGGCGCTTCGAGGCGCTTTCCACCGTCGGGCAGGACGTCAATCTCGGCGACATCCCGCTGGAGAAGGGCTGACAAAAAACAGGAGGGACGCCCGCCGGGGCCGTCCCTCCTGTTTTTTCACGCCGTCAGGGATACGATGAAGCTGTACAGCAGCTTCACGCCATAGAAGATGATAACGGCGCCGCAGATCTTATTGATGATGTTCAGAAGCTTTTCCCCGAAGCGCTCGCGCAGAAGCGACACGATCACGCTCAGCGCCGAAAACCACAGCACGGACGCCGACGTGAAGCCGAGAATGAACGCCGCGGCGCTTCCGGCCGGGAGCGAGGCGCGGAACGCGCCGATCAGAAGCGTGCCGTCGATGATGGCCTGCGGATTCAGCCACGTCACCACGAAGGCGCTGGAGATCAGCTTCCAGATGGGGACGTTCACGTCCCGGCCGCCCTCCAGACTGGCCTTGGACCGCAGCAGGCCGATGCCGATATAGATGACGATCAGACTGCCCAGCCCCAGGATGACCTTTTGCAGCCAGGGCAGCGCCTGCATCAGTGCGCCGGCGCCCAGGAAGCAGGCCACACCCAAAGAGATGTCCCAGAAAATGACGATGAGCGCGGTGATGTAGACGCGGCTGCGCTTCTGCGTCAGGGCACTGTTGATGACGAACAGGTTTTGCAGGCCGATGGGCGCCACATAGGCCAGACCCATGGTCAGCCCCTGAAGATAAATCGGAATAGAAGATCCCTCCTGTCGGTGTCCTGTGATCAGCATAGCATGCCGCGGCCCTTTGCGCAAGAACGCAGTTTCTGCAGAGCAAGAAAGGAAAAGCTTACTGCCTATGGAAAAGCACAGCCAATATGACTGCCCCTGTCTGGAGCGCTGCCCCCTTCATGAAGCCATGCGCTGCATCGGCGGAAAGTGGAAGGCGCAGATCCTCTGCGCGCTGGGCGCTTCCGGCCCGCTGCGCTACAACGCCCTGGGCCGTCGGCTGGACCATGTTTCCAATACGGTCCTGGCCCAGGCCCTGCGGGAGCTGGAGGAGGACGGGCTGGTGTGCCGCCGGGAATATCTGGAGGTGCCGGTGCGGGTGGAATATTCCATCACCGGGGCCGACGCGGAGCTGATCCCCATTCTGGACCAGCTCTCCGACTGGGCAGAGCACCGCCAAAAGGCGCAGGAAGCGCGCTGAAGCAGGCTTTCGCCTGTCCGGCTGAAAAGTCCGCCTTTGGGCGGGCTTTTTTTGCATTTTGGCGGGAAATTGTGAAAAACAAATGAAAAACAGAAGGGAAATTCGGCAAAGTTTGGCGTGAAAATGTATTGCATTAGCGTGGTAAAGTGATAAAATATAGACCGTAAAAACAATGCGGCGTCGCCGCGACGGGAGGATATTATCATGAAAAAGATTATTGTACTGGCCCTGAGCCTGCTGATGTGCCTGAGCCTTTGCGCCTGCGGCGGCAAAACCGGGAAGCAGACGCTGGTGGTGGGCTTCGACCCGGAGTTTCCGCCCTTCGGCTTTGTAAATGAAAACGGTGAATACGACGGCTTTGATCTGGCGCTGGCCAAGGAGCTGTGCGTCCGGCTGGGCTGGGAGTTCAAGGCCGTTGCCATCAACTGGGACAGCAAGGACAATGAACTGGCCACCGGCTCCATCAGCTGCATCTGGAACGGCTTCACCTGCACCGGCCGGGAGAACGAATACACCTGGTCCGATGCCTATGTAGACAACAGCATCGTGGTGGTGGTCAAGGCAGATTCCGGCATCCAGAGCCTGGCGGATCTGGCGGGGAAGACGGTCATGGTCCAGTCTGCTTCCTCCGGCGCCGACGCCCTCAACGGCAACACCGCCCTGAAGGACACCCTGAAGCAGGTGGTGGAGCTGGGCGATTACAATCTGGGCTTTATGGAGCTGAAGCAGGGCTCTGTGGACGCCATCGCGGTTGATCAGGGCGTCGCCGCTTACCAGATCGCCAATAACGAAGGCAATTATATCATTTTGGACGAGGCCGTCTCCACCGAGC
>OIZV01001106.1_pt1 | contig 10218 bp, 13 predicted proteins | sample 1588681 | NCBI WGS metagenome assembly OIZV01 (sample SAMN03283281) | human gut metagenome | biome: human-associated habitat; material: feces | host: Homo sapiens | place: Peru | collected 2012
CTCTCCAGATGTGAGGAGGCGGAGGTGGACAGGGGCCGCCTCTTCGGACTTAAAGCCTATTCCAAGTCACTCAAACGCTTCATCAAGGTTGCCGTATGGTATCCTGACGAAGAGGATATGGCAAAGTGGCAAATATACTTCAGTACCGATGACGCGATGAGTGTCAAGGACGTAATTAATTGCTATAGAACACGTTTCCAATTGGAGTTTTGCTTCAGGGACGGGAAGCACTATGCCGCTCTGAATGACTGCCGGTCAACCGATCTCAGAAAACTTGAGTTCCACAGGAACGCATCCTTTGCAAGCATCAATATTGCCAAGGTTGCCTGCAAGGGACTGGGACTACCATTCTCAATATCCTCTTGCAAGTCGATTATCCATAACGCCTATATGCTCAACAGATTTATTTGCGTGTCCGGTCTGCGACCGGACCCACAAGTTATTGACAAACTTTTCAAAGAACTGGTTTTATTTACTGCCAGGGCCGCTTAGGCCATGGAAAAATTAACGAACTATTGTATAGAGTGATTTTAAAATTATTCAGAACGAGGGCAGGTACTGATTGAACCTTTTCTTATGAGAGCAGTTCCCTGCCCCGTTGCGGCTATGTCTGCGCGTAAGGACGTATGCCGTATTTGTTCTGGCAGGCAGTATCGAACTGCAAACCCTCGTTCCACCTGTGCTGCCAGAAATCCTTCTGTTTTAGATGTGATATACACCTTTTAACGGGCAAATATTATGGCAATCAAGGATTACCTTGCCTTTTAACTTATCCCAATTCTGCTTGATGTGGTCGTGCTTCACCATGATGACCACCATATCAACTTCGCTCAAGAACTGGTCAAAGTCCAGAATCTGATTCTTAACAATCTCCTTCTGAGTGAAGAAGGGATCAAAGCTCTTCAACGGACGTGCAAGATGGCGCTCCTGAATGTCAATCATCTGGAGTGTAGGGCTTTCACGTACATCATCCACGTTCTCCTTATAGGTGATGCCATAGAGACCAACCTTGCGGTTGTCGGTAATGCCATTCTCTTCCATTATCTCATGAATGCGCTCCAGCACAAACACAGGCTGATAGTCGTTGGTCTTCATAGATTCGTCAATCACTTTAGCCAGTTGAGGATAGTCACCTACCAAGAACCAAGGGTCAACAGAGATGCAGTGGCCACCAACACCAGGACCGGGCTGAAGGATGTTTACACGCGGGTGCATGTTGCAAATCTTGATAATCTCATACACATCCATATTATCGTGACGGCAGATACGACTCAGTTCGTTTGCAAAAGCAATATTCACAGCACGGTGAGTGTTCTCAACCACCTTGGTCATTTCTGCAGTACGGATATCCGTTACCACGATTTCACCCTGGCAGAAGCTTGCGTAGTAGCTCTTTACCTTCTCACCTATCTCCTTGCTGTCAGCACCAATGGTGCGGTTGTTGTGTAGCAGTTCATACACCATATTGCCAGGAATGATACGCTCGGGGGCATGCACCAGGTTGATGTCTTCACCAATCTTGAAGCCATTAGCCTCAATAACAGGGCGAACGAACTTATCAATGGTTCCAGGACTTACGGTGGATTCTACCACCACGGTAGCACCTTTCGGGCATACCTTCATCACTTCCTTGACGGCAGCCACCACGTAGCAAGCGTCAACCTTTTTGCTAAACTTGTCGTAAGGGGTAGGAACAGATACAATATACATATCTGTCTTCTGATACTCCGTGGTGAACTTAATGCCTGCTTTTACAGCGTTCTGAAACAATTCATCAAGACCATCCTCTTTGAAGGTGTCTTACCAGCATTCAGAGTTGCAACAAGTTCTTTGTTATAGTCGGTGCCGATTACCTCAACACCATGAGATGCCATCATAAGGGCAGTAGGAAGGCCAATATAGTCCAGTCCAATTACGTTAATCATTTTTGTCTATGTTATTATATTTTCTTATTTTACTTCATATCTGTCTACTTGCTCACCGTTGAGCGCACGAACGATGCGATTACAAGCCTTGCCGTCACCGTAAGGATTGACCGCCTTGGACATACGCTCGTAGGCTGCGGCATCATCCAGCAGAGTGCTAACCTCGTTAACAATCAAGTCGTGGTTGGTGCCTACAAGGTGCACAGTGCCGCTTTTCAGGGCCTCGGGGCGCTCGGTGGTGTCGCGCATCACGAGTACGGGCTTGCCCAGTCCAGGAGCCTCTTCCTGGATGCCGCCAGAGTCGGTGAGCACCACGGTGGACTTCTCCATCAGATAGACAAACTCCAGGTACTGAAGAGGTTCAATGAAGAAAAAATTCTTGTATGCGGTCAGGTCATCGCCAAACACTTCGTGGATAGGTTTACGCACATTAGGGTTGAGGTGCATAGGGTATACAAAGTCCACATCAAGATATTTCTCGCTGAGGTCTTTCATTGCAGTGACCATACTGATGAAGCCTTCGCCGAAGTTCTCGCGACGGTGGCCGGTGATGAGCACCAGCTTTTTGCCTCCATCAAGACGAGTTACGTCATACCCGGCGTTCTTGAGCACACAGATTTGTTCGTTTGCAAGTGCCTTGTCGCTCTTAAGTTTATCAACCACCATGTGGAGGGCATCGATAACGGTATTGCCGGTAACGAAGATTTGGCCATGGGCTTTCTCTTCCTGAAGATTCTTCTCACTCAGGGGTGTAGGGGCAAAATCATAGGTAGCAATGCGGCCGGTGATTTGGCGATTCATTTCCTCGGGCCAAGGACTGTAGATGTTGTGAGTGCGAAGACCAGCCTCAACGTGGCCAACGGGAATCTGCTGATAGAAAGCAGCCAGCGCAGCAGCAGTGCTGGTAGTGGTATCACCATGGACGAGCACAACGTCCGGTTTACACTCTTTGAACACGTCGCGCATACCAGTAAGCACACGAGCGGTGACATCATAGAGGTCTTGACCCTGCTTCATTATGTTGAGGTCATAGTCCGGCTTCACATCAAAGGTGGTGAGCACCTGGTCCAGCATCTCACGGTGCTGACCAGTAACGCAAACGATGGTTTTGAAATCTTTAGGATATTTCTGGAACTCCTTAACAAGAGGACACATCTTAATGGCCTCCGGACGGGTTCCGAATACGAGCATTACTGTTTTCATATATTAGAATCGAGTTGTTGTCTATTGATTACCTTGCTCTATTATTGCGATTATGGCCTGCTGGAAGTCTTTGCTTCCTTTGTAGGTTGCCGTGATGGTGTTAGATGCCTTAGCGTTCTTGAGCGCCTCAACATCTTTAAGCTCTGCAGGGATGGTGTTCTCGTCGTTGTGGTATTCGCTGAAGAGTAGAATAACCGGCCTCCCAGTGGCGATGATGGTTTTCGCTTTGGCTGTGTCCACGTAGTTGTCAATGGGCAGAATGTAGATGTCCGGCTCAGCGGTGGAGTCTAACGGAAGCGGGAGAAAGACTTTGCCTTTCTCCTTCCCGTTTTCAGCATTCCAGCGGTTGAGGGTTTCCCTTGCTATGTGTTCTTCTTCTATGGTCACGCCTGGCGAGACGATAGAGACGGTGTGTATGGAGGCTGAGTACATATCACAGTTTATCAAATGTACTAGTATGCATTGGTTTTACTAATAAATGGTTCTCCTACTCAATAGATTCTTTTTTCTGTATAAATAATCCAATGCTCGCGTCCCGTAATAATTTCTTAAATCCACAAGATCGTAGCTATAAATTGATTTAAAGTTACTTGTATCCAAAGGATGAGCAATTTTTATTGAATTCTGAACATGCTCACTTAACATAACAGATTCAGTTCCGATGGAAAAATACTTCGTTGTAGGATATCTTGAAGGGACCTTATGCGGCAACTTTCCCATAAAGCCAACTTCTTCATATATCCATGGCGATAAGGTTCCCTTATCCAATCCGTCTTTTAATGTGACCGAATTAGATGATTCTATTAAGATTGGGCACTCAATTGCATCAATAGCTTCAAAGAGCGCCATGGTAAGCATAGAATGAACGTGAGTGGAAAGGAGCAATGTTTTTGATCTTTGCGCACTCGGGTTGAAACGCTTCTCTAACTCTGACAAAAGGCTATCCTTATTATCCCATACATCGGCATCTATGAAACATTTAAGGTCACATTTGGCTTGAAGCCAACTTTTAAAATAGCGCGCCAAATCAACATCGGCATGTGAATGGGACAAAAAGATGTGGTATTTACCTTGAGGGAACCATAGTTCCTTTAGGCTCTTGCCATCTATGAGGCCATCGGTTGCAGATAGGTATTTAACCAGCTGAATATATCGCTGATCTTTCTCGGAATCTACAGACCCCGAAAGAGAACCCGTCTCACTCCTGAGGTTATAGATTGTATAAGCAGATACAGTAAAAGGGTAAAACATATTCTATTGAGTTCTACAAAACTGTCCAAAACATGGCTCATATACATTTCCGCCATTGTACCTGGATAGGCTGCATCGAATGGCGTTTAAGTATTCAGAAAACTCGTATATCTCTGAAAGCCGGCACTCCCTGACATTTAGGGGCTTGTGCCCTCTAAAAGACATCATCCCATCCTTGAAGGCCTCGCAAGGGAATATGTAGCCATCATAGCGAACAGTGAGTTTTACTGTTCCTGTGCCGCAAGTGGCACGTTTTGCTGTAAATGGCAAACCAAGGCGTATTTTACCCTCATACATTTCTTGGCACTTAGCCAGTATCTGTTTTAACTCTTCTTGCTCTTCAGAACTCAATAATACCAGCTCTTTGTTTTCCATCACACGTCCTTGAGGGACCAGGCGCAGGAGGCTTACATTCTTTACACCCATTGAGTAGAGCTTGCTCAACACATCAGGTATCTGGTGAAAGTTGCAGTGCATGGGTACTAAGTGTGCCTCTACCGAGATTCCCAGTGCTATCACACGGTGGATGGTTTCATCCAACAGTGCCAAGTTAGTAGCCTCAGTTCCCATAATTGTAGCGTAGAGTTCTGCATCAACGGCCTCGTAGTTGAAGATAAGTGCATCTATCTTGTCTTTTACAGCCTCTAACAACTTGGCCGGAATGGATGTATAACCTCCGCCATCGTTATAGATACCGCTGGAATATAGTCTAGCTTTTAGGTCTTTATACTGAATGTATTCAACTATCTCCACTATATCTTCTCTGAGGAAGGGCTCTCCGCCAGACAGGCTTACTGTCTTTGCGCCCAATGCCACGGCATCGTCCACCACTCGGGTGATGGTTGCATAGTCCAGACACTCTGTTTTTCCCATATCAGAGAGTGAGGAGCAGTAAATGCAACGGTTTGGGCACTGCTGAGTTACCTCTATGGTGATTTCGTTCAGACTCATAGTGCAAATAGTGTCTGCTGAAGGGGTTCGCGCTGGATATGTTCCTCAACGCCCCACTTCTCTGGAAAGTAATAGTCAATGCCTTCCATTGATGGCTTATAGTGCTGTTTGATTCGAACATTACCCACTTTCAGTTCGGGCATCTTGGCTCGCAGATATTTATCTGTCTCACAGAAGCAGTTCTGCAGGTCAATCAACTTGGGCTTACGTCCAGGAAGCGGGCGGAACTCGGTATAGCCGTAACGCTCCTGCAACTCCTCAAAATGGTCGTGGATGTAATAAATTGCATCCTCATAATCATTGCCGTAGGAAGAAAAGCACTTCTTAATACCTCTCACAGCCCCGACTCCTGCCTTGACAAAAGAGTCTTCATCAAAGTTGAGGTATGGTGAGTAGTTGAAGTCAATAGTATATTGATAGGCCAGGAAGTCGCCAATCAGCGGATAGTCCCTCAGTTGGTTATATACCTCGGCCATAGATTTGGCTTTCAGTATTTTTTTCAATCCTTGCCCTTTAATAAACTCGTCCTCTATCATCTGGAGCCACACCTGATGCTTGGTGCTTATATCATGGTAGCCGGAATAGCTACCGGTCATCATATAGGCGTTAGAGAAGATAGGGTAACTCTGCTGTCGCATGGTCAGCGCCTTGCTCAGTTTCTCTACGTTAAATGAAGCAACGGTGATATCTGTGAGTTGGATAAGATAGTCCCAAGTTTCAATCTTATTGAACACCTTGAAAACAAGGATTCTCAGCAATACATCCTCAGGGCTATATTTATCTAAATCTTTATAAATGACATTCTTTATCAAGTACTGGCTCACACGGTCGCACGCACGATAGACGTTGGTAAACTTATACTCCTTCAAGATAGGGTCATCGGTCAGATGACTGCTATCCTCGCACCGTCTCCAGAAGATGTTCATACGCTCCTGGATGAAGTAGAAGTAATATTTCAATGTAGCATCGTTCGGGACTATACTACTTGTCTTTTTCGTCCTCATAAATATCTAACTGGGGAAGATTGTATTCTTTCCAATTGCAGGGGTCACCGTGAATCCCGACACCATAAGTATCATCAAGCCAGTTTACAAAAGCATTAATTTTGGCATCTTCATTATGTAGGTCCAAAAACTTTGTTCCGCGACTATCATTATTAATATATGAGAATTCTTCAGGTATTAATGGACAGCGGTCTCCAAAGTAATAGAAATGCTTAGATAATAATACGTACTTGCCTTCACTATCACGCCGGAGATGCTCTTCATTCACACTACCATCATCTAAACTATGAGCGCAAGGCTCTTGGATAACTATGTTCTTAACTGTATGGTAAGCATTGTCACCATACATCTGAACCAAAGTTCCGTTGATTATTGGTTTTTTAATCTGAAACCTTGGATCTTCCCAGTATTGGTCGAAAGTTATCTTTTCCTCAATTTGCATAACATAGATTATGCGCCCTAGATTGCCCATAGCTACACTACCCAAACCAACGATCCAGTCACCAACATGCAAATGACTATTATTACGAACTTGAGTTCCTTTACATGTAGCTAACGACATTACACCATGAAAAGGATTTGGAGCAAATCCATAGTCATGATCCATTTTATATCTGAAGCAGTTCATACTATTTACAGACTATATGAATCATTGGATAAGATGTAGGACCTGTAACAGGCATTCCGTCAGGTTTCTCATTTACAGCCATCTTACCGTTAATAACATCTATAAGTTTATCTATTGAATTCCAACCCAAAGTTGTACCACCATATTGTTTGAAGGCACCTGGGAGTTTCACGTCATTCTTACAGCCATGCATATATACTCCAACTATTGTTTTACCCTGCCGTGCGGCTTCACGTATTTCATAATTGACCCACTTTCTCTCATGGGTGTGTTCACCTATCATAACAATGAAGGTCTTTGCCCACCGGATGCATAGACGTAGATAACGAGCAATAGTGGCATCTTTGACTTTATAAGGACGATATTTCTTTTTCTCCACAGAGCTATTGCGTACATCGCAACCGTTTGCCCTCAACCTTGCTTTCATGTTGTCAAGAGCCTTCTCATGCTCACCATAGTGGGAAATGAATATATTGTGTTGACCAGCCATTATTTTACTCTATTTTGCTACAGAAACAAGATTTCTTTTAATGTCTTTCCATCAATTAAGACATTGGTTGAGGCAAGGTATTGCCGTAACTGGGCTTTCCTGGTGTATTTGTCAGGAGCCTCTCCAGCACTTGCATAAGTACCGGTCTCCAGCTGAAGCTGTTTTATGGTATCGGCCTTGATGGTAAATGGGTAGAACATTATTTTACTTGCTTATGAATCTCGAATTCGGATATTCTGTCTCTTATGGCTATTGTATCTTCGATGGCTTTGTCCATGTTATTGATGAAGGTTGGCCAAGAAACTATATGCATATAGGAGAAGGGGTATTCCCAAATTGTATCTGGTTTCGCGCAAGTGTGCACAGGAGGACGTTTCCTATTGAAGGTATTGTCCTGGATAATTGAAAACAAGTTGCTTGTGTTAATGTGAACGCAACCGGCTTGGCAACAATGCCTGTCTGAAATAACGTATTCGCACGATCCATTCACATCCGGTAGCACCATGCCCAGCAATGCATTGGCTCTTGAGACTCTATCGGACCGGGGGACTTCCCTGAAAGAGTATGATATCTCTCAAGGTATCCATTGGTCTCTTTCGGGGGTGTAGAGTTCTTTCATCCTTGGCGAAATGAGTACAACTGTTACTGAACTGTCGTAAATCTTGTCCCTTAACTTGGATGCGATGGTTTCGTCTTTGAATTGTGAGAGGTCTTCTCCGTCAAGTTCTCCTTTGTTAATATGGTCTCCTTCCTTCAAGCGAGACTGGATCTCATCTACATAGTGACGCACTTTGGTTTGCTCCCAGTATGGTGTACGGTTAGGGAGGCGTTGCACCGATGTGTCGCCATACTTGTAAGATATGAATATCTTGTGACCCATTATTTTCTTAACCAGTCTTTGAGGGAGATTTTAGTATTTTCCCATTCAACGAAGTAGTTGTCTGGGATTGACCAGTATTCAGTCTTGATTACCGGATAGATTTGTAGGTATTCACTTCCAGTGTATATCCCGTCTTTGTCGGCAATAGGCATAACTGCAATATTCGCCGGATATTTCTTTGCATCTCCAAGGCCAAGTTCCCAATTACACCACTTGGATGCTATGGCTCCTTCTGTGCCCAGGAAGATGAACTTCTTACAACTGTTTATCTTGTCTTTGAGTTTGATTGCAGTCAGGCCTGAGGTGGTCTTAGGCATTCCTTCGTCCATCCAATCTACGTATACATTAACGCCGCATCGCCTAAACAGAGATATGACATTTTGCAAGACCTCTACCTCATCATGCTTGTGTGAAAGGAAGACGGTAACAGAAGAGGATGATATAGAATCGGTAATACGACCCTCGTTTAGCGCCGCACTAAAACGCAAAGTGTCTCGCCTCTGGAGTTCCAGGTGGGCCTTGGTGATTATATAACTGCTCATCTAAGAACGAGGTAAATGGCAATTCTAAGGAGAATGGCTACAACGGTATAAAGAATCCAGACTGATGGAGATTTGAAAGCATCGCAAAAACAGACTTTCTGTTCTTCCCCTATCTTCATGTTGAAGTCGGTTTCTTCTGGGCTCTTTAATACTTTGTTATACAACTTGCGATACTCTTTCTCCATCTTGAGGTAATAGGCATCAAGGAAGCAGAAGAGAATATCGGCTATGATGGCCGCGATGAAATAAATGTAAGAGGCCTCTGAGTTGTGGTTGGCAGCATATACAGCACAGAGGGCTGAAACAATAGCTACCATCCAGCCTTTCATGCTGAAGGAGTTGGAGTTCATTCGGGTGATGACGCCTTGGATGAAGGAGAGGTGTTGACGGACGTCTTCGGAATATTTGCTATCTGGCATTGCTTTTATGATTTATGTTGTTTATCTCTGTTGTGCGAAAAGTAACAATTTATATTATGACGTTTTTGAAACGATTTTTTCTGGTTTTGTTTGCTCGCGGGTGCGGGTGTCTTTGCGGTGTTATCGGAGGGTGTTTTCTTCTAGGCGAGCGGGGACGCATCGGGTGTCGAGGGTGGAGGACACCTGTGTTCGATGGCGTTCGGTTTCTTGGATTTTTTTGCGTTTTCGGTGAAACGCGGCTTTTAGGGTTCGAAAAATATTAGTAACTTGCAGGCGTGTTTGCTACGTAAGGTGCTGAGTTTTTGCACAACCGGGCAATGAAACACGCGGGGCGGATAGTTCTTTAAAATGTCTTGCAGCGGCGTTGTATTTGCGTCCAATGATGTCCAATTTTGGCGCTATGCGGCGATTGTTGAGCGAAAGGCGTAACGGTTGGGTGTTATTGGATTGAGTATCAGGTAGTTAGGAGAAGCTTGGACATATTCCGACCCGGAAGAATTCGCAGCTAGGGACCTGCTTGAGGGCGGCTGCATGGAAGATGTAATCTGTTCCTGGCATCGCCGAGCGCACGCTTTCCAAGCTTCTGACGTCACCGATGTAGAATTTTATCTTGTGTGCGACATCAGGGTATTTCGCCTGATACTCGTGGCGCATGTCGTCCTGTTTCTTCTCGTCGCGTGAGAAGATACGGATCTCAGCAATGTCTTTCCAGCAAAAATGCTCATGGTATTGTGATTATTAAATTAGTCAACTTTTCAAATGATTTTTCCGCCTTTCCTTTCCCGACGCTCGCAGGCGGAAACCCGGGCGGTTACTTGTGGTCAAGGACGGTGTACTTGGAGTGGTTGGAGATGTACTCCGGCACGAGGCGCTTCATGGAGGCTACCACGGCCATGTCGTCGTAGGTGTGGGACTGGGCGATCAG
>OIZV01001107.1_pt1 | contig 10209 bp, 5 predicted proteins | sample 1588681 | NCBI WGS metagenome assembly OIZV01 (sample SAMN03283281) | human gut metagenome | biome: human-associated habitat; material: feces | host: Homo sapiens | place: Peru | collected 2012
GATCTTGGCATAGATATGCTATCTGCATCCGCACATAAATTTAACGGCCCCAAAGGTGTCGGGTTTCTATATATACGAAATGGCCTTAAGGTAATGCCTTATTCTGACGGAGGTGCGCAAGAATTCGGATTACGCGCAGGTACAGAAAACATTGCAGGTATTGTTGGGATGGCTGTGGCTCTGAAAAACAACTGTGACGCAATTGAAGAAAATATGAAGTATGTAGCGAAGTTGGAATCTGAACTTGTTAGTTTGCTTGAAAAATCGGGAGTCAAACACGTTCGGAACGGAGGCGCAAACAGACTTCCGGGTCTCCTGAGCCTATCGTTTCCAGGAGCCGATGGAGAGGCCATCTTACACCGGCTGGATTTAACAGGAATTTGTATTTCTACTGGCTCGGCATGTAATAGCAAAAGCACAGAAGTTTCACATGTTTTACAGTCTATCCGACTTGATGAAGAGTATGCTAAGGGTACAGTCCGAATCTCTCTTGGAAAATCCAATACAGAGGAAGATGTTGAGGCAATATGGAAGGGCCTAATGAAAATCTTCCGCGCATAATTGTACTTTTTAATTTTGCCTGAACCATTTAATTTTGGCATACTTTTTAATTATTCTCTGGGCCAGCCGCGCAGGAGCCCAGATGCCAGCATCAGGCACACCACGGCTGTGCTCTGCCGGGGTAAATTGAACACCGACAAATAATGCGAAAACCGCAAGAAACGCCTTGTTTCCTGCGGTTTTCGCTATTTTTATACACTTTTCCGGCGACCTTCCTTGTATCAAAGATTATGTCTTTATAGATCCTCCGTACAACACCGGCAGCGACTTTGTATATGAGGATGACTTTGCTCAGAGTACGGATGAGTATCTTGCCAACAGCGGGCAGTACGATGAGGACGGCAACCGTATGGTGCAGAACACCGAGAGCAACGGTCGTTTCCATACCGATTGGCTGAATATGATTTATCCGAGATTGAAGCTGGCAAAGGATTTGTTGAGTGATGATGGGGTTATTTTTATTTCCATTGACGAAAATGAAATCGACAATCTAAAAAAGGCTTGTATTGAAATATTTGGAAAATCAAATTATATAGCTACACTTGTTAGGAAAACAAAAACAACATCTAACAACGGGAATCAATTTGCCCCTTCCCACGAATACATCGTTGTGTGCGCAAAGGACATAACTTTATTGAATGGATTCAACGACCCTGAAGCTCAGGAGGCGGAAGAATATGTAAAATTGTTCAAATATGAGGACGATTACAGCAAGTACAATGTTATAGGATTATATCAACCAGCATTGAAGCACGGTGGTTCCTCGTATCCAATAGAATGCCCTGATGGCTCTTTCGTTGTTACTCCTGATAACAAGCCTTGGCGATGGAATGAGCAAACATTTCTTAAGAACAAATCAGAGAATAGAGTCGTTTTCAAGGAAACTAAGACATCTCCATTGTTAACCCCTGAGGGCAAACAAGCAAAGTGGAATATTTATACAAAACTTTATCTCAAAGAACGATTAGAGAGTGGAATGCGCCCAATTACTTTTATTGACAAATATACTAATTCGGAGGCGAGCAAAGAACTTATTCAAATGGATATTCCATTTGATTTTTCAAAACCACGCAGACTGATACAATACTTGATGAAAATTTGTATTGCGGATAAGGACTCTCTTATCCTTGATTTCTTTTCCGGCTCTGCCACAACTGCCCACGCTGTTATGCAACTAAACGCAGAAGATGGCGGACATCGTAAATTTATAATGGTTCAGATTCCAGAAGTAACAGATGAAAAGTCGATTGCGTATAAAGCTGGCTACAAAACTATCTGCGAAATCGGCAAGGAGCGCATCCGCCGTGCAGGCAAGAAAATCAAAGAGGACAGTCCTTTGACAAAGCAAGAACTTGACATCGGTTTCCGCGTTCTCAAGTGCGATACCTCCAATATGAAAGAGGTATACTACACACCCGACGACTATGAAATGAGCCTGTTCGATTCATTAGAGGACAATATCAAAGAGGACAGAACTCCTGAGGATTTGCTGTTCCAGGTTATGCTTGATTTAGGCATACTCCTTTCAAGCAAAATTGAAGAAACAACCATTTCCGGAAAGAAAGTATTTAAAGTGGATGGTAATTATTTGATTGCTTGCTTCGATAAGAACGTGACAGAAGATGTAATCACGGAAATTGCGAAACAAAAGCCGTATTATTTCGTAATGCGTGACAGCTCAATGGCAAACGACAGCGTCGCCACCAACTTCGACCAAATCTTCGCCTCCTATTCTCCAAGTACTATAAGGAAGGTGCTGTAATGAATAGGCAATACGCAGAAAAAATCATTTCAGCGTTAAAATATGATTTGGAGAATGACTATAACGGATTTGAACTTGCTGATGATATGAGCCGTGCTGAAAAACTATTTGGTAAAGAAATACCTAAAATCGTTGATTGTACAGAAGAAGCGAGAAGCTACAGTGGAACAATTCGTAGAAATGCTCAAATAATCATTGATTTGCTTGAGATTGAATTAGCAGACCAAGAAACCATAGGAGATATTGGTTTGACTCAAATTGAAAAAGGGACTTTTCTAAAGTTATTCAACCGAAGAGGATATGTGCTTAACTTTTCAACAAACGATTTTGATGTTTTTACGATGGAAAGTGTCGGAGTTGCGTTATGTGCCAAGTATGGATTGTCTAAGGCAAAATCTCTAACGGAGTACATAACGAAAGACGCTGATGGAAAAGATGTTGTAAAACTATTAAAAGATTTGCTTGATTACTACGCAGAAAACTACGAACAAGAATATACCTACAGCGAAGATGAAGATGTTTTTGGATATTCAAGCTATAATGCCGAGTATGCTAAATTATATAAAAAGTGTCGGTCATATATTGACAGGGTTTTAAATGTTGCTACCCCGCTTGCTGTTAATGCTAAACAGTTGAAAGAAAAATTTTCGAGTGAATATTTATCAACCCAAATCGAGTTAATGATTAAAATGCAGACCGAAAACCCAACCGAAGCAATAGGAAAAGCGAAAGAACTAATCGAAAGTTGCTGTAAGACAATTTTAGATAGTAAAAAAATTGAGTGGGATAAGAATTGGGATATGAGCAAACTTACGGGAGAAACACTTAAACTCTTGAATCTTACTCCAAAAAACATTCCTGATTCTGACCCGGTTTCGGAAAATATAAAAGCAGTATTGGGTAACTTGAGAGGAATAACGACAAAACTTGCCGAAATAAGAAATCCTTATGGAAGTGGTCACGGAAAGAGTGCATCATTTACTGGATTGGAAACAAGACACGCAAAACTTGCTGTCGGTTGTAGTATTACTTTTGTTACCTTTCTGTGGGACACTTACGAAGGAGGGTTAAGGAATTGAAATTTAATTTTAAAATACAACAATACCAAACGGATGCTGTTGATGCGGTTGTGAGAGTCTTTAACGGACAGAGATTTCACGACCGGACAACCTATATCCGTGACCTCGGTAAGGTTAAGCTGAATAAGAATGCATCGGGTCAAGATATCTACGAGGGTGAACAGATATCCAATATGACCGACGATGACTACGACCTTACATCAGACACGGGATATAAAAATGAGATTATCGAGCTTTCGGATGACCAAATTCTCAGGAATATACATACGATTCAAAGCGAGAACAATATAAAACTTTCTCCGTCGTTGGTAAAGGATTTCGGCAGATGCAGCCTTGATATTGAAATGGAAACCGGTACAGGTAAAACCTATGTTTATATCAAGACGATGTTTGAGCTGAACAAAAAATACGGTTGGAGCAAGTTCATTGTTGTTGTGCCGAGTATTGCTATCCGTGAGGGCGTAAAGAAGTCATTTGAAATCACAGCCGAACACTTTATGGAACACTACGGCAAAAAGGCTCGTTTCTTTATTTATAACAGCTCGAATCTCAATCAACTGGATAACTTCTCAAGCAGTTCCGGTATCAATGTAATGATTATCAATACCCAGGCTTTTGCTTTATCACTTAAAGAGGACGGAAGAAGCAAAGAGGCTCGAATTATCTATTCAAAGCGTGATGAGTTTGCTTCACGCCGACCGATTGATGTCATTAAGGCGAACAGACCGATTATTATTCTTGACGAACCGCAGAAAATGGGCGGTGAGGTAACACAAAAAGCATTAAAGAACTTCAATCCTCTTTTCAGTTTGAACTATTCGGCAACACACGCAAAGCAGCATAACCTTGTTTATGTGCTTGATGCTCTCGATGCATTCAACAAAAAGTTGGTTAAGAAAATTGAAGTCAAGGGTTTTGAAGTCAAAAATTTCAGAGGAACAGACAGTTATCTTTTCCTTGAACAAATTGTGCTTTCAAAAAACAAGCCGCCGAGAGCTAAAATCGAACTTGAAATTGCATACAATAAATCAATAAACAGAGAAACAAGAACTCTTGATGTGGGCGACGACCTTTATCGTGAATCCAATGAGATGGAACAGTACAAGGGATACACGATTTCCGATATTGATGCTGAGGGTAAGGTTACTTTCACAAACGGTGTGGCTATTCACGTCGGGGAGATTATGGGCGATATTTCTGAAAAGGATATGCGCCGAATCCAAATCAGAGAAACGATACTTTCACATTTTGAAAAGGAAGAAAGTCTTTATAACAAGGGAATAAAATGCCTTTCGCTTTTCTTCATTGATGAGGTTGCAAAGTATCGCCGGTACGATGAGGACGGCAATGAGATACTCGGAGAATACGGCGTTATGTTTGAGCAAGAGTATCAAAGCGTTCTGAACGACTACATAACAATGTTCGACACGCCGTATCAGAAATATCTGAAATCAATGTGCATGGATGCATCTGTTGTACACCGAGGATATTTCAGTATTGATAAGAAATCCGGACGCAGTATCGACAGCCCGACTAAAAGAAATTCAGAATTCTCGGATGATATTTCCGCTTATGATTTGATTTTGAAAAACAAGGAAAGACTTCTTTCTTTCGACGAGCCGACAAGGTTTATATTCTCCCACTCCGCTCTTCGTGAGGGATGGGACAACCCTAATGTTTTCCAAATTTGCACGCTGAAACATTCGGACAGTCAGACTACCAAACGGCAGGAAGTCGGACGTGGTCTGAGACTTTGCGTAAATCAATTCGGAAACAGAATTGATGTTCAAAGCTGCGGAAGTATGGTTCATGACATCAATAAGCTGACCGTCGTGGCGAGCGACAGTTATAAGAATTTCGTCACAGATTTACAGAAAGACATTAAGACTGTTCTTTATGACAGGCCGACAACTGCTTCATCCGAATATTTCAAAGGCAAGTATGTTAAGGTTGACGGCGAACCCGCTCTTATTGATGAAAGAACTGCCAAATCGATTGAATTTTATCTTATTCAGAACGGCTATGTTGATGAGGATAGCAAGGTTACCGATAAATACCGCTCTGATTTAGCAAACAATAATCTTGCGAAATTGCCTGATAAACTTGTTCCGATGGCTGACGGAATACATGGACTTGTGCAAGCCGTGTATGACGACAGCGTGCTTGCCGAAATGTTTGCTGACGGACATAAGACCAAGGTTACTCAAAATAAGCTCAATGATAATTTCTACAAGAAAGAGTTTCAAACGCTTTGGAATGAAATCAATCACAAATACGCATATATGGTTGATTTTGACAGTGATGAGTTGATTAGCAAAGCGGTTTCGGCTATTGACAGTAGGCTGTATGTTTCTGAGCTTCAGTACACAACAACTGTTGGACAGCAGAAAGCTCAGATGAACGAATATGAGGTTGAGCGCGGAGACTCCTTCACCAAAGAAAAGACAAAGACAAAAACACTCAAGCACGCTGCGACCAGCAGTGTAAAATATGACCTTGTCGGAAAGGTTGCCGAGGGAACAAAGCTGACAAGAAAATCCGCAGCGGCAATACTTCGCAGTATTGACAAGCTGTATATGTTTAAATTTAATCCGGAAGAATTTATTTCCAAGGTCGTTAAGATTATCAATGAGGAAAAGGCAACCACGATTGTTGAGCATATCTCGTATAACACAATTGACGGTAAGTATGATGATAATATTTTCACCGCAGAAAAGAATTCACAGAGCTTTGATAAGGCTTTTGTGGCGAAGAAAGCAATTCAAGATTATGTTTTCACAGACGGTTATGCCGAGGAAAGCACTGAAAAGCGTTTTGCCAAAAGCTTGGATATAGCGGATGAGGTATGTGTTTACGCCAAACTGCCAAAGGCATTTCATATTCCTACGCCGGTAGGTAATTATTCGCCGGACTGGGCTATTGCCTTTAAGGAAGGCTCGGTAAAGCATATATACTTTATAGCCGAAACTAAAGGTACGATGGACAGCATCGAACTGAGAGGCATAGAAAAAGCAAAAACAGATTGTGCTAAAGTTCTTTACAACAAGCTTTCTACAAGCAAAGTTCGATATGATGTTGTAAATTGCTATGAAAAACTGCTCGATATCGTAAATAAGGATTGAGAGTATCCGGAGGAGAAAGATGATTAACAAAGAAAAGCTCAGAAGAGCGATTGAGGATTACAAAAAGGATTTCGGCGAGAGATTTAAAGATGAAAAGTACAAATGGGAAGCGGTAAAGCATTTCCAAGACAACTGGGACATTGATGCAGAAAACTTTTCGGCGATGCTTAAAAATGCACTGTCAAAGACCGAGAACCTTCTTGTTGCAAGCAGATGGTTCCCTGAAGGTATGATTGAACAGTTTGCAACCGAAGAGCCGGAAACAGTCAGAGAAATGTTTATTGAACTTTTTGACGAAGAGCAGGATATTTATGTGCGAATCGATGCTTTCAAGAATAAGTCTAATGAGCTTTTGCTGAAATACGGAAACGGTGCATCAAATCACTATCAGGACGAGCACGCCATCAGTGTATATTTGAGACATTACTATCCCGACAGGTATTATATATACAAGTTTGGCGAAATGAAGAAGGTCGCTTCCGTAATTGATGCCGACTACACTTTTAAAAAGGGAGATTACGAGAACAATTTCAAAAACGGTCAGAAAATGTATGAAGAAATTCGGCTCGAACTGTTAAACGACAGCGAACTTGCCGATATGCTTTTTGCTGAACTTTCGGATGACTGTTATCAGGACCGTGAGTTGAATATTCTTGCCGGTGACGTCGGATTCTACATAGACAAGTTTTACAGCGAAAAACCGATTGCACCGGAAGCTGTTGATAACAAATCGGATGCTCAGATTTTGCTCAAGAAAAAATATCAATGGGTCAATTTTTACAGTGAACTTGCCGATGCGTTGCTTCCATATAAGAATGACCGCCAGGCATTGATGTCGATACTTAAGAAGATTTATTCTGAAGTCGGAATGAATTATCCGTTTAAAGAGCGCGGAGAAACGGATTATGACGATATATGTCCGTTTACAACTTTCAGCGCTTTTAACAAAGGAATTAAAGATAAAAATCGCATTGCTTTGCTTAAACAATTTGCAACACATTTTTCACTTAAAGAGGATGTGCCGGTTGAATTTGATGGTATTCCTGTTACTATGAATTTAAGTTCAAGTTTCTTTGCTTACAAAGAAAACCGCGGAGAACATGATATAGACAATCTGTGGAACTTATTTGAAAAAGCTCTGTCGTATTCAAAGGACAGCAGCGAAACAAACAGAGCAGAATTTATCAACGCATATGACACGGTTATCAAGCAAAAACAGGTGAAGTGGAATATCACAATGGGTCTTTACTGGATTAGACCGAATACTTTTATAAATCTTGATTCTACAAATCGCGCCTTTGTTCAGAACTCGGCAAATTTATCCGATGACTTTGCCGAAATCTTTAAAAATCTTGATAATGGTGTCCCTTCGGGTGAAGAATATATCTCAATGTGTGAGCAGGCAAACGCCGAATTGAGCAGCGGAAATTATGATTACAATAATTTTCCGGAGCTTTCATATGCCGCTTGGACGAGCTTTAAGAATGATTCAGGCACTGATACTGCCGAACCCGATGAAGAACCCGCGGGAAATGAGAACAAGGCGTATACAAGGGATGATTTCCTTAATGACGTATTTATGGAATCGAAAGAATATGACCGACTTGTCGGCTTGCTTGAGATGAAGTACAACGTCATTCTTCAAGGCGCGCCCGGTGTGGGAAAAACTTATGCGGCAAAAAGACTTGCTTATTCGATTATGGGCGAGGAGGACGAAAGCCGTATTAAATTTGTGCAGTTCCATCAGAGCTATTCCTATGAAGATTTTATCCAGGGATACAGACCGACCGATAATGGTGGCTTCGTTCTGAAAAACGGCGTATTCTATGACTTCTGCCATAAGGCGGAGAACGATATTGACAGGCCGTATTTCTTTATTATCGACGAAATCAACCGTGGAAATCTGAGCAAAATTCTCGGTGAACTTATGATGCTTATTGAGAAAGACCACAGAGGCGAGAGGCTTAATTTGCTCTATTCAAATGAGGAGTTCTGCGTTCCGAAAAATATCCGCATCATCGGAATGATGAACACCGCAGACCGCAGTCTTGCAATGATGGACTATGCTCTTCGAAGAAGATTTGCTTTTTATAGTTTCAAGCCGGCGTTTGAAAACAATGATAACAATGAGAATAATGAAAACAATGGTAACAATGATAAAAATGGAAACAAAAAGTTTGAAGCATATATAAATAGCAAACATAATTATAAATTTAAAGCCCTTATAAATGCTGTAAAAGAGTTGAACAAAAAGATTGCCGATGATGACAATTTAGGTGAGGGGTTCAAAATCGGACACAGCTATTTCTGCACCGACGAGGATATCACCGATGAATGGCTTAACAATGTTATTGAGTATGAGATTAAACCGCTTATCAGTGAGTATTGGTTTGATGAACCTGAAAAAGCCAGAAATCAAATATACGAATTAAAGAAAAAAATAAATAAAGCAACAGATTCAAATGGTGCAGAACAATGATTCCAATTAGAAATGTGTATTATATGCTCTCATACGCTTTCAAGATTTTGAACAAGCAGGGATACAAAAAAGTTGCAACCGAAAAATTTGAAAATTTTGCAGACCTTTGTTCGGCGATACTAATCAATGGTACGAGTTCATTGATTAAAAAAGGTCTCGCGCGTGAGTATGTTTTGAAGACGGAAACCACAGCAGCCGTTAAAGGCAAAATTGACATATCTTCTTCAATAAAAGAACAGTCGATGATTAAAAGACGGCTGGTTTGTGAGTATGATGAGTTTTCCGAAAACTCGTATATGAATCGAATAATCAAAACGACTATGTTGAAACTTCTTCATGCCGATATTGCGAAAGAGCGAAAGAACAAGCTCCACAAACTGTTGATGTATTTTGCAAATGTTGATGTGCTTGATGTCAACTTGATTAACTGGAACGTTAGAATTGACCGCAACAATCAGGAATACAGAATGTTGATTTCGATTTGCAATCTGATTATTAACGGACTGCTTCAGACACAGTCGGACGGCAAAGTCAAAATGATGGATTTTCTGGATGAACAGCGTATGTGCAGGCTTTATGAGAAGTTCCTGCTTGAGTATTATCGGAAAAAGCATCCGGAAATTCGGGTGTCAGCGTCTCAAATTCCTTGGGATACAGATGATGATTACAGAGAAATGCTCCCTGTGATGCAAAGTGACATTATGCTGAAAAAGGGAGAAAAGACACTTGTAATAGATGCGAAATATTATTCGCATACAACGCAGAAGCAATATGATGTAAACACCTTACACTCAGGGAATCTGTATCAGATATTTGCTTATGTTAAAAACCTTGATACAAAGAGAACCGGAAATGTGTCCGGAATGTTGCTCTATGCAAAGACAGACGAAGTAGTGTTACCAAACAACGAATACAAAATGGGTGGCAATGCTATTTCTGTAAAAACGCTTGATTTGGACTGCGACTTTTCAGAGATTAGAAAGCAGTTGGATGATATTGTGGCAGTATATTTTAATTAAATAGATTATGTAAAAGGAAATGAGATTGACGTGGGTGAAATAATTAAAATTGATAACGAAAAAAATAATGAGATTATGCAAATGAATCATCAGTTTATACAAAGTGTACTTTTTGATTGGGATAAGATAAGCGATGAGAGTTATCTTACAAGAATTGAAGCACTCTATAAGGTCAAAAAAATTGATT